>Ga0137410_10000151_pt1 | contig 47761 bp, 40 predicted proteins | sample CZODoug1_16funga_FD_108878 | JGI IMG/M metagenome (GOLD analysis project Ga0137410, IMG submission 108878) | Vadose zone soil fungal communities from Angelo Coast Range Reserve, California, USA - CZODoug1_16fungal (Illumina Assembly) | ecosystem: Environmental > Terrestrial > Soil > Vadose zone... | reverse complement strand
TAACAGCTACGCGACGGCACCAGCCGAGACCAGCGGTAAAGCTACGGCGAGCCTGATTTCTGGAATCGCCGCGTATGTTATCGCGCCGTTTATCGGTGCGATCGCGGCTGTCGTGCTGGGCCACCTTGGCTTAAGCGAAATAAAGAAGAGTGCGGGCCGCTTGAAAGGCGACGGCCTTGCAATCGCCGGATTGGTGTTGGGTTATCTCCAAATAGCCGGCCTGCCGGTCATCTTGATTATCGCGGCGATTGCGATTCCGAATTTGATTCGAGCGAGAATGGCCGCGAACGAAGCCTCCGCGGTCGGTTCCCTGCGAACAATCACGACGGGTGAAATCGCCTATGCTACGGTGTGTCCGAAGATCGGTTTCGCCTACGCGCTCGCTGAATTGGGTCCGAATGGTTCCGCTTGCCCCGAGGGGAAAAATGAAATCGACAGCACGCTAGCGACGGGATTTAAGAACGGCTACAGATTCACGCCCAGCGCCGCCAATTTTTCAGGCCAGGCGCCGGAAACCGGTTTTGGTTGGAACGCGGACCCTGTTTCGCCGTCGAGTGGAACGCGCCATTTCTTCGTAGACCAGACCGGCGTGATTCGATTCACTATGGCCGCGCAAGCGAACGCAGACAGCCCGATGTTGCAATGAGAAGAAGGGCGGGTGCGGCGAACCCTTCATGAAAAACTGCCCGTATTGTGCGCAGCAACTGCAGGACGAAGCGATCCGATGCCGCTTCTGCCAACTCTGGCTCGTGCCGCCGCCACCGGCGTTCGCGCAGAGTGCAGCGCTACCGGTGCAACGAGCCCGCAAGACGAGCGGCATGGCAATCGCGAGCCTGGTGCTCGGGATTCTCTGGATTTACTGGCTTGGTTCGATTTTGGCGCTGGCATTCGGCTATATCGCGAAGAAAGAGATTCGCGAATCACAAGAGCCGATTGAAGGAAGCGGCCTGGCCACCGCGGGAATCGTTCTGGGATGGGTCGGTATCGGAACGCTGACCGTTGTGATCGGACTGATCGTTCTAGCGGGCGTATTCGAGCAGCAAGAAAAGAAATCGTCCGGGAACGCGACGTCGAAGGTGACGGTGCCTAATCCGCTGCCGGAACCTGCTCCGAAATCGCAGCGGGTACGGTATTTTCTGCCGGAGTTCCATCCTCAGTCGTAATCGTCCAGAGAGTTGGGTCCGCCAGCAAGTTGCTGACAAGTTGCGTGTGAAGAGCGTGACCGGCCTTGTGCGCTTCCACGCGCGCAAGTAACGGCAGGCCCACGAGCGCGAGGTCGCCAATCAGGTCCAGCGTTTTGTGGCGGCCAAATTCGTCATCGAAACGCAGTGGGCCATTCATTACGCCATCGTTGGTCAACACAATCGCGTTATCGAGAGAACCGCCGCGAATCAGCCCCATGGCGCGAAGCGGTTCAATTTCCCGTTCGAAACAGAACGTGCGCGCCCGCGCCAGCAATTGGCGAAAGCTCTCCTGGCTAACGTGCATTTCGAACTGTTGCTTGCCAACAAGGGGATGCGCGAAATCCACGAAGCACTTCACGTGAAATTCGTCAGCGGGGTAGATGCCAATACGCCGGCCATTTTCGATGACTTCCAGCGGCCTCAAGACTTTCAAGTAACGCCGCCGTTTGCGCAGACGGCGCGTGCCGGCTTGCTCGAGCATCTGCATGAATGGCTCGGCCGAGCCATCGAGGATGGGCACCTCAATGGAGTCGATATTGATGAACACGTTGTCTATGCCGCAGGAGTAGATCGCCGCCAGAAGATGCTCAGTCGTGGAAAGGAGGACGCCCTGTTTCATCAAGCTGGTGGCGTAGCTGACACGAGCGACGTTTTCCCCGCGTGCCTCGATGATGAAATTGTCCAAGTCCGTGCGCCGAAACACGATGCCGGTATCGGCAGGCGCCGGAACCAGGCGGACATGGCCAAAGACTCCGGTATGAAGACCGATGCCCTCCGTACTGACTTCACGCTGAATAGTGGACTGGAACATTCGATTCTATTGTAGCAAATGCAGGGCCAGCTAAATCACGGCTTCTGCTTTGTTTTCATTGTCTTACAGAACACAAACTCCCCTGAACTTCTGGCCATGTGGTAATTGTGCAACAAATTCTTAGTTTCGCGTGGTTTTGGCGACCAGATCGAAGGTATTCGGTTTATCCTTAGGCTTCCTTTACCTGGGGCGCTGCGTCCCATACAGAGGAAGTGATATAATTCCGCTTTGTCGGCGAAAGACGGGGGGCTCATGAATCGAGCGGCTCGTATTGGCATCGTTACCATCTCGGTGGTCATCTTCTGCTACGCGGGATTGGGCCACGTCCTTGGCCAAACGCATGACGACAAGGCATACAAGTCGCTGACTGTCTACGGTGAAGTGCTGCAGAAGATTCAGAACGATTACGTCGACGATCCGAACATCCCCCTGGTAACCGCAGGATCCCTGCACGGTTTGCTTGAATCGCTCGATCCTCAATCCAGCTATCTGACCCCGCGCGAGTACGCCGAATACAAGCAAAAATTGGCCGCGAATGCTGCCGGCGAAACCGGCCTGACCATGAGCAAACGCTCGGGCTACATCATCGCGGTTTCGGTCGTACCGGATAGTCCTGCAGAAAAGGCCGGCATTCACAGCGGCGACTTTCTGGAATCCGTCGCAGGATTCACGACGCGGGAGATGTCGATCGGTCAGGCTCTCAACTTGCTCCGCGGTTTGCCGGGAACCAGCGTAAAAGTTGGCGTGATTCGGAGCGGCAAGGCCGAGCCGGAAGAAGTGGACCTGGTTCGCGAAAAAGTGACGCCGCCCAAGATGCAGCTCACAAAGGTGGATTCAGATGTGTATGCAGTGCGACTGCAATCGCTAGACGCGGGCCGCGCGGAAGAGTTGCGCTCACGCATCGGGGACGCGGAAAAACAGGGCGGGCACAAGATTATTCTCGACTTGAGGAATTGCGGCCGCGGGCCGGCATCGGAAGGAATTGCCGCGGCACGGCTGTTTCTTTCGAGCGGCACGATTGCCACGTTGCGGGGCCAGACGGTTTCGGCCCAGGTTTTCTCGGCCGAGCCTAACAAAGTAGCCTGGAAGGGCCCCGTTTCGATTTTGATGGATGGCACCACTTCCGGAGCCGCGGAAATTCTGGCGTCGGCGCTGGAGATGAATCATCGCGGCCAACTCGTCGGCGAGCGAACCTTCGGCCTCGCTTCGGAACAGAAACTGATTACGCTGGATGATGGTTCGGCTTTAATTCTAACCGTCGCCAACTATTACAACGGCAGCGGCAAATCCATTCTTGATGAGGGCGTCGTCCCAACGGAAGTTGTGCGCGCCGCGCTTGTAGACAGCGGCGATGGCAGCGATGACGACGATTCGACTACGAATACGGGCGCGGCAACAGCGCAGACGCCGCCGTCCATCAAGCCTCTCTCTCCCGATGACCCTGTTCTGAAGAAGGCGCTTGAACTTTTCAAGACTCCAGCGAAAAAAGCGGCCTGATTTAGGCTAACGCTTCACAAGATTTCGTAAACCGACCGACTCTCTCTTACAATCTTTTTGTGAACTGCCGCAAACTTGCGCCTCTGTGTTGTATTTTTCTTTGTTTGGCGGTTATCTTCGGCGGATGTCGCTGGCCTTCCGGCGAATCACGTTCCAGTCCGGCAACAATTCACCAGATGACTCGAGAATTCGCGGCCGCGGCGCAGAAGTCTACGCCGGCCGGCACCGTGATTCGAATGAAGCTGCAAGCGTCGCCAAAGGGCCCGGCAATGCCTGACTGGCTGGAGGTGACCTTGTTCTCCGCAAGCAGCGACGCCCAGCGCAATGCTCAAACCGCGCAACTCTTGCGTGCGCTCAATGTCGTTGCGGAGCGCCACAAGCTTCAGCCCGGCGCGCGCGGCGATGAGCCCAACGTAACGTCGATCGCTTTTCGCGCGGGTTCTCGCACGACTCACTCGATTGAAATTCGCTTCGCGCGTCGCGCGGTTCCGGCCCAGCGCGAGACCGTCGACGCCGATGCCCCACGACTGGCTATCATTCTCGATGATTTGGGCAGCGATCGCGCCGCGGCCGAATCTATCTTCGCCATGCCCTACCCGCTGACGATTTCCGTTTTGCCGAATCACGAACATTCAAAAGAAATTGCAGACGAAGCGCTGCAACGCGGCTTTCAAGTGATGCTACATCTGCCGATGCAATCAGTCGCCAACGAATCGCCAGAAAAAGAAGAGTTGCGGCCGGGAATGTCGTCGGCACAAGTGAAATCACTGCTGGGCGAAATGGTCGAGTCGGTTCCGAATGCAGTGGGCGTGAATAATCACCAGGGTTCGCAGGCGACATCCGATCCGGCGTTGATGAATGAACTGATGCCGGCGCTTCGCGGCTTTAATCTCTTTTACGTGGACAGCCGCACGACCGCCGCTACGGTGGCGTTCGATACGGCACAGCGCGATGGCGTATCTACAGCATTTCGAAATGTTCCGTTCCTTGATGACGTGCAGGACGCCGCCGCGATTCGTAAACAACTTCAACTCGCCGTGCGCGGCGCAAAAGAGAAGAAAGCCGCGATCGCTATTGGGCATCCCCACGCTGCCACGCTCGAAGCTCTGCGCGAGTTTTTGCCGACGGTGCGCGCCAGTGGAGTTCGGCTCGTGTTCGCTTCCGATCTCGTGCACTAAGGCCAACAGGCTTCAGGATTCCGTTTGCGGCTGCTTTGCGGCAGGGAACAAGAAATGAATCAAGATTGCGCCAAACACCAGCGTAAGGAATGCGAGCAAGCTTCCTTCAGGGCCAACTTCACCGCCGGTCAGCCACGTCCGCCCCGGAGCGATAATTGCGTTCGAAAGGTGACCTTCGAAAATTCCACCGCTGTCAGGAACGGAAAATAGAAAGCTTTCGCCGAAATCGAAAGCCGCGTGCCATCCTACAGCCAGCCACAACGAGCCAGTTCGCCGCAAGGTGAACGCCCACAATAAACCGGTAAAAAATATATTGGCCACGCCGAACCAGTTTTCTCCGCTATTCCTCAGATGGACCAGGGCAAAAATTGCGGAGAGCACAAGAGCCGCCGGCCAGAAACCGATTCCGTCCGCCAATGTATGTTGCAGGTATCCGCGAAAGAGAAATTCTTCCGGCAAGGCAATCAAGATCGCGGCTGTAAGCCAAAGCGCGCCCCATTGCAAGATTTGCGCGCCGTGAAAAGACAGCGGGCCAAACGAATAGGCGTGAAAGGCCGCGATACAGCCGACGATCAAGCTGATCTCGCAAAGGCCGATCAGCATCCCCTGCCAAAATCGTTTGCCGAAAGCGCCTTCGACTGGCAAACCATAGATCGAAACCGGCTGGGCTTCGATCCTCGCCATCAGCAAAGCGGCGCCGAGTGCGGCCAGAGAAACCATCGCTTCTCCCAGGATTATGGTGGAGACTTTGTAGGGATCCTGGGCATGCAAAACGAAGGAAACCGGCACCAACTCAATGCCGTAGAGGAGAAGGGTCAGGCAAACATAGACAAGAATGCGCCAACCGGAACGGATTCCCTGCTTATTGTAGAAGACGGGATTCGGCGAACTCGGCGGCGGCTGATTCCAGGATTCGTTTGATGGCGAGTCGCTCTGCGGCGTCTGCGGCGCTGCTGTGGAATCCATGGCACTCCCCAACTAAAATGCAGCCGCAGTTCAATCGTGCGTTGCGGATTAGCTTACGGCGCCAGGTGCACGCTGGCTGCTCCCAGAATATGACGCGTCTTTGCATCCTGCACAAACGCGACCACGCGCAGGTTTTCTTTCTTCCACCCGGGATCCAACTGCACATCATGCTCGGCGGAGTAAGCCGCATCGCGACTCGGCGCGGTTTCTCCGACCTTGCGCAGACTACGCACAACTGCCGCGTGACGCAAGTCTTCGCCGGCGTTTTCGCCGCGCGAAACGTTGGAATGCAGTCCCGTTTCCGTGATCGCCAACCAGACTTGCGCTTTTTGCGATTCCGGCACCGGCAGCATTTTCACTGCGATCGAAACTTTCACCCTTGCATCGGAGCTGGGGCTGTTCGCCATCGTAACCTGGGCTTTCGGCTCGCGGACGGCCTCCGCAATCGCACTCCGCGCCCGGCTCTGCGAACTTCCCACAAATTCTGCACGTCCATCGACAACCATCTGCGGCGTGTAGACGCCATCATTTCGGAACGCAGCCGCATAGTCCTGCTGCCGCTTGGTCCACTGGGCAGAAGAGAACGGGTCGCGCCAACCTAATTGGTCCCAATAGTCCACGTGCTCTTCGAGCGCGATGATCTCCGCATTTCCGAGACGTTGCTCGTGATCCAACTTTGTCAGCAATGCATCTGCCGGCGGACAGCTGGAGCACCCTTCCGACGTAAATAGCTCCACCACGACGGGTCGAACGGGAAGATTTGGATTGGCGAGTTCGTTCTGCGAGTTTGCGCGACGTAATACCAGCACCAAACCAAACACCACCACGGTGGCGACGGCCGCAACACCAGTAAACAGCTTCACGGAGCACCTCGGACCTTACTCGGCGATACTACCTCAGTCAGATGCGTGCCACACTGTAAGGAAACACGGAGGGCTGATTCCCATTTATTTCTGCTTGCTTTGAACTAACCTTTTTATTAGTTTTAACCGGTTAATCGTTCGCGCGGAGTCCAACATGCTGAATTCCAGCTCTACAGGGGTCGGCGGTCGCCTCGCCATTAATTTTGCCAATCTTCCGTCCCTGCCAGCTTCGCCTGGCTCGAAAAGCCTTGGTTGGGAGGATTTAATCAGTTTTCTGCGCGCTGCCCGAATCATCTCTGCCGACCGCGCTGCGGAACTCATGAGCCTCACGGAAATAGACCCACAAGCTGCGTTCGGGTTGCTGAACCGCGCCGAGCGGCTTCGCGACGCATTGCGCCTGGCTTTCCGGGAGCTTGCACATCGCCAGCGTATTCCGGGCGACCAAGTGCGGCCCATCAATGACGTGCTTCGCGTGACGGAAGGCCACGACGAACTGGTCGAAGCCGATAAGTCCTGGCGCATCGAATATGTTGCGCGCGAAGGGGGGCTCGATTGGCTGCTGGCCGCGGTCGCGCGTTCCGCCGCGGAAATTATTTCCGAGGGAGAAGCCACTCGCGTGCGCCTCTGCGCGAATCCTTCCTGCAGCCTGATTTTTTACGACGCTTCCCGGACGCACCGTCGCCGGTGGTGCTCCATGTCCCTTTGCGGCAATCGCCACAAAGTCGCCGCGTTCGCTCGCCGGCAAAGTACCGGTAGGCGTGGCTCGTGAACCGCGCCTATTTTATGTACTTTGGCTCTTGCCTTTTCGCCCACGGATCGTAGCTGTGCGCGAACACCAAGCGGTCGGCCAGCGGCGGATGGCTGTACAACCAAAACGTAATGAAAGGCGGCGGGTTCGGGTCGGACAGATCTTCCTGCCCAAGCACTTGGAACGCGTGTGCGGCTACTTCGCCGGAATTCGGGACGATTCCGTGAATTACTTCTAGCCCGAAAACATCCGCGCTGTGTTCCTCCGCCCGAGAGAATGCGGACTCAACTGGCATCGAGAGAAACGAGAAGATCTTGAACAGGAGAAGCAGTACCGCGAGGCAAGCGAGATCCTGCGGTCCGTAGATTCTCCATTCACCTCCCCAGTTTTCAAGGCTGAAATTCACCACCCGATAGCACAGATACATCGCAACGAAAAACGCGAGTGCGAAAAACATGATTCCGTTGCGCACATGTCCCAGAACGTAATGGCCCGCCTCGTGCCCAAAAATAAAAAGCGTCTCGTCGAGCGTGGTTTTGCGGATCGTGTTGTCCCAGACGACCACGCGCTTCGACGCGCCCACGCCGGTTACATACGCGTTGATTTGATTCGTTTTGTTGCTCGCCCGCATCAGGAACATGTGGTCGCGCGGAATGGAAAGCCCGGCGCGCCGCGTAACCTTCTCGATGGCGGATACGAGTTCCGGATTCGTCTTGTCGAGCGGCTCATATTTATTGAAGAGCGGGTCGATGAACCACGGACTGATGAAGACCATAAAAATGACGATTGGGAACGCGCAAAGCCAAAAAAACGCCCACCATCGGCGCGGACTCCGGCGGATCAACCACAGGAGAATCGAGCCAAACAGCATCGCCGCACCCAAAAAAAGTGCCTCCTCTTTGGCCCAGTCCAAGGACCAGGAACCCCAACTTTGAACGGATTGCGCGTACCGCAGCGATAGTGAATGCCAATAAAGAAGTGCCGGCAATTCGCAGATTTCCACGCCAATTATCAGAATCGGGATAAAGATCAGGCCCTGCAGCAAACGGTGCTCGGTCAGCCGCTCCGCGAAATCGCGAATTTTCGCCACGATGCCCAACCGCAAAAACAGCCACGCGGCGGCAAGCCCCAAGCCCACCCAAAGGAAATAGACCGCGTAGCCTGCGCGCGAATACGCCACTGCTTTTTCATAACGTTCATGGGAGAGTGTGAAGCGGTCTGTTTCGGTTTTCGCTTCCGTGACGGGAGGATTCTGCGGAGGTTCAGGAGGCTGCGTTGTTGGCGGATCCACCGTCGGCTTTTCCTGCGCGAAGAGGACCTCCGTACAGTTCCCATTCGCATCAACCTCTGCGGCACGAGAATCATGCGTCTGCGCGGCGGTACGGCACACCAGCACAGCGCAACAAATCACCAGTGTCGCCAAGAAACGGCCCATAAAGCCGCTCCCTTTCATCGACCCTCCCTGCTTCCTACTGTGGATTCTGAAGCGTCCGGAGTGCCTGGCCCCGGCGAGCGCCGCGAGTATGCAGCACAATGTCTTTCGTCCGCAACGTCTTCTGTGAACCACCCGGCGGGCACCAGTTCGATTCACACGTTCTTAGATGCACGAAAACGCCTTTGGAAAGCAGCCACCCTCGGCGCGAACGAACTAGGGTGTTGGAGTTGTCGCGGGATGGGCCGTCCTCAAACATTAATTTCTAACGGCTCCGGTAGTCGCGGCGCTGATATGAACAATGGAAGTCCATCGTTCCAGCTTGTGGTGGCCGGTCCGATGAAAGAGATAAGCCGCGCCGATCGAAACTCCCGTACCCGCCGCCTCGATCGCGGCAAATGCCGCATGATTATCCACCGCGTCGTTGGTCAGAAGGATCTCCTGCCGCCCGCGCCGCCTCATGTTCAGCGTCGAAAAGTAGTCCAGTGTTCGCGAAGCGCCCGTCCCGGCGAACAGCCACGCATTTGTCCCGTCCCAGAACTTGTGTCCGTCGGATTTTTTGATGGCGACCGCGGCAGCGTCTTGCTTCGGAGTCGGCGCCACGGGCACGTCTTGCGCCCAACTAGCGGGTAAAAACAGTGCCGCAGAGTAAAGCATAAACCCGATTAACAAATATCTCTTACGTGCCGCTGGTCCGAATTTTCTCAAGAAGGTCCTCAATTGCAAATGCATTCAGTATAAATGCAGTTGCCCGCCCGGCTCGCAACTTCAATAGAGTGCCTCATTCGCAGCCCTGTCCTTTCGGGCGATTGCACGTCATGCGGTGCTGGGCGTATTCTGCAGTTTGAGTCCAACGAGAGAAGAACCATGAAAATACCAATGAACTCTTACGTCAGAAATCTTGCACTCGGGTCGGCCGTGGCATTGATTGCCACTTTCGCCGTTCCGACACTCTCCTTTGCGCAGTCGCAGGACGACTCTTCGCAATCCGTGGCCGAAGCCGCTCGCAAGGCCAAGGAGCGCAAAAAGGCTACTCCGAAAGAAAATCACGTCATCACGGACGACACGCTAAAGCTTCGCCCAGCCTCCTCGGACTTCAACGGCGCGCCTCCGTCGGGCACAGTCATCAATACGACTCCCACTGTCGCAGCCGGTGACGCAGCAGCGACCGACGCGACAGCTGCTACTGCTTCGACACCAGCCACGGAATCAACGGAAGTTGCTGCAACCACCCAACCGGCCGACGCGTCCACCGCGGCGGCCGATCAAAAAAAGAAAGCCGAAGCAGCTGCCGCCGCAGCCAAGACCAAAGAATTGCTCGCTCAAGCGCTGACTCAACTCGATATCCTCAAACGGGAACTCGCACTCGACTCCGATTCGTTCTTTTCGAATCCTGACTACGCTCACGACGCGAAAGGCAAAGCAAAACTCGACGACCTTAAGCAGCTGATCGGCGACAAACAAACATCGGTTAAAGAATTGAAACGGCAACTGACCGAGTTGGCGAAAAAGGCCGGCATTTCGTTAGACGACGCGAAACCCGCCGCTCCTCCCCAAAGCTGAATCTAGCTCTGTAGATGCCGATTTTAATAGCGGATGTTTTTTCGCCATCTCGTCTTTCTCGTCGCGGCATACGCCATCCAAGACCTTCTCCCTCGCAATCCGTATAATTAAACCCGGACCAAATGAGCTCAGGGACCACTTCCTTCGACTGGAATCAGCTTCTGCCGGCGCGAAACCTCGCGTCGGTTTCCGAATCGCTTCCAGTCATTCACTCTGGAAAAACGGTTCTCGTCACGGGCGCGGGTGGCAGCATTGGTTCTGCGCTGGTCCACGCGGTCGCCGCGCAATCTCCCAAATTGCTCATCCTGCTCGATCACTCCGAACAAAATCTCTACGAAATCGAAACCGCGCTTTCCTCTAGTTCCGCGGCTCCGCCGTTTCTTGTGGTCCTTGGCGACGCTGGAGATCGCCAGCTTCTTTCCTCTCTGTTCGAAGAAAATCAGCCGTCGATTGTTTATCACGCCGCCGCGTTCAAGCATGTTCCGCTCATGGAAGCGAATCCATTCGCGGCGATTCGCAACAACGCGCTGGTCACCTGGAATCTCGCGCGCCTCGCCGCCGAACACGACGTAGCGCAGTTCCTACTCATTTCCACTGACAAAGCCGCGAATCCGCGCAGCATTATGGGCGCGTCCAAACGCCTGGCCGAGCTTGCGATCCTTCGCGCGGGATCCGCCAGCGCAAACTGCCGCGCCATTCGCCTTGGAAACGTTCTCGGCTCCCATGGCAGTGTCGTCCCGCTGTTTCTACAGCAAATTGCGCGCAGCCAAAACCTCTCTGTCACGCACAAAGATGTGACGCGCTATTTCCTCACCATCGACGAAACGGTGAATCTGATTTTTCGCGTCGCGTCCCTGGTCGCGGTCGACGGTCTTTTTCTTCCGGAAATGGGCCAGCCTGTGAAAATTCGCACCATCGCCGAACGCCTTTTACAATTGGCTGCCCCTGACGCCCCTTGGAAATTCGCCATTGAATTCACCGGCCTTCGATCTGGCGACAAACTCTCTGAAGATTTGCTCTCGCCATCAGAATCCCTCGAACCGACTTCCCTAACCGGCATTCACAGAATCTCAAGCCCGTTCATCGCCGGCTCAAGAATCGACGCCGCATTCGAACGGCTCGCATCGCAAACCCGTGAGCGCGACCTCCCCGCTCTCCTCGAAACCATCCGCGAAATTATTCCTGAGTACGAACCCAGCGCCGCACTGATTGAGCGCGCACCACTCCCCGTAGCGAAATCCACGCATCATGACTGACTCGCGCCGGAAAATAGCAGTCGTTACGACTTCGCGCGCCGACTATAGCCATCTACATTGGCCGCTCCGTGCGCTCTCCGAACACTCTCTCGTCAACCTGCAGCTCATCGTCCTCGGCGCGCACCTTTCGCCTGAATTCGGCGCCACCATCCGCGAAATCGAAAAGGATGGCTTCCCCATCGTCGCACGCATCGAATGCCTGCTCAGCTCCGACTCCGACATCGGCATGGCCAAAACAATCGGCGTCGCCACGTTGAGCCTCGCCGATCATCTTGGCGCGCTCCGCCCCGATCTTCTGCTCCTCATCGCCGACCGCTACGAAATGCTCGCACCTGCTTCCGTGGCCCTTGCCCTGCGCATTCCCATCGCGCACATCGAAGGCGGTGAAATCAGCGAAGGCGCAATCGACGACGCCGTTCGCAACGCTCTCACCAAAATGGCTCACGTTCACTTCACCTCGACCTTCGCCGCGCGCGACCGTGTCATCTGCATGGGCGAAGAACCATGGCGCGTCCATCGCGCCGGCGCGCCCTCGCTCGACCACCTGAAAAAATCCGCGCTCCTCAAGCGCGACCATCTCGCCGCAAAACTCTCACTTAATCTGGAAACGCCCAGCGCCGTCGTCGCTTATCACCCCGTCACACTTGCAAACGACACGCTCGAAGAGGCGAATGCGCTTTTCTCCGCACTCGAACAACTTCCTGAACAGCTTCTCTTCTGTTATCCCAATGCCGACGCGGGCAGCCGCGCGCTCATCGAGCGCACAAAATCTTTTCTCAACGCACGCGGCAACGGCCGCATCTTCATTAATCTCGATGCAGTCGCCTACTGGAGCCTTCTCCGCCAAGCTGCTCTTTTCCTCGGCAATTCCAGCAGCGGCATCATGGAAACGCCGTCCTTCGCGCTGCCCACAATCAACATCGGCATTCGCCAGCAAGGCCGCGAACGCGCGCGCAACGTCCTGGACGCGCCGGCAAACACCGAAGCTATCCTCAACGCCGCGTCAACGGCTCGTAGCAAAGCATTCCGCCAATCGCTCGAAGGTATGACCAATCCTTACGGCGACGGCACCGCTTCCGAAAAAATCGCGGAGGTCCTCACGACTGCGCCGCTCGGCCGCAAGCTCCTCATCAAGCGCGCCATTTCTTAAGAAAATGAGAATCCCTCTTTCGGCCCCGGATATTACCGACGCGGAAATCGCCGCCGTCACGCAAGTTCTGCGCAGCGGCCGCCTCAGCCTCGGCCCGCAGCTCGACGCTTTCGAATCTGCAATCGCCCAGTACACCTGCACAAAACACGCCGTCGGCGTTTCCTCCGGCACTGCCGGGCTTCATCTCGCAATTCGCGCGCTCGGCCTCAAGGAAGGCGACGAGGTTATTCTTCCCTCCTTCACGTTCATCGCCGCCGCAAACGTTCTCCGCTACGAGCGCATCACGCCGGTCTTTGTTGATATCGATCACCTTGAACTCAATCTCGATGCCAACATGGTGGAAGAAGCGATCACCCCGCGCACTCGTGCAATTTTGGCTGTGCATACTTTTGGCAGGCCGGCAGAAATGCGCACATTGCAATCCATTGCGCAGCGTCACAATTTGTTTTTGATCGAAGACGCCTGCGAAGCCCTCGGCGCAGAGTATCGCGGCAAGAAAGTTGGCGCGATCGGCGATGTCGCCGTATTTGCTTTTTATCCCAACAAACAGATTACGACCGCGGAAGGCGGCGTGGTCGTAACGCAGGACTCCGAACTCGCGTCGCGCGTCCGTTCCCTGCGCAACCACGGCCGAAGCAATTCTGGTGACTGGCTCCAGCACGCCGAAGTTGGTTACAACTACCGCCTATCAGAGCTGCACGCTGCTCTCGGATTGCCGCAACTGCGGCGCATCGACTCGATTCTCGCGCGTCGTGACGAAATCGCGCTCTCCTACAACAAACGGTTTCAGTCTGAGTCCTCGCTGATTAGACCGCTCGTTAGGGACCACTACAAAACGATCAGCTGGTTCGTGTACGTCGTCCGATTGCGCGACGAAGTTGATCCCTCGCACCGCGAGCGGATCGTTGGGGCCATGGCCGCGAAAGGAATCGCCTGCGGCCGCTACTTCCCGCCGATTCATCTGCAACCCGCTTACGTTGCCCTGCACCACCGGCCGCTTCCCATCTCGGAATTGGCCGGCGCACGCACCATCGCCCTGCCCTTCTTTAACCACATCACCGAAGCACAACTCGACGAAGTCGCCGAAACGCTCCGTTCCCTGCTCTAATTTTGTTCAAAGATTCTTACTTCGGCTCAAACACGAGCGGCAGTCCGTTCTTCGTATTTCCTATTACCACGATCTTCGTGTTCTGGCTCGCTGCCAGTTTCTCCGTCGCTTCGATGCCCTTCCATTCCAATAATTGTGCGCTGATTCCTTGCGCCACAATCTTCTGGAAATCCGCAATGCCTCTCGCCTCAATGCTCTTCCGGTCCGCTTCCTGTTTTTCCTTTTGCAAAATAAAACTCATCCGCAGCGCATCCTGCTCCGCTTGCTGCTTCGCTTCAATCGACGCCTTCAGCAGCGGCGGCAGCTGAACGTCGCGAAGCAACACGTCCTCGACAATCACGCCGCGCGGCGCGAGCTTCGAAATCAGGTCATCTTTAATCTGTTGCTGAACCAATTCGCGCCCGTTCGTATACAGATCATTGGCGGAATGCGAAGCCGTCGTTCCGCGAATCGCCGACCGCAACTCCGGCTCCACGATCTTTTCCGCGTAGTCCACGCCGATCGTTCGAAGCACTTGCGCCGCCTTGTCCCGGTCCAGCCGGAATAGCAGCGATGTGTCCAACGAAAGCGTCAGCCCTTCTTTCGACGGCACGCTCGCGCTCTCTTTCCGCGACTGCGTCTGCACCGTCATCTTCTCCACGGACTTCAGCGGATTGATCAGGTGAATTCCTTCGGGCAACACATCTCCCGTCACGCGCCCGAACAGCGTCAGCACTCCCACATGTCCCGTCGGAATCGAAGTCGTGGCCGCCATCAAAAGGATGAACACCGCAACAACAGCCACTATCGTCAAAAATCGCGACTTCAGACCGGCCAAATTCGGCATCCCCGGCTTCCCCCCGCCAAAACTGAATTCCACATTCGCCATAAATTTCTCCTTTGGCAGCTTTCAACGCGCGGCAGACCACTTTCGTTGCCAGCCATCTTACGTCCCAGTTTTCCACACTGCAACTCTACCACTATATCTTGTAGTGCTTTTCTCTTGACACCAAAACCCTTCCGGCGCAAAATCCCCGCCATCGCAGTTCATTTTGCCGCCCAAGGGGAACCCCGCACTGGGGAAGGCGGCCACCGGAGAACAAACTTATGCAATATCTTCCCGGCTGGACCGTGCAATGCATCAACCAGGACTGTTCCGCTCGCGGTCATTGGCTTCGCGCCCATCTTTCCGGCCCCAACGCCGGCCTCGAATTCTGCCCTAGCTGCGGCTGCTCCCTTCAAGCCGTGCCACCGCCGCTTGGCCCGCGTTTCCGCATGCGCCCGCGCCCCCTCGCCGCGCGTCCGCCCCTGCGCCCGCGTCCTCGGTAGGGTTTCCTACGGCTTCGGATCGTACATAAATTAATTGACGTTATAAGTGTCCCACAATATATTCCCCACCTTCACTGGGGCTATGCTTACTTTTCTTCTGGTCACATTCTTGGTGCCGCCGCTAATCCTCGCGGCGGACTACGTTCAGAAAACCGAGCTTAGCCTTAAGGAACTGATCCAAAAAGCCGGACCCGATCTTTGTTCGCTGAGCCTCGGAGCCAGCGTGCCGGTCTTCAGGACGGTGCTCGGCGGGGAAGGTCCAGCCGTTGAGCTTATTGGAATCCTTGTGTTGCTCATCTTTCGGGGCGCGTGCATCCGCTTGAACAGACAGCACCTTCCAACGCGTTACTCGTATGCTGGAACCGTCGTGGGAATCGCATCTGTATTTGTCGTCGGTGTTATAATGTTGCTTGGATACGTATGAAGGTGACCGCGCCTATGCTTAAGCTATTTATGATTTTGGGTATCTCGCTCGTGGCGGCGGTTCCTGCAACGGCTCTTTACGTTGGGATTCTCAGTGTCCTCAAGCCACTCCTGGACAAGATCAGAACCTCTACGCATCCGAACCTTGTAGTCAAATCCCACGGGGCCTGACCGGTCAGGCTACGCTTCCACCAGCCCCTTCTCCACCATCTCTTCATCGCTTAGCCACAAATCCGGAATATTCGCCGAACCAAACCGAAGAATATCCTCCAGCGCGCCGCGCACTTCGGCCATGCCGAAATCCACGCCGATCTTCTCTAACAGGTCAATCAACGCTTCCGCGCCCTCCGCCATCGCCGGTTTCGGCAAAGCGCCCTGCGCCTCCAGTTTGTGGTACGTGATGATGTAAATGGCCGAGGGCCCTGCACCGTGTCGTACGATGCGCAAAAACCCTCGCGTTTTTTGTGTAACGGGTAACGGATTGGCTGCCAGTGCTGTTCGGGTAGCGTTTGCGCTCATTCAGTCGTTCGCGTCTCCTGTTTTCTCACTGGTTCAGCTGCATCCGCTCGTGCTCCCGCAGTTTTCGCACTTGTAGCAAGCGCCGTTCGGCACCATCAACATTCCGCATTCGCTGCACGTCGGCGCGCCTTCGTGCGCGTTCGTCATCGAACTCGAGCTTGAAGGCTTGATCGCCGGTGGCATCATCCGTGGCATCGCAGCAATCGCCGGCGCCATCGCCGTTCCCGTCGCGCCCGCTTCCGCCGGAGCCGACCCATTCAGCTTCAGGTAGTCCGCCGAAATAAACCTTCCGCCCAGCCACCGCGCGATGTAATCCAGCACGGACGAGACAAAGCGAATGTTCGGATTTGCCGTGATCCCGCTCGGCTCAAACCGCGTGTTCACCAGCTTGTCCACGAAAACCTTGATTGGTACGCCGTATTGCAAGCCCAGTGAAATCGTCAGCGCCAATCCGTCCATCACGCCTGAAAGCGTCGAGCCTTCCTTCGACATCTTGATGAAGACTTCGCCGGGCCGCCCGTCTTCGTACATCCCGACCGTAATGTAGCCCTCGTGCCCGCCCACACTGAACTTGTGCGTGACGGAGTTTCGCTCTACCGGCATCTTTTCCCGCTGCATGCGCGCAAACAGATCGCGCTGCATCGGCAGAATGTCCTGCGCCGTAATCTCCGCCTTCTTCTCTTCTTTCTTCCCCGCGTTCAACGGCTGCGACTTCTTCGAATTGTCGCGGTAAACCGCCACAGCCTTCAGCCCCAGCTTCCACGATTCAATGTACGCATTCGAAATATCTTCAATCGTCGATTCTTCCGGCATGTTGATCGTCTTCGAAATCGCGCCGGAAAGAAACGGCTGTGCCGCCGCCATCATTCCCACGTGTCCCGTCCACGCAATCGAGCGTCCGCCCGGCGCCGCCAGCGAGCAATCGAACACCGGCAGGTGCTCCGCCTTGAAGTGCGGCGCGCCTTCCACTTTGCTTTCCTTATCGATGTAAGAAACAATTTCGCTGGTCTGCTCCGGCGTGTAGCCCAGCTTCATCAAGGCCGCCGGCACCGTGTTGTTCACGATCTTGATCAATCCGCCGCCAACCAGTTTCTTGTACTTCACCAGCGCCAGGTCCGGCTCGATGCCTGTCGTGTCGCAATCCATCATGAAGCCGATCGTTCCCGTCGGCGCCAGCACCGTCACCTGCGAATTCTTGTAGCCGAACTTTTCGCCGAGCGTCAGCGCGTTGTCCCACGATTCCTGCGCCGTCATGTAGAGATCCGCTTGCACATGATCCGGCTGAATCCCGCGCATCGCCTCGCGGTGCATGCGGATCACGTCAATCATCGGCTCGCGATTCTCCGCGTAACCCGGGAACGGCCCCATCCGCTCTGCAATGCGAGCAGATTGCGCATACGCTTCGCCACACATCAGCGCCGTAATCGCTCCCGCTGTGTCGCGGCCCTCTGCGGAATCGTAGGGCCGCGCCATGGACATCAGCAGCGCGCCCAAATTCGCATAGCCCAATCCCAACGGACGGAAGTCATGCGAATTCTTCTCGATCTTCGGCGTCGGATAGCTCGCATAGTCCACCAGGATTTCCTGCGCCGTAATCGTCACGTCCACCGCATGCTTGAACGCCGTCACGTCAAACTGCCCGCTCGTGTTCACATACTTCATCAAATTCAGCGAAGCCAGGTTGCACGCCGTGTCGTCCAGGAACATGTATTCCGAGCAGGGATTCGAAGCGTTGATCCGCGCCGTCGTCTTGCAGGTGTGCCAGCGGTTCACCGTCGTGTCGTACTGCATGCCCGGATCGCCGCACTGCCACGTCGATTCGGAAATCTTGTACATCAGGTCCCGTGCGCGCAGCTTTTCATTCGGCTGCCCGTCGTTCACGTTCTTCGTCCACCAATCCTTGTCTTCTTCGACTGCGCGCATGAATTCGTCCGTCACGCGCACCGAGTGGTTCGCATTCTGGAAGAAAATCGAAGTGTAGGCATCGCCGTCAATCGCCGCGTTGTAGCCCTGCTCGATAAGCACGTGCGCTTTGCGCTCTTCCTTCGTCTTGCACTCGATGAATTCCACGATGTCCGGGTGATCGATATTCAGGATCACCATCTTCGCCGCGCGCCGCGTCTTGCCGCCGCTCTTGATCACGCCCGCAAACGCGTCGAAGCCCTTCATGAAGCTCACTGGCCCGCTCGCAATGCCTCCGCCGCTCAGCGTTTCTTTACTTCCCCGCAACGTCGAAAAATTCGTCCCCGTTCCCGAGCCCCACTTGAACAGCATCCCTTCCGTCTTCGCCAGATTCATGATCGAATCCATGCTGTCCGCCACGGAATTGATGAAGCACGCCGAGCATTGCGGCTTCGCCTGCACGCCCACGTTGAACCATACCGGCGAATTGAACGCCATCTTCTGCTCGACCAGCAGGTGCGCCAGTTCGTCCTTGAACGCATCGCGCGACGCTTTGTCCGCGAAGTACCCGCCCTCTTCGCCCCACTTCACAATCGTATTCACCACGCGCCCGATCAGTTGGCGCACCGATCCTTCGCGCTCGCTCGTTCCCGGTTTTCCGTGAAAGTATTTGCTCGCGACGATGTTGGTCGCCGTCTGCGACCAGCCCTTTGGCACTTCCACGTCATCCTGGCGGAAGATCGTCACGCCTTTTTCGTTGCCGATCAGCGCTGAGCGCTCTTCCCATTCGACGCGGTCGAATGGCGAAATCTTTCCGTCGGTAAAGAACCGCTCGAACACCAGTCCTGTTCGAACGCCAGCCGCTGTCTCCGCGGCTGCCTTCGTCTCCACCGTCTTTCCATTCAGTGCCTGCTTCACGGTTGCCATTCTGTTCCTCCACATACAGGGCCCTCGACTGGAGGAACCCTTTTATTTTACTCCTCCGCGCGCCGCGGAGGATCCCTGCATCCAAATGCTTACTTGCTGCGTCAAATACTTCAGAATCTGGTCTACGTAGAAGCCGCCCGCCAAAAAACCAGACGCGACCACGCTCCTGCCAGTCTCAGTTCCCCGAGACGGCAAAAGCAATGCCCTGCCATTGGCCGCCTTCCAAGTCACAGCCTCACAGCAGGTTCGCTGCTCCGCAAATGCCAGTGCGAAGCTTCTACTTCGCGCTCGTTTTTTTCGCTTAAAACCCGGGCCGGTTTCGTGGGTTTTGTCGCACGGACCTAGTAGTATCCCCGACTCGGTCCGCCTGGCGCTTCCACGTTCCCCCGAATCTGGATTCGCAGTATCGGCGGATGCGAAAATCCTGTCAAGAGAAAAACGCTAAATGTGGATGACTTTTTCGTACTACGTCTATATCTAGTGGTGCCTTTTCTCTTCGCACGACGTTCGCGTTTTCAAATTTTTTCTCCGTGCCCCTCGCGCTAAACTCTTTGCATCCAATCTCCTATGAAACATTCCTTCTCACGCGCTCTATTTTTTCTCTCTCTTCTCGCCGCCATTCCCGTTTCCGCGCCGTCTCAAAATAATTCTTCTCCCACCATCTCCCCTATCCCTCTCGGCGAAAAACTGAAACTCCCCGGGGTCCCCAACGCCGGAAAAATCAACGATTCTCTTTTTCGCGGAGCCCAGCTTCGCGCCGAAGGCTTCGAACAGCTCAAGAAACTCGGCATCACCACCATCGTCGACCTTCGCGGCGAAGACCCAGACAAAATCAAATGGGAACGCCAGCAAGCCGAATCCGCCGGCATGCACTTCGTCCACATTCCTGTAAGCGGATGGGCTCCTCCCACCAACGAACAAGTCGCGCAATTCCTTTCGCTATTCAAAAATCACAACGACAAAATTTTCGTTCACTGCCGCTTCGGCGACGATCGCACCGGCGTTTTCGTCGCCGCCTATCGCATGACGCATGATCACTGGCCTCCTCATCAAGCAATCAAAGAAATGTATTTCTTCGGTTTCAACGGCTTCTGGCATCCCGCCATGAAGTCCTATATCAACGATTTCCCCGAAAAACTAAAAACTGCCCCCGCCCTCGCGCCATTCGAAAAGTCCATGTAGCGCTAACCCGGCTTCCGCGTTGCAAAGTAACTTCATATCCGCCGACCCCGGTCTCAAGCTAAGCTTAGTATTTTCTTATACTTACGGACGGAAAGTCCTGGTACTGCTGTACCCCCTTTAACAGGACTTCCGCTTCATTTTCCCCAACATTCCCTTTTTCTATCCTCACTATTGCAAGACTCTCTGTCGGTTTCTGGAAGGGGCCTCCGTGAAAGTTGGCCGTTACGAAATTCTCGACACCGTCGGTGCTGGCGCCTTCAGCCGCGTCGTTCGCGCGCATGACCCGTTCATCGGGCGCATCGTCGCGATCAAGATTTTCCCCACGGAAATCGCGCGAGGCGAAGCCCGCGAAAAATTTTTCCAGGAAGCGCGCGTCATCGGACAAATCTCTCACCCCTGCATTCTCGCCCTGCATGACATGGGTATCGACGAAGCCTCGCAAATTCCGTACCTCGTCATGGAATTTGTGGACGGTCAGCCGCTCGATCGCATCCTGGAAAAAGGTGCGGTCCCGTTTCCCCGCGCGTGCGCCTGGATTGGCGACATCGCCGTTGCGCTCAGCGTCGCACATCGCAAGGGAGTCATCCACGGCGACGTCAAGCCCGCGAATATCCTCATCACCGCGGACGGCCGCGTAAAGCTTTCTGACTTCGGCATGGCTCGCGTCGCTAGTCGCGACACCGGCGGCAGCCCGCTCCTCGGCACGCCCGCTTACTGGTGCCCTGAACAGATCATGGGCCGCCCGCAGGACGCTCGCTCCGACATTTTTTCTTTGGGTGGCGTTCTCTACGAAATGTTGACCGGCTCCAGTCCGTTTCACGGCGAATCAATTCAAGCGGTCTGCACGCGCGTGCTCTCTTCGACTCCGCTTCCGCCGTCGCGCACGAATTCTGGCGTCCCAGCCGCTCTCGATGAAATCGTCGCCAAATGTCTTACGAAAGACCCTGCGCTTCGGCTTTCATCCTGTGATGCGCTTGCGGAGGCGCTCTACCCTCTCGCTCGCCGCAGAGTTGTCGTTCAGGCTCCTCAACCTGCGCAACAACAGCAAACGTCTTCTCTTTGCGACCGCGCCGTGCGTCTTCTGCGCTCCGCTTAGTTAAGCTCCGGATTTTCTCAGTTCGATTCCACCGTTTGTCGTCGCGAGTTTCAATTCGCGGCCGCCTCCGCCCACGGTGCCGGAAACATTTTTGGTTCCGAAGGTTCCCTGCACAGTGATCGGAAAATCCGTATGGATATTTCCGTTGGTCGTGGCCGCGTGCAGTTGGAACGCCGCCGGCGCCGGCAGCGACACCGTAATCCCACCGTTCGTGGTGGCCAGCTCGAGTTCGCCCTTCCAATCGGCTCTTCCCATCGCGATCGCCACGTGCCCGTTCGTCGAGCGCCCCGAGCCCCATTCGCTCGTCTCCAGATCCACGTTCCCGTTGGTCGTGTTGGCTTCCACAACGCTCTTCAAATCACGCCCGCGAATGCTTCCGTTCGTCGTATCCATCTTCAGATTCACGCCGTGCGGCGCTTTCACCGAGAACGTTATCTTCGCGCGCGAGTTATGCCAGAAATTTCCGGATTCCGAATCCACTCCGCCGCGATGACACCGACCGGGCGCCGCATTTCGCGCATATACCGCGCAAATCGTCACGCCATCCGAATACTCCACGACCTCGATGAACGGCTCCTGTTCGTCGCCGTGTCCGCTTCGCGTTGCGTCCACCTGCGCCGAGTCGTCCGCCGCACCCGACGCCTCAATTTCACCGTTGCGTCCGATGACCTCTAACGTCTGCCCCGCCGCAAGCTTCGCTTGCCAGTGGAAATTATCCTGCGTGAACACCGTCCGCTTTTCTTGCGCCTGGGGGGCACTCCCACCAGTTGCCAACACCGCCAAACCAACAATCACCGTCCGCGAAACTCTACCAACTGCCCCTGCACCAAAGTTGTTGCTCATGAGATCCACTCCTTTGTTCGCTCACCGAAACTCGTCTTTCGCTCGATTCGTGCCAATCCGCCTACCTAGCTAAAAGTGCGCTGGCTTCATGCTTCTGACGCTCCAGCCTGGCATTTGGTCGCAAGCTCCGTCTGTCTCTATTTAGGCGCGGCATGATGATCGTAGCTCAGCACTCGCGTGATCTTCCACGCTCCATCTTTGTACTGCCACAGGTGCACGAATCGCCCCTCGCCCACGCCTTCCGTATCCTCATGGCCCGGATGATGAAAACGGTGCACACCCATTTCAATCGCTCCATAGCCCTTCATATGAAACACCTGCAAAGTCCCTGGCACCAGCTCTCGCGTCACTTTGCCGCATATATTCTTTTTCACGCTCTCGGTCAACGCCGCCCGGCCCAGCGTCAAACCGCCCTGATCGTGATAGAACTCGACATTTTCCGTGAAGTAAGTGGCAAATTTTTCCAGATCGCACTTGTTGTACGCGTTAAACAGCCCCGCGTCCAGCGTCGTGATCGCTTTGTCCAACTCCGCCTGCGACTGGATCTTCTCCAGCGGGGGCACGTCCTGCGCGCCCGCCATTGACCCGAATGCCGCCAGTCCAAGCAGCGACAGCCCTACTCTTAACGCTTTTGCGATCCGGTTCACCAGACACCCCTTCCCGTGATTCGTCCACCCACCGGAATCTACGCACTTCCGCGGCGAAATGTTCCCGTAGAGGCGTCCGGGATGCCACACCCCGGCATTTCTGGCGAAGAGTCCGGAAGGCATTGAGAAGTAAGGAGATGAGTTGCCGCGCGCGGCAAGAGAGCGTGCCGTCTGTGCAACGCGCGCCTTCGGAGCAAAAAATAATGGGGGTACACCCCGGCAGTTTTGAGCAAAGAGTGCGCAAATGGTTGAAAAGAAGGGAGATAAATTTTGCTCTTCTGAAAGAGTGGCAAAGAGCGAAGGTAATGAGAGCCTGGAGGAGCGTTTCCAGACATAGGCAATCCAGATGGTTATCAAAAGAAAGGGGTTAGTGGAGAGGCAAAAGGGATGGTTGTCAAAACAAAGGGGATAGCAAATCTGACCCAAATTGGGACGCGAGGGACGGGCTGAAGGAGTGGCCCCTCGCGGACTTCGCTCGGGGTAAATAAGAGTGGGGTCGAACAGTTCGAATGGAGCTTGATTACACTCGTCAGTGTAGCATGGTGTCTTTTACTAAGTCAAGAATTATTTTATCAGTATTCTAATGAGTTGTGGAAATTCGTTCGAACGGAAAGAAAAGTCAAAAGAAAGAACCCACCCTTTGCCAAAGCTAAAATCGCAAAGGGATGGGCCACCCCGGAGCATTCACTCCATTTTTTGATGATTCCGATCGAGTGGCCCACCCGCCGCAGCACATTTCTATTTGTATGTTTAAGCCTCCTTCCTTCCAAACCCTTCCTGCTCCTGAATCGATTCCGGGGAGAATCTGGATCCTGTAGCCTCTGAGCAAATTGACGGGCGACTTGGTCGGCCGCGTTACACGGGATTCACTTGGGCTTTGCGCGCTTAGGCCGGAACAAAGCGCGCCGACAACGAAGACAAGCAAGATCAGTTTGCTTTTGGAAGCCATTGCAGTATTCCTTTCTTTGCGTCAATCACTTGTCTGGGAGTTAAATAGGAACCGATTTGCGATGAGTCGGCGCAGATGGCGTCCCCTGAGCACATCAAATTAGGCGGGTGGGTCACGCTTTATGCCCTCTCCTCGAATGGTTTTCGAAATAACCACTTTTAAATAGTACCGCGAAGTAATAAGAACGGGCATCCTGGGTGGCCTACCCTTTGCGAAGTTTGCAAAGGGTGGGCGCCTCTTCACTCCGATGCCAAGGAATCTGAAACGCATCACGGGCCGCGGCGACCTGCATTTCATCACATTCTGTTGCTATCAGAGAAGGCCCCTGCTGGGAACGATTCGAGCGCGAAATCTCGTAGTGAAAATTCTTGAGGAAGTTCGAGCGAGGTATGGGTTTGCACTGGTAGGGTACGTGATCATGCCGGAGCACATGCACCTTCTGATTAGCGAATCGCGGGCGGTTCTTCCGGCCAAAGTGATGCAGGTGTTCAAGCAAAGAGTCTCGCGGCGAATGCGCGGGAGAAAGCGCGGGAAGGCAGGCCAGCTCGCGTTGCGATTTCCCGAAGAGGACGAGGGGCTGCGACGATTTTGGCAGCGGCGATATCACGATTTTAACGTCTACACACGCGCGAAAGTGCAGCAGAAGCTGCACTACATTCATGCGAATCCTGTTGAAGCAAAACTTGTGAAGCATCCAGGGGACTGGCCGTGGAGTAGTTGGTGTTTTTATTATCGAGGCGAGGGGATATTGAAGATCGATCCGTGGATTTGAACGGCAAAGGTTGGACCAACGAAAAACGTTCCAGAGAGCCCGGCTACGCGTCGTGAGTTGAGGTGACACTGCGAAAAAGAAAGAGAAGAGGGGGCCCACCCTGTGCAAACTTCGCAAAGGGTAGGCCACCCAGGAAGGCGCTGGCGGCTTGGAGGTTCCCAGTGCGGCGGCAAAGTGTGCGGTCACCGAGCGTTCCCGACCCGCCAACGAGAAACGCGCCAGAGAGCTCGGCTACGCGTCGTGAGTTGAGGTGACGCTGCGAAAAAGAAAGAGAAGAGCGGCCCACCCTTTGCAAACTTCGCAAAGGGTAGGCCACCCAGGATGGTGCTGGCGGTTTCGAGGTTCCCAGTGCGGTGGAAAGGTGCGCAGTCACGGAGCGTTCCCCACCCGCCTCACCGGGGCTGGGCGTCATGGCTGATAGGTTCGGCCTTCCCAGATGCGTTTTCCGTTGTGGTTGATGTAGGCCACGATTGAATCTTTCCAGATGCCAAGTAGGCGAGGCCGTCGTGGAAGGGATTGGCATCATCCCATGCGGGCTTTACGGCCCACTTACCGTTCTTGTCCAGATAGCCGAACTTGCGAGGAGATTGCGCGTCCGACGTGGCGAGCGAGAGCCCATCGGAAAGTGGCTCGGCAAAAACGACATCCGGCGGAAGTTGCGCTGTCGTGGTTCCGGACTTATCAATGAACATCCAGCGGCCTTCCATCTGAACTGCCGCAAGCCCTTCAGAAAACTCTCCACCCTGGTCGAAGCGTGGTTCAACGGCGATGTTTCCGTCAATGTCCATGTAGCCGAGTTTGCGGTCACGACGGATGGCGATCAGCCCTTCCGAAAAACGGATACCGTCGAGAACGACCGGTGGCTTCGCGATGAAATTTCCGGAAGAATCGATGATGGATTCGCCGTTTTGCGATTTGACGCGTGCACGGCCTTGAGCAAAAGGAAAAGCGAGAGAGTATGGACCCAAAACGAGCTTCCCAGAGCGATCATAAAAGCTGGGACCTTCTCCGGGTTCCTTCTGTCCAAACAGGAGGCCGTCCGGCCCGTCCGCAGCCGACAAGCTTCGAAACATAGGCTCGGTGACCCAGGCTCCACGCGGATCAATGACGCCGACCGGATGTTCGGGCAAACCTGTATCCACAATCGCAACGCCGCCGTGAAAACTTTGCGCCGTGCGATAGCGAAAAGGAATTACTTCCGCACCGCTTCGATTGATGTAGCCCCATCGGCCCTCATACTTCGCGGCCGCCAAGCCTTCCGAAAATGGCTGCACGGATTCAAAGCGCGATGGGATTGTGACGTTTCCGCGATTATCGATAAATCCCCAAGTGGCCCCTATCGGTGCCGGAAAGAGTGGCCGTTCTTCGTTCGGCTCATTCGAGCGGCTGCATCCGCCGAGGGTTGCCAGGATTGTCATCAAAACAATCCGGCTAAACTTCCCAGTCTGAAAACCGCGTAAGCTATGCGCTAAGGTGCTGGTCATGAGAATCCGGTCCAAAGCGGCAATTCTGCTCGCACTCTTTCTAGCTGCTGTCTCCTGCTCACACGGCCCAAAATATGAATTTCCTCTGGTTCAAAAATATACCAGCCAGGCGGGAGATGTCTTTTATTTCCGCCCGCGCGATGGACAATTTGTGCTGGTCGAGCGTCGCAAAGCATTGGCCGTTGCGATTGCAGCGGAACCAAACATCGAAGCCTTCTCCTACGACGACCAGATCAGAGTGAGTCGGCCGATGTCACAAGGCGAAATGTTGGAGAACCGGACATTCGTTGAAAATCTCAGCGCTGAGCAGGTCCTCGCCATTAGCGCAGACGGACGACTCCTCGCCGGCGGCAACGCCAACGGCGTTGTAGACATCTGGAATGTCCCGAACGCAACGCTCGAAGCTCGGTTGAAGGAAGCGAGCGGCATCCTGAGTCTGGCTTTTTCGCCAGACGGCAACCTTTTGGCGATCGGATTGGCCAAGCCGGCTGACGAGCCTTCGGACACTGTTTGGATTCATGACATTCGTGGCGAGACCACGCAACGCGGCTTCGGCCGTAGTCCGGCGCTGTCTCTGGCCTGGTCGGTGGACGGTCGCTGGTGTGCGGCAGGATTTGACGACGGATCGGTCCTTCTGGCGGAAACTGGGACCTACAGCGAGCCGCAGCGGATCGTATTATCTACTTCTCCGATCGCGGCGCTGGCCTTTCATCCGTCTGGACTATTTCTGGCGTCGGCACATCTCGACAAACGAGTCCGGCTGACCAAATTGCCCAAGGGAGAACCGGTGTTCACGTTCGAGCCGGCCCTACCGCCTATTCCCTTCTTCCCCCGAGTAATCGAGCGGGTGGCTTTTGATGGGACTGGCGGCCGCTTGGCAGTCGATTACGCGGACGGCGACATCAGAATTTGGGATAGTTCCGCCCTGGCCAAGTCTTTGGCCAAATAACCAATCGCAGAATTTCGTGAAGGCGAAAGAGTCGCAACGTCGAGATGTCAGCCCGTCGGCGGACGTTTGAGATAACGCCGGTGGAGCAGAAAGCCCGTCACTGCGACGCGCCCGAGTCGGTGCTATTGACCGTTGCAGGAGACGGCGTTGTTCCAGTCGACGAATGGGCCGTTGGGGTTGTCGCGCCAAGCCCAGACGTGAAGCTCAAAGATAGAGCCAATGCCGTAGCGATTGGGGCTGGCGACGAACTGAAAAGATTGGCCCTCAAGTACGGGAGGGGCACCCTTGTTATTTTTCAGCCAGGTCTCCGCGTCCACGATGTACTCGACGCCGAGCAAGTGCAACTGACCGTTTGCCGGTTCGTAGATGAGCGCTTCCGGCTGCGCGGCATCGATCAGGCCGTCGGCAACAAGCGGGCCGTTGACGTAGTGGATGCCCATGGCGCCGTGGTCAGGACCGCTGACGCAACCAAGGAACGGTCCGTAGCCGGCCCCGATGGCGGCGTTCACGTCCTGGTATTGCCGGGTGGCGTCGCGGACAATCTTGACGAGTTTGGGAGACACGGCGGCGTGAGTATGTTCCGGCGGACCAGCCTGCATCAGCGGCACGGGAAGAATCAGGCCGGCGGCGAGCGCCAAGCGTGAAAGGCATTTTGTCGAGCGGTGAAACACGGATGTGATTTGCGGCTTCATAACTTTTCTCCTTTGGGATTTCCTGCAAAATTCTCTTCATGCGGCGAGAGCGGTTGCTTTCTGGCGCGCATTTGCCGAGGAAATTACCCGGCGAGCGGAAAAGCGGCAATGCACCCGGAATGACTTCTTGATAGCCTCGCAAGTTCTTGATATACCTTGACTAACACGGACACCGGGAAGACGTTCCCACCGCAAAAATGATGGAAGCCGCCGGGAGGTAGCTTGGCCGAGGCCCCCAACAGTCAGACGCACCGATTCGGCGTGTTCGAAGTGAACCTGCAGGCACGCGAGTTAAGAAAACACGGCGTGCGAGTGCGCTTGCGCGGCCAGCCATTTGCAATTTTGGCGATGTTGCTGGAGCGGGCGGGAGAAGTGATTACGCGCGAGGAGATGCGCAAGAGGCTGTGGTCGAACGGATCGGACGAGACGTTCGTAGATTTCGAGCACAGCATGAACAGCGCGATCAAGAAATTGCGCGCGGCGCTGAGTGATTCCCCAGAGAATTCCCGTTATGTAGAGACAATCCCGAAGCTTGGTTACAGATTCATTGCGCCCGTGGAGGAAGTTGCGAAAGAGGCACGAACGCGGCGGGAGCGAAACGGGCAAGCGACCGAAGGGGCGGCGCGCGCAAGCTGGAGCAGACGACTGGCAGTGCTTGTGCCGACGCTGGCGCTGACGATCGGGTTGGTTGTATGGCAGATGCAATCGGTTTCTCGCCGAGCGAGCGCGGGCGGTCCACTCCGTTCCATCGCTGTGTTGCCGCTGGCCAACTTGTCTGGCGATGCTTCGCAGGAATATTTTTCGGATGGGATAACGGATCAGTTGATCACGAACCTCGCCAAGGTGGGTTCGCTGCGGGTGATTTCGCGGACTTCCGTAATGCGCTACAAAGGCACTAGGAAAGGGCTGCCGGAAATTGCAAAAGAATTGAACGTGGACGCGATTGTGGAAGGGTCGGTCGTGAAGTCCGGGCAAAAGATACGAATTACCGCGCAATTGCTGGACGGACCTACCGACAGGCATCTTTGGGCAGAATCCTACGAGCGCGATTTCGGCGATGTGCTGAAATTGCAGAACGACGTGGCGGAAGCGATCGCCGTTCAGGTGCGCGCAGAGTTGAGTCCCGAGGTCAAGGCGCAACTGCGCTCGGCGCGTCCAATAAACCCCGAAGCGTATGAACCTTACCTGCGTGGGCGCTATTACTTCACAAATCAGTTCACATCGGCTGTGGCCCTGAAGACGGCGAAGAATAACTTCGAAGAAGCCATCCGAAAGGATCCCTCGTTTGCGCTGGCTTATGCCGGACTTGCCGATGCATATTTTTATTTGGCGGATCAAAGCGAGTTGCCGCCGGATCAGGCTTACAAGTCCGCAAAGCAGGCGCTAAACAAAGCGCTAGAGTTGGACGACAGCATTGGCGAAACTTATGACACGCTTGGTGTGCTGAGCTGGCGGTTTGATCGGGATTTTGCTTCGGCCGAGCGTTATTTCAACAAGGCAATTGAACTGGCTCCAAGCTACAGTTGCGCTCATGAAGACCGCGCAATTTATCTTAGTTTTATGGGCCGGGGCGCCGAAGCTCAGAACGAGATTGCCAGGAGCAGAATCCTCGACCCTGGTCCAAGCTCGCTGATAACGGAAGTGGCAGCCGACTATCAAATGCGGGATTATGAGGCGCTGCTGGATGCAAGCCGGCGGCAAGTAGCTTCCGACCCCAAGGAATGGACTGGACACTTTAATTTGGGCTTGGGTTATCAGGGCACAGGGAAAATGGTGGAAGCGATCTCTGCCTATCAGAAAGCCCTCGAGATATCAGGGGGCAATCCCAATGCCGCGGCCGCCCTGGCACAAGCGTATGCGCGAGTCGGCAAGAGGGCTCTTGCGGAAAAGATTCTTGCGGACTTGGAAAAATCAAAGAGCGTCTACGTGTCGCCTTATACGCTTGCCACAATCTATGCAAGCCTTGGCGAGAAGGACAAAGCGTTTGAATTCCTGGAAAGAGCCGTTAAAGAACGGTCTCTGGACATCACCTATCACATCAAAGCGGACCCGCGGATCGACAATCTTCGCTCGGATGCGCGTTTTCATGACCTGATGCATCGCATGGGCCTCCCAGAATAACCATTCGACTCCCAACGCCTTCTGCAGTGAAACCGGATGCGTCATGGAACTAGTTCCACACTTTTGGAGTGAAAAGGGGTATCTTGTGGGCGGCGGGCCGAGAGGATGGGCGCCGCATTGGGGGCTGAAATGGTTACACGGCGGGAATTTATTGATGGCGTGGCGGTGAGCGCGGCGAGCTTGGCGCTGGGCGGCAAAAGCTTGGGCGGAACGGCGAAGAGTTATGCGCGGATTGTTGGGGCTAATGAGCGGCTAAATTTTGCGGTGATTGGGCTGAATTCGCGGGCGTATGCGCACTTGTCGTCGCTGAAGGCGAATGAGAAGGCGGCGCGGATTTTGTATGTGTGCGACGTGGACGAAACTATTTTGAATAAGTATGCGGGTGCGACGCAGAAAGAGATGGGCGAAGCGGCGACACCGTTGAAAGACTTCAGGAAGGCGCTGGAGAGTAAGGACGTGGACGCCATCACGATTGCGTCGCCGGATCATTGGCACACGCCGATGGCGATTGCGGGATTGCAGGCGGGCAAGAATGTGTATGTGGAGAAGCCTTGCAGCCACAATCCGGCGGAAGGCGCGATGCTGGTGGCGGCGCAGAAGAAGTACGGGAAGCTGGTGCAGATGGGGACGCAACAGCGGTCTTCGCGGCACACGATTGAAGTGATTGAAAAGATTCGGGCAGGCGAAATCGGTCGGCCGTATCTGGCGAAGGCCTGGTACAGCAACACGAGGAAGTCGATTGGCGTGGGCAAAGAAGCGGCGGTACCCGGGACGCTGGATTGGGATTTGTGGCAAGGACCGGCGCCGCGGCGGGCGTATCGCGATAACGTGCATCCTTATAACTGGCACTGGTTCCGGAATTACGGGACGGGCGAATCGCTGAACAACGGGACGCATGAGGTGGATGTGTGCCGGTGGGCGCTGGGCGTGGACTTTCCGAAGCGAGTGACGGCGTCGGGCGGGCGGTATCAGTTTCAGGATGACTGGCAGTTTTACGACACGCTGGTGACGAGTTTTGAGTACGAAGACAAAATGCTGACGTGGGAAGGCAAGAGTTGCCAGGGAATGCGGTACTACGGGCGGGATCGCGGGTCGGCGATTCTGGGAACGACGGGAACGGTGGTGGTGGATCGCGATGGGTATGAAATTTACGACCTGCACGGCAAGAAGACGAATGAAGTGAAAGCAGGAGGCGGTACGTCTTCGGCGGATTTGGTGGGGCGCGATTCGATGACGGATGCGCACTTTGCGAATTTTATTGAAGGTGTGACAAAAGGCGGGAAGTTAAATGCACCGATTGAAGTGGGAAATGTGGCGGTGACGATGCTGCAGCTTTCGAATATTGCGTGGATCACGCAGCGGGAGTTGCACCTGGACGCGAAGGACGGAAAGATTTTGAACGATGCGGAAGCGATGAAGATGTGGAGCCGCGAATATGAGAAGGGATGGGAGCCGCATGTTTAGGGAGAACGGCGTGAAGCGGCGGGAGTTTTTGAAGGCGGGAGGGGCGGCCGTCGCGGGTATTGCTGTGACCGGAGTAGAAAAGAGCCGATCTAAAGATCGGCCACTACATGAAGAATCGGCGCCGGTGGATGCGGGACTGGCGATTCGGTTGGGGATTGCGAGTTATACGTTCCGGAATTTTTCGCGGGCGGAGATGATTGGATTTTTGAAGCAAGCGCATGTGTCCGATATGAATTTGAAAGATACGAAGGACCATTTGCCTGCGGACGCGGTGGAGGAGATTAAGGCGCTGGGAGATTATCTGTCGGCGGGAATCAAACTGCATGCGGCGGGAACGATTTATTTTCCGAAGGATGAGGATGCGGATATTCGGGCGAAGTTTGAATATGCGAAGCGCGCGGGAATTGGCGTGATTGTAGCGGGCGATCCGGCGCCGACGACTTTGCCGCGTATTGAAAAGTTCGTGAAGGAATATGACATCAAGTTCGCGCTGCACAATCACGGGCCGGAGGATAAGTTGTGGCCATCACCCCTGGATGTGTTGAAGGCGATGAAAACGATGGACCCTCGAATGGGCTGTTGCATTGACGTGGGGCACACGGTGCGGGCGGGAACGGACGTGGTGGAGGCGATTAAGCAGGTGGGGCCGCGGGTGTTCAACGTGCACATGAAAGATTTGGCGAGCTTTACGGAGAAAGAAAGTCAGGTAGAAGTTGGGCAAGGAAAAATGCCGGTGAAGAGAATTTTTGAGGCATTGATGGGGATCCGGTACGAGGGATTTGTGGATTTGGAGTATGAGATTAACGAGAAGGACCCGCTGCCGGGCGTGATCGAGAGTTTGGCGTATATGCGGGGAGTTTTGACGGGGATGGGGTAGGGCGCAAGGACAAAGCCCCGATCTGAAGATCGGCCACTACAACGAGCGAAGCGCTTAGCGGCGGGCGCCGGCGGCTTGGGCGGCTTTGCGTTTTTGGTCGGTGAGGAAGTCGGCGTAGGGGCCCTTGAAATCGTCGATATGGCCGTGATCGAAGTGCCAGATGCGGGTGGCGACTTCATCGAGAAGGTCGTGGTCGTGGGTGACGAGGAAGACGGTGCCTTCGTATTTTTGCAGCGCGATGTTGAGCGCGTTGATGGATTCGAGATCGAGGTGATTGCTCGGCTCATCGAAGATGAGCACGTTGGGCTTGAGCAACATGAGGCGGCAGAAAAGGATGCGAGCAGTTTCGCCCCCGGAGAGAGCTTTGATGGGCTTGGTGGCATCGTCACCGCTGAAAAGCATTTGACCGAGAAGGCCGCGCAACGTTTGCTGGCCTGCGAGCGGATCGAATTGTGCGAGCCATTCGATGACTGTGGCGCTCGAAGTCTTGTCGAGATCGTGTTCCTGCGCGAAATAGCCGACGCTGGTTTCGTGGCCCCAGCGGACGGTGCCGCCGTCGACGCCGAAGTGGCGATCGGATTCGTCGATGAGACCCGGCGCGTTGCGAACGAGCGAACTAAGCAGCGTGGTCTTCCCTACACCGTTGCGGCCGAGCAGGCCGATTTTTTCGTTGCGGTCAACGTTGGCGGAGAAGCCGTTGATGACCTTGAGGTCGCCGTAAAACTTTTTCAGCGATTTAAATTCGAGGGGATGACGGCCGGAGGGCTTCGTCAGTTCGAATTTAATGAACGGGCGTTGAATGTTGGATCGGGCAAGTTCGGTGGTTTGTAGGCGTTCGACTTCTTTTTTGCGTGAGGTGGCCTGCGCGGAACGCGTGCCGGCGGAAAAGCGGGCGATGAAATCCTGCAACTGGGCGATCTTCTTTTCGCGCACCTTGTTTTCGGATTCGATGCGCGATCGGACTGAGGTTTTGGCGAGGACCATGTCGTCGTAGCCGCCAACGTAGGTGATGACGGATTCGTAGTCTATGTCGGCCACGTGGGTGCAGACTTCATTGAGGAAATGGCGGTCGTGCGAAATGACGATGAGGATGCCTTCGTAGGAGGTCAGGTAATCCTGGAGCCAGTGGACGGAATCGAGGTCGAGATAGTTGGTGGGCTCGTCGAGAAGGAGCGCGGTGGGATTGCCGAAAAGGGCTTGAGCGAGAAGGACGCGAACTTTTTGGCCGCCCTGGAGTTCGCGCATTTTGCGTTCGTGTAGGTCCGAAGGAATGTCGAGGCCGTCGAGGAGGATAGCGGCGTCAGCTTCGGCGGTGTAGCCGCCTTCTTCGCCGACGATGCCCTCGAGCTCACCGAGGCGCATGCCGTCGGCGTCCGTGAGTTCTTCGTGAGGCTTGGCGTAGAGGGCGTCGCGCTCCTGTAAGGTGGCCCAGAGGACGGAATTGCCCATCATGACAGTGTCGATGACGCGAAAGTCGTCAAAAGCGAATTGATCCTGGCGGAGGACGCCCATACGCTTGGGGCGGGAGACGTTACCGTTAGTCGGCTCGATCTCTCCCGTTAAGATCTTCATAAGAGTGGACTTACCAGCGCCATTGGGGCCCGAAATGGCGTAGCGGCGGCCCGCCATAAAGGAGCAGGTGACGTCTTCGAAGAGGACGCGGGCTCCGTACCGCATAGACACGTTATTGACCGAAAGCATAGCCCTTAATTGTACCGTGAAAATTGCGAAGTTGCGCAGTCGTGGTGCGGAAAAAATTTGTAACCATCGAGGAGAATGCGAGCGTCTAAAGGTTGTGATTGGGCAGCGAAGGGCGGCAGGCGATGGCCTGCCATTCATCGCACTTTTACTTGACATTGATTTGATAAACGAATATTAACGAAGACCGCGCGTCTTATTTCTCGCTTCAAGGGAGGCGAAATGCAGGCGTCACGTAGGGATTTCCTGAAAGTAGCCACAGTAGGCGGCGCGGCAGCCGCAGTATTTGGCTTCGATTTGCAACCCGCCTTTGCCGAGCTCCGATCCTTAAAAATTGCGCGAGCGAATGAGACACGGTCGACGTGTCCCTATTGTTCGGTGAGCTGCGGCGTGATCATTTATACGATTGGCGACCGGGCGAAAAACGTGACGCCGCAGGTGGTTCACGTGGAAGGTGATCCGGACCATCCGATCAATCGAGGGACGCTGTGCCCGAAGGGATCGTCGCTGGAACAAGACATCATGAACGAGCGGCGGATAATCAAGCCACAAGTGCGACGGCCGGGCGGTACGCAGTGGGAAGACATTTCGTGGGATCAGGCACTGAACGAGATCGCGGCGAAGGTCAAGAAGACGCGGGACGATACGTTTATAGAAGTGGATGCAAAGGGCAATCGGGTGAACCGGTGCGAATCGATTGCATGGACGGGTGGATGCACGGACACGAACGAGTTTAATTATTTGGTAGTGAAATCGATGAGGGGCCTGGGCGTCGTACATTTAGAAAACCAGGCCAGAGTTTGACACGGCCCCACGGTCTCAAGTTTGGGACCAACATTCGGACGCGGGGCGATGACCAACGGTTGGGTGGACATCAAGAACACCGACCTGATGCTGATCATGGGCGGGAATCCGGCGGAGAACCATCCTTGCGGATTCAAATGGGCGATTGAAGCGAAGCGCACTCGAAACGCAAAAATGATTGTGGTGGACCCTCGATTCACGCGAACGGCGAGCGTGGCGGATAAATTTGCGCAGATTCGCGCGGGATCGGATATTGCGTTTTTGGGCGGGATGATTCGCTATGCGATTGAAAAGGATCGCGTCGCGAAAGATTACGTCGTTAATTATACGAACGCGGGATTTATTGTTTCGAAGGATTTCGAATTGCCGGAAGACGAAGGTGTGTTTTCTGGATTTGATGAGAAGGCGCAGACGTACGACCGGTCGAGCTGGAATTACGCCGGCGCAGCCCCGGTGCAAAACAAACCAGGCGCACCACCAGTGCTGCCGCTGATGCCGGAAAAGACGGAATTTGATCCGACTCTGCAGAATCCACGGTGCGTGTTCCAACTGATGAAGCAGCACTATTCGCGCTACACGCCAGAAATGATGGAGAAGGTTACTGGAATTCCGCAAGCCAAATTCGTCGAACTGGCGGAGATGTTTACATCGATTCGCGAAAAAGGCGACATGAAGAAAGTCGCCACGATTATTTACGCGGTGGGATGGACGCATCACTCGTTTGGAACGCAGATCATTCGAACCGCGGCGATGCTGCAGTTGCTCTTAGGCAATGTGGGGCGAGCTGGCGGCGGAGTGAACGCCTTGCGCGGGCACTCGAATATTCAGGGCGCTACGGACATGGCGGGCGTGTTTGACAGTATGCCGGGCTATCTGAAAGTGCCGAATCCGGCGGATGGAAGCTTTGAAGGTTGGATGAAGCGGATTACGCCGCAACCATCGAAGCCGGGAAATTGGGACTCGTTCAACTATTACGGGAACACGCCGAAGTTTGCGGTAAGTATGATGAAGGCGTTTTACGGCGATGGGGCGACGAAGCAAAACGGCTGGGCATACGATTATTTGCCGAAAGTGGACCGGAACTACTCGTGGGTACAGATGTGGGACAACATGTACAACGGGATTGTGAAGGGGATTTTTGCATTTGGAATGAATGGTGTGGCGATTGGGCCGGACACCAAAAAGAATATTGAAGCGCTGAAGAAAGCGGATTGGCTCGTAGTGGGTGAGATTTATCCAGACGAGACGAGCGAGTTCTGGATGTCGCCCGGCATCGATGCCGAAGAACAGAAGAAGATTCAGACGACGGTTTATCGTTTACCGTGCGCAGGATTTGCAGAAAAGGACGGGACTTTTACGAATTCCGCACGGTGGTTGCAGTGGAAGAATGCGGCGCTGCCCGTGCCACCCGGTTGCAGGCTGGATCAGGACATCGTTGCGCAGATATTTTTGAAGGTGCGCGAGCTTTACAAAAAAGACGGTGGCAAATTCCCCGACCCCATTTTGAAACTCGCGTGGAGTTACACGAATCCGGCCTCGCCTTCACTGGCAGAAGTGCTGAAGGAAATTAACGGGAAGACCGCGGTGGATGTGGAAGATCCGGCAACGAAGGCGCAGCTGAAAGCCGGGAATCAGCTGCCAGGTTTTGCGTGGTTGAAGGACGACGGAACGACTTCGTGCGGGAACTGGATTTATTGCGGATCTTTCACGGAGGCAGGAAACCTGACGGCGCGGCGAGACGCGAGCGATCCGTCCGGCATGGGCGTGCACCAGAACTGGGCATGGTCGTGGCCGGCGAACCGGCGCGTGTTGTACAACAGGGCGTCCTGCGACCTCGATGGAAAACCGTGGGATGCTTCACGCCGGCAAGTGTGGTGGAGCGAAGCAACGCAGAAGTGGGTCGGCAATGATATACCGGACTTCAAGGCTGATTCGAAGCCAGCAGACCACATGGGTCCGTTTATCATGAACGCAGAAGGAGTGGGACGTCTGTTCGCGCCACTTGGAGCGTTTGCGGATGGGCCTTTCCCCACTTTCTATGAGCCGATTGAAAGTCCTACGGACAATTTGCTTCATCCAAAGCAGACACACAATCCAATCGCGAAAAAGTTCAAATCGGCGGCGGACAAATACGGCACTGCGCAAGAGGGATACGACATTGTTTGCACGACATACCGGCTGACAGAGCATTACCACTACTGGACGAAAAATAATCCGATGAACGTGCAGCTTGTGCCGGAACCGTTCGTGGAAATTCCGGAAGAGATGGCACAGGAACGCGGGATTCTGGGGGGCGACCGCGTGAAAGTGGAAAGCGCGCGCGGTGAGTACATTGCGAAGGCCATGGTGACGAAACGCATCAAGCCGATGCAGATCAACGGAAAGAAAACGTATCAGATCGGCATTCCGATTCACTGGGGTTATCGGGGGATTGCGGAAGACGAAGGCAAGACGGCGAAAACGCCGGCGAACATGCTTTCGCCTGCTGTAATCGATCCGAACGCGTTCACACCGGAGTTTAAAGGGTTCCTCGTGAAAGTGACGAAGGTCTGAGCGATGAGCCAAGCGACATTGCGCGTGCAAAAAATATCGGGCCACGCCGGAAGCGTTCCGGGCGAGGACACGCAGCGGCAATACACAGTTGCGAAGCTGGTGGACACGACGACTTGCATTGGCTGCAAGGCGTGCGAAGTGGCATGCGTCGAATGGAACGACATGCCGTTTTCGCCGACGACGTTTGACAATACGTATCAGACGATGCCGGAGACGCGGTGGAATTATTGGAACCTGATTCTGTTCAATGAGCACGAGAAGGAAGATGGCTCGTTGATGTGGTTGATGCGGAAGAATCAGTGCATGCACTGCGCGGAGCCGGGATGCCTGGCGGCATGTCCAGCGGACGGCGCGATCATTCAGTACACGAACGGCATCGTGGATTTTCAGCAGGACAAGTGCATCGGGTGCGGCTACTGCATCAGCGGATGCCCGTTCAATATTCCGAAGTTCAATAAAGAGACGAAGCGGGTTTACAAGTGCACGCTGTGCACGGACCGCGTGAGTGAAGGGCTGGAGCCGGCTTGCATTAAGGCGTGTCCGACGGGATGCCTGCACTTTGGAAGCAAGGAAGACATGCTGGTGCTGGCGGAGCAGCGCGCGAAGCAGTTGAAGGACAACTACAATTTTCCGAACGCTGGTGTTTACAATCCGAAAGGCGTTGGAGGCACGGGCGTGATTTATGTGCTTCATGATGCGACGCAGCCAGAACTTTACGGCGGGCTGCCGAGCAATCCGACCATTCCGCTGATGGTGAAGTTGTGGAAGGGGCCATTGAAGTGGCTCGGAAACGTGGCAATGGTAGGCGGATTGATCGGGTTGTTCGTCCACTACTTGCGGTTCGGGCCGAAAGATCGAGATGACGCGCCACAGGAAGGAGCGAAGCCGTGAGCCAGCCGGATCAGATTTTGCCTCATGGCCGGGTACTGCGCTATGCGTTTGCGGAGCGGTTGAATCACTGGCTGGCGGCCTTTTCCTACATCTATTTGCTGCTGACAGGGCTGGCGTTCTGGTCGCCGTGGTGTTTCTGGATCGCCGCGGTGTTGGGCGGCGGACAAACTTCGCGAACGCTGCATCCATGGATTGGACTGGTCTTTTTCGTCGCGGTGATGCGGATGTATTCGCTGTGGGCCGCACAGATGCGTTCGACGGACGCCGACAAGAAGTGGTGGCGTTCGCTGCGTCATTATGTCCGGAACGAAGACGATAAAATGCCACCGGCCGGGCGGTACAACGCCGGACAAAAGGCGCTGTTCTGGAGTTTTTTTTACGGAGCAATCTTGCTGCTTCTAACGGGAATAGTGTTGTGGTTTCCCGAGAGTATTTCTTGGAACATGCGCTGGCTAAGATATATCGCGGTGTTTTTGCATCCAGTGGCGGCGCTCGTGACGATTGCGAATTTCCTGATTCACATTTATATGAGTGTGTTTGCAGAACGCGGGGCGTTCGGAAGCGTGATTCGCGGCGACGTTTCGCTGGAGTTCGCGAAGCGTTATCATCCGGGCTGGTATGATGAGATCGTGGGCGGACGCTCTTCCGCACCACGCAAATGACGATTGGCCGACAGAAACTCTCCGAATACGACAAGCGAATCGAGCGGGCTAAATACCTGGCCGCGGAATATTCCTTTGCCGCGAAGCCGCTGAAGTTCTACGAGCAAATCACCCAGTTTCAACAAGGCCTGTTTGCGACGTTGGTCAAGGAGTGGGGCGAGGCAGCGGTCACACCGAGTGGCGGCGCTTTCCGCGCAGAATTAAATTTGGCGGTTCTGCTGCCACAGTATTCGAGCTTTCTGGCGCTGGTGGAGGCACACGCGCCAAAGCCGCTGGGCGCAGCAGCAACCGACATAGCGCGGGAAGGGTCGGCTGCGTGGGTAGAGTTGCTGACCAACTACTGGCGGGATGGCGGCAGAGCGGACGAAAACGGAATGTCGCGCTCGGATAGTGGCAGACCGGTGTTGCGAGAATTTCTGGCGCGCGGATTCCTGCAGGCATACGCGGAGTTTCTTGGTGAGGCAGTGGCTGGCGGCGTCGCGGACGGGACGCCGTATCTTTGCCCGAAGTGCGATTCCCTTCCCTTGCTAGGCGTGTTGCGTCCCGAGGGCGACGGCGGCAGGCGATTTCTACACTGCGCGTTTTGCGCGCACGAGTGGGGATTCCGCAGAATTTTGTGCCCGGCGTGCGGCGAGGAGCGCGAGGATAAATTGCCGGTTTTTGTGGCGGAGCAATTTCCGCATGTTCGCGTGGATGCTTGCGATACGTGCAAACACTACATCCGAACAATTGATTTGACTAAAGACGGAAACGCGGTGGCGGAAGCAGACGATTTGGCAGCCATACCACTGACACTGTGGGCGCAGGAGTATGGTTACACGCGGATTCACGCAAACTTGCTTGGCGCTTAGAGATTTAGAGGAGCAAAGTTAAAATGAGCGTCTCCGTTTACGCGCCGCTCTCCCTGGCTGCCACAGGATGTCCCATGAAGTAATGGACTGCTGGCGTGAATACCAACGAAAAGACCATTGAGCTGAGAAGGCCGCCGATAACAGAGATGGCGAGCGGCTGCAGCATTTGCGAACCCGCTCCGAGCCCAAAGGCGAGCGGCAGCATTCCCGCGACGGTGGCAAGAGCAGTCATCGCGATGGGGCGAAGACGGCGGCGGCCCGCCTGAATCATCGCGTCGTGGGACGACATGCCCGATTCTCGAAAGTGGGCTTCGGCGTCGAGAAGCAAGATGCCGTTCTTTGCGACGACGCCAATGACCATGATCATTCCCATGAACGAAGCGACGTTGAATGTCGTTCGCGTAATGAGAAGCGCCGCGAATCCCCCAAAGGTGGAAAGAATCGCGGAAGCGAGAATGGCGATCGGCGCGGAGAATGTGCGGAATTCGAACAATAGCACCGTGAAGAGCAATAGCAGCGCGAGAAGGAAAACTTTCAAAAGCTCCCGGAAGGATTTCTGCTGCTCTTCAAACTGGCCGCCGTATTCGATGCGGATGGACGGGGGAAGATGGAGAGCGTTGACAGCTTTCTGTACAGCGCGCATGCCGCTGCCAAGGTCGGTTCCTTCGAGGCGAGCGGTGACCGCAACAAGGCGCTGCAAATTTTCGCGGCGAATTTCGGTTTCACCCGGAGTTTGGGTAACGGTGGCGAGAGCGCCGAGTGTAGCCGTCTTCCCGGTGCTGCTCAGGAGCAGCGTGTTGTTCATGCGCTCAAGCGTGGCGCGATTTTCCTGCGGAAAGCGGATGCGGATGGTATAGGCACGGTCGTCGCGCACGACGGGCGTAGCAGCGGGCGCGCCTTCCAGAATCGCGAGTGCGTCGGTGCTGACTTCGTCTGGCGAAAATCCGGAGCGCGCCGCGGCGATCGGGTTAACTTGGTAGGTAACGGAGGGGCCGCTGATAGTGTCTTCCACGCCGAGGACGTCAACGACGCCGTGAACCTTGCCGATGGCGTCCGCAACGCGAAGTGCGGTTTCGTTCAACAATTTGCCATCCTCGGCAAAGAGTTTGATAACGACAGGCTGCGGCTGGCTGGTGAGGTCGCCGATCATGTCGGAAAGGAGTTCGACGAATTCGACTTTGGTTGCGGGTTCTTCGGTTGCGATCTGTGCGCGAAGATCTGAAATTATCTCGTCTTCGTCGCGGCTACGCTTGGTCTTGAGTTTCACCGTAAAGTCGCCGCGATTCGATTCGGTGACAGCGGCGAGACCGAGTTGGAGGCCCGTGCGGCGCGATGTTGTTTCGACTTCGGGCGTCGCGCGGAGAATTTCCTCGATGTGCAGGAGAATGCGGTTCGATTCGGCGAGCGAACTTCCCGGCGGAGTGAAGTAGTCCACGATGAAGCCGCCTTCGTCCATCGACGGCAATAGTTCGGTTTCAAGCAGGCGATAGAAGACGTAAGAGAGCATGACGATGACGAGAGAGCCGGCAATGAGAAGAATGGGGCGTTTGACGACAGATTGCATGACGCGGGCGTAGAAATCCACGCAGCGTGCGAACAAACCGGATGTGGGTTCTTCCGCCGTCGCATTTTCGGCGCGCAGAAGCGATTCGTCTGACTTCTTGCGGCGGACGAGATATTGGCTGAGCGTGGGGGTCCAGGTGAGCGCGAGGAGGAGCGACGTAAAGAGAGCGACGGACATGGTGATGGCAAGCGCACGGAAAAACGTGCCGTAGACGCCGGCCATTGAGATGAGCGGCACAAAAACGACGATCGGCGTGATGGTTGAGCCGGTGAGCGGAATGATGAGTTCGCGTAAGGCACTTTGCACGGATTCAGCACGGCTCTGGCCGCTGTCGCGGTGAGCGACGATATTTTCGAGCACCACGATGGCGTCGTCGATCACGAGGCCGACGGCAGCGGCGAGGCCACCGAGTGTCATGAGGTTAAAGCTTTGGCCCGTAGTGCTGAGAACGATGAACGTGATGAGGAGCGTCACTGGAATAACGAGGCCGGCGATGAGCGACGTGCCCCAATCGCGGAGAAACAACACGAGAATCACAGACGAAAGCAGGATACCGAGAAAGACAGCGTCACGAACGCTGGCAATGGAATCGTGAACAATGGTGGATTGATCGTAAAACGTTTCTAGATGGACGTCCGGCGGAAGAAACGATTTCAGGCTGCGGACGAGATCGTGAACTTCTGTCGCCACATCGAGTGTGTTGCTTTCCGGCTGGCGATTCACGTTGAGGAGAATCGCGTCCTTGCCGTTCGAAGTGACGACCGTGTAGACCGGTGCGTCGGAAGGGGCGACCGAGGCGACATCCGCGATGCGAATAGGCACTCCGGCCGGGGAATTTTTGATGCTGATTTGGCCAAGGTCCGCGGGTGTGCGAACCTGACCGCTGACGAGCCCCAGCACGAGGTGGTGATCGCTTTCGATCAAGCCGGGTGATTCGATGACGTTGGTCCGACGAACCGCTTCGAGAATGTCACTCACGGTTACGCTCGCAGCAACGAGACGCGCTGGATCCGGCATGACCTGGAATTCCGGAACTCGGCCGCCCTGTACGATTACCGTGGCGACGCCGTTGAGACGATTCATGCGCGGCTTGATCTGGTATGTGGCGATCTCCCAAAGCTTCGAAGGGGGAATGCGATCGGACGTGAGACTGTAACCGATGACAGGGAAAACGGCGAACGTAAGTCGGTGAGTTTCGACTTTTGCGGTGGCCGGAAGTTCGGTTTGCAAGCGCGCGACGACGGCATCTACGCGCTGAAGCGTGAGAATCATGTCCGAATTCCAGTCGAAGAACAGATCGACTTCCGCGGAACCGCGGCTGGTAATGGACTGCACGGTCTGCAGGCCCGGGACGCTATTGACGGCTTCTTCGATGGGCCGCGTAATCGTCACGAGCATTTGATCGATCGGCATCACGCCGTTGTCCACGCCTATCACGATTCGTGGAAAATCGGTCGAAGGAAAAACGGAAACGGGCATCGTGAGGGCACGATAGCCACCAACGACAGCGAGGCTGACGATCAAGAAGAGTACGGGCCGCGCGAACCGCTGGAACCACGGGAGATTGCGCTGCGTGGCATGGCCCTTTTGTGTGGAGCCGGAGAGGAAGGACATGCTCGGCTAGTCCTTCTCGGGAGGAGCTGACGAATGTGGCTGCGGCGACGCTGCTTCTTTATCACTCGAAGCCGACGCTTCAATCTTTACTTGTGTTTTGTCTGGGAGAGCGTAGCCGCCGGACGTGACGACTCTGTCTCCAACGTTGAGGCCACCGGTTATCTGGACGCGATCTTTGCCGCGAATGCCAATCTGTACGGTTTTGAGGGAAGCGTGATTGTCTGGCGTGGCGATGACGACATACTCCGAGCCGTCGTCATTTTTGTACACAGCCGAAGCGGGAACGGTGAGCGCATCTTTGGCGGAACGCGTGATCATAAGCAGTTGAGCGGTCATGCCAGGCTTCAGCGCGGTGTTCGGTTTATTGGATTGAACCCATACTTCCACCGTCGTGCTGCCGGGATCGAGGGCGGGGCTGACAAGAGAGACTTTTGCGGCGACGGGATCGGAAGCGCCCGGGACTTGAATCTGAGCCGAGTTGCCGACTTTAAGCGCCGCGGCGTCCGATTGCGCTACGTGCGCCTTTACGACGAGCGATGAGGTGTCCATGACGGTGAGTATTGGCTGATTGGCGGTGGCGAGTTCACCGGCATATTGCGGACGCTCGGTGACAACGCCGTCGATGGGGCTGCGAATTTCCGAATAGCTAAGCTGCGCCTCCGCGCTGAGATACTTCCCTTTCGCGGCGGTAAGCTGGCCTTCGGCGGATTTCAACGTTTGCTTCTGCCCGACGCGCTGCAAATCGGCCAGCTGACGCTGGGCGACTTCGTATTGCGCGCGGGCCTGCGCGAGGGAGACCTGGGCCGCATCCAGGTCGCGACGTGGAAGGGCGCCCTGATCGAAGAGGTCCTTGCGACTGTCGAATACTTTTTGCTGAGCATCGAAATTGGCTTTCGCCGCAGTGGCGTCCAGCTCGGCCTTCTGAATTTCCTGGGGAAGGCTGGCGGCTGTCGTAGTTGTATAGCCAGCTTCCGCTTGTTCGAATTCACCTTTGCTTTGTTGCGCCACGGCGGAGAGGTCTGCGTTTTCCAGTACCGCAAGGAGTTGGCCTTTCTTGACACGGCTTCCGCGCTGAACGAGAAATTGTTTAATTGTGGAGGTAATTTTCGGCGAGAGAATGGCTTGTTGCAGAGGGAACACAACGCCTTCGGCGGTAACGGCCTGTTCGACTGAACCCTTCTGCGCGGGCTCGACCTGAACAGAGACAACGGGCGTCGGTTCCTTTTCAGATGCAGTGCATCCCAGCATAAACGCACAAACCAGGAACGCGATTGTGCGTTTGGCTGTTACCAGGGGACTCGACGTCGGTGGTTGCAACTGCTGCATCATGGCGTTGTGAGTTCTCCGGTCAATGTTTGTAAATTGGCAAGCGCGACGCGATAGCGCACGGCGCCGTCTTGAAAAGCGGCGTCGCTGGCCGTGGCGGTGTTTTGCGCGTCAACAACTTCCAGAATATTCGTTTCGCCGTTGCGGTAGCGGAGCATCGCCAAGCGAAGGCTTTCTGCGCCAAGTTGCGCCGATCGTTCGAGACTCGCGAGTTCGCTCGAAGCCGTCTCGGCTTCATGGAACAGGGATTGAATCTCAGCGAGAAGCTTGCGTTGCGCGAGCGACAGTTCGCGTTGCGCCTGTGCCTTTTTCAACTCTGCTTGCTTCACGCGGCTTTGCGTTGCGCCCCAGTTCCAGACAGGGATGTTCAGAGATGCTACGACCGACGAGCCGAGATTGGAGATACTGTCGGTGCGCGTTGCAAAGCGTGCCGCGTCGATTCCATAAAAGTAGTCGAGGCTGATTGCAGGAAAATATCCGGCGCGAGACGCCAACACTTCGTGACCCGATTGCTGGACAGTCGAGAGCGCTGCACGCAGATCGGGATTATCACGAGACGCGCGCTGTTCGACTTCGGGCAACGTGGGAAGAGCAACCGCGGTGTGTAAGTCGTCAGCCAAGTCAAAATTGTCAGTGAAGTTTGGAAAAAGGAGGACCGCGAGATCGAGACGACTGTTCAGCAGAGCCAACCTGGCTTCCTGCAATTGACGCTGGCGGTCGTTGGCCTGCAATTCGGCTTTGATCACGTCGGCGTGGGCCACTTCGCCGCCGTGCTCAAGGCTTTGCGTAAGCTGGAGAAACTTCGCGCCTTCGTCGGCCGCTTTCGTGGCGGACTCGATCTTTTTCTGAGCAGCGAGAGTCGCGTAGTAGGTTTGCACTACGGTCACAACGAGGCCACGGGAAGCGATTTCCGCTCGCGCCCTGGCCGCGCTGGCTGCGGCCGCAGCAGCTCGATACGTCGCAAACGACGCAACATCGAGGACTTGATGAACATTGGCCTGGCTGATGTACTCGTGCACTCCATTGTTAGCAATGAACCGGACTGGATTCCCGGCGCCGTTGCCCTGTGAATAGATAGCGGAACTGTTGTACGCGACGCTCGGGAGCAGCGCATCGCGCGCCTGATTCTTATCTTCGCGTGACACTGCTGCCTCGGTCGCAGCCGCTTGAAACACCGTACTGTTTTTTCGCGCGCGGTCGAGCGCGTCTTGCAGCGTAAGCCGAACAACCGCACCGGAGTCCTGCGGTGGCGAAGGGGGTTGCGGCGATTGCGCAGCAACGCAATTGCTGAACGCAAAGGCGGTGCACAACCACAAGCAGCTGGCACGAAATTGAAAAAAACAGGCAATCATTGACTCAAACTCCTAGCCCGAAAAATCGAGGGCCAGTTTCTCGATGTTAGTCTGGGCAAGATAAATGCGGGATTAATCAAATGAAGCGTTGCCAGTATTGTCTGGCGCGGGCATCGAGAAGGTAAAGACGCTGCCCGCCGCATCAGACTTGGTCAATCCCAACGTGCCGTGGTGCGCCTCCGCAATCCAGCGGCAGATTGCGAGGCCCAACCCGGCGCCACCACTTGAGCTGTCTTGCCGCCCACGCGATTCGTCCGCGCGGAAAAAACGCTCGAAGATACGGGGTTGCAGATCGGGAGGAACCCCAGGGCCATTGTCTGAAAACGTCACGGCATACGCGGCATTTACTCGATTGCACGAGACCGTCACGCCACCGCCAGCCGGTGTGTATTTGATGGCGTTGTCCAAGAGATTGAGGAACATGCGGCGGAGCAACGCTTCGTCGGCGAAAACGAGTAATTCAGGAGATGGCGTGCAGGTAAGTGTGATTTGCTTCACCAGCGCGATAGCTCGAAAGTTTCGAACGCAATCGGCAACGAGTTCCTCAAGATAGAAGCTGGATGGCGTCAGAGGAAGCTGGCCAATGTCTGCGCGGGTCAACGTGAAGAGGTCTTCCACGATTTGTTTCAGTCTGAGAGCTTCCCTTCTCAGAATCTCCAGTGATTCTCGATACTCCTCGGGTGGACGATCCGTTTTCGAAAGGGCGACGTCCGCTTCGCCGGCTAGAATCGCGACAGGCGTACGGAGTTCATGCGAAGCATCTGCGACGAACCGCCGTTGATGCTGGAAGGAATCGTTGAGACGATCGAGTAAACGATTGAACGACAATGCGAGCTGGCCGAGTTCGTCTTTCGTATTTCGGACGGCCAACCGGTCTTGTATATTTTTTGCGCTAATGCGTTCCGCCTGGTTGCTCATTGAGACGACCGGAGAAAGGCTGCGTCTTGCCAGGAAATAGCCACCAACACCCGCAAGCAATACGGCGAGCGGAATAACGAGGGCGTAAGTTTGCTCCAGTGCGGCAAGAAATTCTTTTTCGCCGCGCAGAGACTGCAGGGTGACAAGCACGCAGGTGGCTCCGTCGGCGGTGAACGACCGCGAATATCCGCGGTAAAGGTGGCCAGAAGCCTTGAGTGTGCGGAACGTGCGACGAGTTGCATCATCGGAAGTCGCCTGGCGACGCAAGTCGTCGTAACGTTGAGCTTCGGATTCCAAAAGCAAAGGGCTCATCGGAGACGCAAGAATGAGCTTCCCCTGCGCATCGAATACGGAGAACGCGGTTTCACGGTAACTATGTTCTTGAATTGCCGCCGCGACGCAATCGCGGAATGTTTCCGATTCGTGGGCGTCCCTCAATTCCGCCTGAACCGTTGCGAGAAAACCGTTGGCAACGTCGACTAACGAACTGTCCACCCGGCGGATGGAATTCTGCCGAAGCAGCAAATAAGTGCCCGACGCGAGGATGAGTAAAACACAGGCGACAGCGCCTGCATGCCAAAGCGTCAGGCGAACGCGAACGGAATTAAGCATGGTTTTTCTTTGCGGGTGTACCGGCTGCGACGGAGCTTGCGCCAGCTTCTTCCTGCTGAGAAAGAATGTAGCCCGCGCCGCGCCGTGTATGCAGTAACGGTTTGTGGGGAGGCGTGTCGATCTTTCGACGGACGCGATTCACGTACACTTCAATCAAATTCGAAAAAGGATCAAATTCTTCGTCCCAGACGTGCTCCGCGATTTCGGCGCGTCCGACCACACGGCCCTCGTTGCGAGCAAGAAACTCGATCAGGGCATACTCTTTCGCCGTGAACGAAATAGATTTGCCGCCGCGCGTAACACGCTGGCCAACCGTGTCAACGACGAGGTCTGCCACCGAAATCTGCGCCGGCCTTAATTCGCCGGTACGCCGAAGCAATGCTCGCAAACGGGCCAGCAACTCGCCAAATTCGAACGGCTTGGTCAAGTAGTCGTCCGCGCCGCTATCGAGACCGGAGATTCGATCCTCGACAGCGTCGCGCGCTGTCAGCATTAAGATCGGCATGCGCTGGCCTGACTTTCGCAGCTCCCGGCAAACGGCAAAGCCATCCGGCGCGGGGATCATGACGTCGAGAATCACGATATCGTAAGTATTGACGGCCGCTTCGTAGAGAGCAGCCTCGCCGTTTGTCACCGCATCGACCGCGTAGCTCTGTTCGCGCAGCCCTTTGGCCACAAATCGAGCGATGCGTGGATCATCTTCGACGAGCAACACTCTCATAGCAGCATCATACTTCGGCTTTTGCCTCCGGCCAGGGCAAATCGCAGCTGTTCAGTCTGGTGTGCAAATTTAACCCCTGTTCATCTTTCTCCCGCTAACAATAGGGCCGTACACACAAACAGCAGGCGAACACTCGGCCCGGAATTAGAACGGCAAAGCTCCTCGGAGGTCACGGAATGAGAAACAAACTTTTCGCATCGATCGCGGCGGTCGCTATTCTCTGCGTCGGCACTGCTTTGCTAAGCGCTCGACCGAAGGCGGCTCCAGCTCCGTCCGGCTATGCT
>Ga0137410_10000149_pt1 | contig 48221 bp, 46 predicted proteins | sample CZODoug1_16funga_FD_108878 | JGI IMG/M metagenome (GOLD analysis project Ga0137410, IMG submission 108878) | Vadose zone soil fungal communities from Angelo Coast Range Reserve, California, USA - CZODoug1_16fungal (Illumina Assembly) | ecosystem: Environmental > Terrestrial > Soil > Vadose zone... | reverse complement strand
ATGTAAGGCGAGATCGTGGTGCCGACAACCGCCACCAGCGTAAACAAGTAAGCGTAATCAAGACTGAAGCTCGGCTTAACCAATCCAACTGCGACGACGCTCCAGTCAGGCTTGGCAAGAAAAGCAGAAACGATATAGCCGAGAAAAACGAGCGACATCAGCAGGAATACACGCTCGACGCGCTGATACGAACTCTTGACCACGAGCCACCAGATGCCAATGGCCGAAAAGGGAACTGAGATGAAGCGAGGCACGCTCAGGAGTTCCGTAGCGGCGGCGATACCGACGAACTCCGAAACCGTCACGCCGGCGTTGGCAACCAGCAGAGCAAGCATGACGACGGCGGTCCAGCGCACGCCGAAGCGTTCGCGAATCAGATCGGCGAGACCTTTGCCGGTGACTGCGCCCATGCGCGCACACATTTCCTGAACCAGACCGAGACTAATTGTGATAGGGATGAGTATCCAGAGTAAGCGGTATCCTTGTTCTGCGCCGACGGCGGCAAACGTCGCAATGCCGCCGGCGTCATTGCCGGCGCTGGCAGCGATCATGCCTGGCCCAAGGACCGCGAGGTAGCCAAGCATGCGGCGGCGGCGCGTGACGGTATCGCGCAGTCTGCGCCCGCCACGCCGCCACAAGCGACGTCCGGCGGCGTTTACGGCTGCGTGTGGTTCCGCCACTTGGAGGTTCTCCGTCAGTCATAAAAAGCTTTTTTGATTTGAGATCCGAGATCTTAGTAGTTATCCAAACAGTCTTGGCAAACGTTGTCGCCAGTCCTTCGGCAACAAAATTTCCATCGCGTCGTCCACGGTTATGATTCCCAGGATATCGCCGCCTTCATCCATCACCGGCAAGGCCAGCAGATTGTATTCGGCGATTCTCTGCGCCACTTCTTTTGCTGGTTCGTCCGGATGCGCTGTTTGAAACTCCGTGCGCATGACCTCAGCCAACGGCGCCGAAGGATCGGCCAGAATCAAACTACGCAACGCGATCACGCCGACCAGTTTCCATGAGCCCTCACCTTCAACGACGTAAAGGTAATAGATCATGTTTGGCGTTTGCGCCATCTCGCGTAGACGCGCCAGCGCTTCGCCGACCGTCAACTCGCGCGGCAAGGTGACAAACTCCGTGGTCATCAACCCGCCGGCCGTGTCATCTTCATAGGCCAACAGCTCCGCGACGTCCGCTTGCTCCTCGTCCTCCATCAGCCCGAACAATTCTTCCGCTTTCTCCTCGGGCAAGTCGCCCAACACGTCGGCCGCTTCGTCAGGCGACATCCATTCGAGAATGTCTGCCGCGCGCGCCTCGTCCATGCCGCCAAGAATCCGCACCTGTCGTTCGGAAGGCATCTCTTCGAGCGTCTCAGCTGCGGTTTCGTCGTCAAGCGACTCCACCACTTCGGAGCCGTGATGGTAGGAGAGCGCTTCGGCAAGTCGCGCAATCTCAACCGGGTGCAAGCGGGCCAGCTTGCCACTAGAAGACTTGAGCTGCACCGTCGCTGCGTCAGTTGCGAGGTAACCAACGTCGGCCCAATCGAGCACCTCGACAGGCTTGCTTGTACCCACAAAACCCGCTGGCGCAAGTCGTCGCCAAAGTCCCTGCAAACTCACGTCCGCTCCCGTGACGCGCCAATCTCCCGCAGCTTCGATCAGTTGCACATCGTTCACGCGCACAACGCGTTTGCCGTCCACGTCGATCAACTGCTTGTCGAGCACATCTCGCGCCAGCAACACTTCGCCATCGCGGCGCACAAACGGCCGCAGGTTTAGTTTGTCTGAATTGAGTCTGACGCCGTGCTCGTTAAGCTCGGTGATGCGCCAGCGCGAAAGAAAAAACTCGCGGCGACCAAAACGCGCCACCAGACCCGTGACCGGCGGATGCTCGTCATCACCAAGACGCACGATCACGTCCTTGACGGTGGCCACACGCTCGCCTTCAAGGTCGCGGATGGGCCGAGCCAACACTTGCGACAAATAAAGCATTATTCAATTGACCAGCAGATTTAACTTTGCGCCGAAATCATAGCATGAGCTATCGCGGACAACAGCAGGAAGGAATGATGTGAGTTGTATTGTGAAAGGCTTAATGATGAGCTGGTGAACCGAGACTTGCTAACTGCTTAATTGCCGATTCCATTGCGCGATCGCGACCGGAGTAGAGATCGCCTCGCGCGTTCACGACGGTTTCATCAGGCGTTAGTCCATGTCCCTCGAGCCTGGAGCCAAGGGCGGTTTCATAGTCAAGCTCGCTGACGTCGAGTAAGCCGCCGTCCGGCAAAACGTGACGGGTGCGAACGGCGAGCACACAGCCGCAGGTTTGCGTGCCGATGATCGTTGCACGCCTTGCTATCCGAAGCGCCTCAACGAAAATCTCGGATGCGCTCGAGGTGCGTTCGCTGGTTAAGACCACCAGCGGAAGTTTTGTTTGCGCGATTAAGTCGGGCGTGGACAACGATCTGGCATGCGTGGTTATTGTCAGACTCGCTCCCTCGCGATCGGTGAATTGCCCCAGGCTGAGTCCCGGTCCAAGAAAAGTTGAGGCAATGTCCGTCATCGCTTCAGCATCGCCGCCGCCATTCCCACGAAGATCGATAACGATGCCGCGCGCGCTGCGTAGTTTCTCCTGAAGCGCGCGCGCGAAATCAGCCGCAATCGGTTTGGTGAAAGCATCAATTTCGATGACCGCATATTCGCCATGTTCGCGACGTATTCGCACGCTCAGTTCACGTTGCTGCCAGTGACGATCGAAGCGAGCAGACTTTAGTTTGCCGTCCCTTCCTTTCCACGAAACTTCCACCGCGGATTCCGGTGGACCATCCAGCAGCTTCGCGAAGGTACGAAAGCGAGCCGAGGCGCTGGGGTGCGTTGCTGAGTTAGCCAGGCGCTCATTGAGGAGAGACATTGCCGCCTGGCCATTCACGGTTTCGATTACGTCACCGGAACGCACGCCGGCACGCTGCGGCGCGGAGCCACGCTCCACCTGGACCACTGTCGGCAGTCCTTCGACTTCGGCGATCGAGACACCAATACTCACGAAACGCGGTCGCCACCAGTCAAACTCTTCTTCGGGCGCGAAGACGCGGGTGTGTGGATCGTCTAAAGGAGCAATCATGCGGCGGAGCACCGCATACAGTTCGTCGCTCGAGTTGGCCTCGGCTGCGAGTGTGCGAAAGGCGGTCCTTTCAGCTTCCCAGTCAAGCCCGTGAAAGGTGCGGTCGTAGTAGCGCTCATTTATTCTGGACCAGGCGTCATCGAAGACTGCCAGGCGGCCTTCGCGCGTGGCAGTGGAAACGGCGGCGGAGTCGTGAAGGGTAGCAAGGGTAACAGGGGAAAAGGGGAAAAGGGAAAGGGGGAAAGTGACCGTTAACAAGAGCGCTATACCGAGCGCGATTGCCCTCGCTCGCCGCGATTTCCCTTTTACCCTATTACCCATTTCCCCTTTTCCCCCTACTCCCTTTTATTTCGGTGGTTTGCGGAAGTTGTAGCGCAGCAGGACGCGCATCGGAATCGCAACTCCATTGCGCATCGCGGGAAAGAAATGCAGCCGCTGAACAGTATCGACTGTCGCCTGGTCCAAACCGAAGCCTGCCCAGCGCGAAACTTCAACTCGCATCACCTCGCCGCTCGCGTCCAGATCGACGAGCACGTCGACCGTCGCTTCAGCTTCGGCGCGCGCGGCAGTCTCCGGGTATGCGGGTGTCAAACGTCGATAGGGGCGCGGTAAGCGTAGTCCTTCCGCCGCCGCAATCTTGTCGTCGTCCGGCGCTGCTTCGATGATTGGGATTTGCTGATCGGTTGTTAGTTCGCGTTCACCGCGTTCATCTTCCTGAGCGCGACGAATTGAAATAGTGTATGGAGGTTCGGCATAGCCGCTAGACAATTGCGCCAGCAGCGCCTGCTCCGCAATTAGCGCAGTAACGCCCTGGAAGCTCGGACGTTCCCATCTAACCAGCCTGCCGGTGCGCGCACTCACCACGAAGATCGAAGCGTAAGATTCGAAATAAACCGGGCCCGTTGAAGGCGAGCGACGAAGCGTTTGCGCGTCTCCCAGGATGAAGTAATCACTTCCGAGCGCGGCGCCAAGATCGCGTGCTTCATTAAGCGAAAGATTTATTGAGCCGGCATAGTTGGCGCCGCGCGCTGCCGCGCTAACCTGGTCGCGATCCAAAACTAGTAATCCGGGTTCGCTTTTGAGACTTGCGGCGAGTTTTTGGGACGCCAGGCGTCCAACGCTGGAATCGCCAAAATCCAAAATGGCTAAAGTTACGGGACGCTCTAGTCTCTGCTCAACCTCCTTCTGGAGCCAGCCGACGCGGACGCGCCTGGTCTGTGCTGGCAGGCTGACTGGTAAAACCAGCAACACCAATGCAAGGCCCATCAAGGAGAGACTATCTCGACACACCGAGACTACTACGGATGTCAGGAAACGTATTTGTGGTTGAAGAAATTTCATTACTCGTGAAAACGGGAGGCCCTTTTGGAGGTGGACCTTTCCACGTTTCGAAATAACTTGGATGAAATTTGACTAGCGCCTCTTCCACAACTCTTGCGACGGGACACGCAGCGCGTGGTTGAATTTACTGGCCGCGTTTTCCCAGGCGATGGTTGCCGTCAACTCCACCAGTGCGTCCTCATCGTAAAACTCGCGCAACCGCGCGAACAGTTCGTCACTTACAGCTCGACCTGTTATTGTCATAGCGTCGGCAAACTCGAGTGCTACGCGTTCAGCCTCACGATATAGATCGTTTTTGGCGTAGTCAGCCAAGGCGTCGATTTTCTCTTCTGAAACTCCGAGCCGGCTACCCACGGCAGCGTTGATGTCCTGTCAAAATTCACAACCGTTGAAAAAAGCCACGCGCCGATTGATCAGGGCTCGCAGACCCGCTTCAATCAATCCGGACGCCTCAATACCTCCCCACATTGCTCGCGCGCCTCGGAAAATCGAAGGGCGACGCGCATAAAGCAGATGGTTCAGCAAAGGTGCGCCCCAGGTTTTCCTCTGCGCCTCGAGCACGTTGGTAATGTACTTTTCCGCTTCTTCCGTCTTCGCGTTCGCTATTCTTGCCATCTCGTCGTCTCCCCGGAGCTTAACCCTGCTGCCCGCCGACCGCCGAGCGATCGCGCGGCGTCAGACTGTGATAGAGCTTGTAGATTTCTGTCTTCACTTCGGCGGGAAAACAAACGCGGTGCAATTCATAACCGCGTTGCAGCCCGCGGACGACATCGCTGACCTCGCTGATCTCGCGTATGCGGGGGCGCGCATAGCCGTCTTCGACGTAAATGCGACTCTTCGGCTCTGCGCCTTCCGCGGTGTAATAGTTGTAATAAGGCACATCGCTCGCGCGGTCTTCTATGAAGTAATATTCCGGATCATACCCGGCCCCGATCACGTATTCCCTCGCTGCCGCTAAAAATTCAGGGCGCTCGGCAACCGGCATGTCAAGATCGATTGCTTTGAACAGCCGGCGGCCGGTGAAACGTTTGCTGAGGTCAGCGAGAATTGCATCCGCCGAACGCTGCCACTGCTTAACGTGAAACAAGACGTCGGAGTCGTCCACTTCGAGATACTCGGTGATTGTTAAGGAGTTTCGCCGCAACACTTTTTCAAATGCGGTGTCTGGCGCGCACCAAACCGACTCGCCGGTTTCCAGTAACTTCAAAGCGCGGCGCAGAATTGCGCGCAACACTGCTTCGGCCGAACGCAAGGTGCGATGGAAATAAACCTGGCGAAACATGTAGTAGCGCGCTTGTAAGTATTCCTCCACCGCGTAGAGCCCGCGCGCCGCCACGTAGATCCGATCATGTTCTTCATCGATCGCCAGCGCGTTGATGATCCATTCGAGATCATAGATTCCATACTTTGCGCCCGTCATCAACGAATCGCGCAGCAGGTAATCCATGCGATCCACGTCGAGCTGGGAAGAAACCAGTTGGGCCAGGGCGGCCGGCTGAAACTTACCCTCAATGATGGCCGCCACTTTCGCCGGCAACTCCGCCGAGTAAGCACGCAAGACCTGGTCGATCTCAGTCGCTTCACTCGACACAACTTCGACGGTCCATTTCTCGTGATGGAAGCCAAGCACTTTTTCCATCACATGAGAAAACGATCCATGGCCCACATCGTGAAGCAGCGCGGCGGCGCGCGCGGCGGCGCGATCCTCGTCTTTGATCGAATGTTTTGCCGCCAGGCGATCGAGCACGCGACTCATCAGGTGAAACGCGCCCAGCGAATGAGTAAAACGAGAGTGCTCTGCGCCCTGGTAAGTGTAGAGTCCGAGTCCGAGCTGCTTGATGCGTCGCAGTCTCTGAAATTCCGGCGTGTCGATCAAACGCATCATCAACTCGCCTTCGGTGGTGTCAGTGCGAAGGCGAATGATGTTGTGTACCGGATCGCGATAGATTCGTTCAGACATTTGGGGATTTCTTAATAACCGCAAAAGGACCGAAAGGCAATGTGACAACGGAAGAACTCCATAAAAGCCGCGTAAGAGACTGGGCCATTTAACCAACTTGAGGCCGGTTGTGATTTATGGATTGTTCCCAATATTTTGGATTTTTCCAGGCTCTCAAGGCAGAGCGAGCCCCTGCTAAATGTCTGGGCTGGTTAGATATAACTGACTGAACCCTTGCGGGCATAAGAATTGCGAAACGGCCTATCAAGAGTTTTTTACGACAGTTAGTTTCGGAATTTTTTAAGTGCCGCGAAGGAATAAGGAACAAAGGGTGAACAGGGAATCTCCCCGGCGGCACTCTTCCAGCATCAAGAAAGGACAGCAAAAAATGAAGAATGTTTTAAGGTTGTTTATGATCCTGTGCATTGCACTTGCCGGCACGGCAGTGTTTGCGCAGGACATACAAACGAAAGGTAGCATTGGCGGCGTAGTCACCGACAGCAATGGTGGCGCACTGCCGAATGCTAAGGTGACGGTCGAAGGACAACAAACTGCGACCAGCACCCAGACCAATGATCAGGGTGTCTATAAAGTGGACAACCTGCTCCCCGGCACCTACACCGTCACGGTGGAACAGGCTGGCTTTAAGAAGTCAGTTTCCAAGGGCGTAGTCGTTAACGTAGGTAGAGAAGCGACGATCAGTCCCAAATTGGAAGCCGGCAACATTTCTGAAGTTGTTACGGTTACTGACACCGGCGGCATCGATCAAGCGAGTTCAGCGGTCAATCAGAACTTGAACGACCAGCTTTACACGAACATCCCGGTTGCGCGCAGCGTCACCAGCTTGTTCTACATCGCTCCCGGAACCACGGATAGTCTCGGTGGCGGTCGTGCCAACCCTTCCATCGCCGGCGGTTCAGCTTTGGATAACCTCTACATCGCTGACGGTGTGAACATCACCGACTCAGCTTTTGGCGGACTCGGCACGTTCTCCCGTTCCTATGGTTCGCTCGGCACCGGCATCAACACCTCCTTTATTAAGGAAGTACAGGTGAAGACCGGCGGCTTTGAACCCCAGTACGGGCAGTCAACGGGCGGTATTGTCAACATCATCACCAAGTCCGGCACAAACGACTTTCACGGCGCCTTTTATGGTTATGCGCGCCCGAAGGCGTTTGAGGCCACGCGCAAGCAACCGGATGATTTCCGCATCGGTCAGGGCGGCAAACTCCTCCATGTCGAGAGTTACGATGTGGGCGTGGATGCCGGTGGACCGTTAGTTAAAGACAAGCTCTTTTTCTTCGGTTCGTTTAATCCGACCATCAACCGCGACATTGTCCTTGGTGCAAAGAACTCCGGGCTGTTCAAGCTCTTAGGTGAGCACGCTCGCCGTACGCGCACTTACAACTACGCGGGCAAGCTCGATTGGAGCTTGAACCAGAACCACTCGATAAACTTCTCGCTGTTCGGCGATCCTTCCAAGACCAACAAGTCTTCGTTTGCGGCCACGAACATCGACAACACCACGGCCCAGAGCGTGCTGGATTACGGAACTCGTAACCTGTCCGTTCGCTACAATGGCAACTTCGGTGGTGGCGCTTCGCCCTACACGCTGATCGCTTCGTTCAGCCAGGGCAAGAACCACTTCGATGAATCTGGTTTCGACAACTTCAATCAGATTGTGGATCGCACACAAACATCTAATGCGAGCCAGCGCCAGAGCTTCACGGCCATCGGACGTGGATTCTTCGAGCCAACCAAGGGTACGACGTATCGCACCACCTGGGACCTCTCCAAGGGCGTTAGCCTCTGGGGTACGCATAATCTGGCCATTGGCTACCAATACCAGAAGGGCCTTTATTCGGGAATCCGTGATCGCAGTGGCCCGCACTATACAGTGCCAGCCGCGAATGCGGCCGGCACTCCCCTCACCTCGCTGGTAGGCGGCGCCTCTGGCGCCATCGGTCAGCCACTAAACGCGGCATTCGCGCTGCGTTTGCAGGGCTCTTCCTGCACGCTTTGCCCGCTCAAGTTTATCCCGGGTGACACCAACGACATTGGCTTTGGAGTCGGTTGGAGACGAGTTTCGCTTCAGCAGACTCGTGGCGAATTCGGGGATCCCTCTTTCGGCACCTTCAACAAATACCACGCTTATTACGCGCAAGATACCTGGCGCCTTAACAAGTACATCACCGGAATCCTTGGCATTCGCGGTGAGCAGGAACGGATTGTCGGTAACCCCGGCCCCGTGTCTGGTAAGCGCATAGGTTACAGCTTCACGGATCAGTGGGCACCGCGTCTTGGTGTGACGGTCGATCCGACGGGCAAAGGCAACACGAAGGTTTTCTATAACTTCGGTCGCTTCTTTGAATACATCCCATTGGATCTGGCCGAGCGTTCACTCTCGTCAGAAAAGGACTTCACTGGAGGTCGTTTCGCGCCTCAGTGGGTTACTGGAACTGGCGTGTTCGCTGGTCAAAGGGTAGCCGTTATCAACTCCTTTGGCACCGTCAACCCGGTTATCGACTCAGCTTCCTTGCTGAGCGGAGCCGCTGGTGGCACGTCCAACGGTCTTGGCATTTCAGCTCAGGATCCTTCGAACCCGATCCTGCCCGGCACGAAGCTCGGCTTCGCGCAGGAGCATGTAATCGGATTCGAACAGCAATTGCCGAAAAACTTCGTGTTCGCGATTCGTTATCAGGATCGTCGTTTGAAGAGAATCGTGGAAGACGCAGCCGTGGTTTCGCCAGAGTCGATCTCGCTCTTTGGCCAGACCTACTTTATCGGCAACGTCCGCGCGAATCTCGATGCGGCGCACAACCTGATCGGCACTAAGTTCACGCCTGGCGGTGCCTTGCCGGCTGGATGCGATCCTAACCTGGTTGTCGATCCGGTCACCGATAACTTCGGAAACGTTCTAGGCGCTATTTGCTACAAGACCGGTTCCGGCGATCCCGGTGGTGATGGCATAGCGGACGGTTTCCCCGATCCTGTTCACATCTATCGTGGCGTGGAAATCGAGTTGAACAAACGGTTCTCGAACAACTGGCAGTTGCTCAGCAACTGGCGTATTTCGAAATTGAACGGCAACTTTGAAGGCCACTTCCGTAATGACAACGGCCAGACCGATCCCGCGATCAGCTCGCTGTTTGACTTTACCGCAGGCGACTTCAACCTGCTCGGCGATCAGTTTAAAGCCGGGCCACTAAACACCGATCGTCGATTGGTCTCCAACATCTATGCCAGCTACCAGTTCACCAAGGACGGAGGCTTCGGTAGTCTTGCCGGTCTCAATCTTGGTGGTGGTCTGCACATGGAGTCGGGCGTACCGCTTAGCAAGTTTGGTGCTCACCCGGCATATCTAAATGCCGGCGAAGTGCCAATCGGTGGCCGCGGTTCGTTGGGCCGATCGCCTTTCTTCTCTCAGCTCGATCTGCACGCGGATTATCCGTGGGTTTTGAGCGAGCGCACCAAGCTCAGCTTCATTGCTGACTTCTTCAACGTCTTCAACAGCCGTCCCGTCAGGCTCGTCGATCAGAACTTCGAGACTTCGGCAGGCGTGTTGAATTTGGACTTCAACAAACCGCAGTCGTTCCGAGCTCCTTTCAACATGAGACTCGGTATGCGCTTTGAGTTCTAAATTGATTCGGTAACGGATCAAGACTTGAAAGGGAGGGAGCCCTCGGGTTTCCTCCCTATTTTTTTCCTCGCCGGCAGTTGTTTTTATTGAGCTAATCGGCGAAAATTGCTGTCTCCCTCGTCTCCTTCAGATCTTTTGTTCGTTTACCACCGCGGAGGTAAGTTCGATGTTCAAACCTAAGCTTCTCCCAATCGCAATTCTTTTGACGCTGGCTTGTTATCCCGCATTTGGACAATCGACTCAACCCGCGTTTTCATCGACTCAACCGCTTCAGATAATTGGCACTTTGCGCTACGCCAACGGTTCGCCGGCGAGCGAGGTTGTGGTGCGCCTGGACAGCCTTTCCGGAGGCTTCGTTATGGACATCAGGACCGACAGCCTGGGGAAATTCGCCTTTACCCATCTCGCTGCTAAGCAATATCACGTCGTTATTCACCACCCGGGTTATCGAGATATCGAGCGAGAAGTTAGTCTTGTGTTTGTAGGAGCTGAGAACCTGCAGCTCGCGCTGATTCCCGACCGAACAGAGGTGGGAAACAGGCCGCCGCCTGCTTCCTCTAAACTCATTCTCGATGCGAGTGTGCCTGCCGAGGCTCGCAAGGAATTTGAAAAGGCTGATGCGATATTGGCTGCGCACAAGAAAGACCAAACCGTAGAAGCAATGGTCCACCTGCAGAAAGCCCTGCTGGTTTATCCAAACTTCCTGGAAGCGCAACTAAAACTCGGCGCCGTCTACATGGATCTGCAACAGTGGGATAAGGCGGAGCAGGCACTGAAACGAGCCCTGGAAATTAATCCTAAGACCGTCAACGCATATCTCGCATTGGGCGAGGTTTATTCGCGGGAGAAAAAATATTCCGAAGCAGAGAAAGCTCTGCGAGATGGACTCTCAATCGAGGATCGTTCGTGGCAGGGCCACTTTGCCCTCGCGCGCCTCTATTACACTAAAGGCGACTTGGGCAAGGCCGCGCGCCAAGTGGGTTTGTCTATTCAACTCAACGAAAGTTTCCCTGATGCTCATTTACTTGCGGCGAATATTCATCTAAAGGTAAACAACCGCCAGGACGCGCTGGAACAGTTTCAGGAGTACTTGCGGTTGGCGCCAAAAGGAGAATTTGCCGCGCAGGCTCGTCAGGCAGTAGACAAATTAAAGCAGTAAATAGAAACACGACTAAAAATATTAGGCAGTTATTAAGGAGCACAGTTATGTCACGTGGATTTTGGCAGTTATCCCTCTCTTCAATCGTCCTAGCAGTTGCCGTTTCGGCAGCGAATGCGCAACTGCCGGGAACAGCTGGGGCGCCGCAATCGATCCAGGGAACAGTACGATATGCGGTAGGAAGTAAACCGGTTGAGCACGTTGTCGTGCGCTGTAGTGGAACCGGCGGGATTAGCGAGCAAGTTACGAACGCCAATGGCAGATTCGACTTTCGGGTTACAGCCGGCCATTACGAGTGCTCCGTGCGCGTGCCTGGCTATCGAAGCGAGAGCCGATCACTTGACGTCCTCAACAGTGGTGAGTTTTTGGACTTTCGTTTAGTTGAAGATGGTACGACCAAGCCGGCTGGCGCTAACGCTAGTACCAGTGTCGTAGACGCAAACGTGCCTGCCAAGGCCCGCGAAGAGTTTGATAAGGGCGCCGCAGCGATCGCCCTGGGTAAGAAGGAGAATCTGGAGGAAGGCGTCCTTCACCTGGAGAAAGCCGTAGCCATCTACCCACAGTATCTCCAGGCCCAATTGATGCTGGGTACGAGCTACGCAGAATTACAGCAATTTGATAAAGCGGAACTGGCACTGAAGAAGACTTTGGAGATTGACCCTAAAGCAGCCAACGCTCTGTTCGCTTTAGGCGAGATCTACCTGCGACAAAAGAAGAATGAGGACGCCGAAAAGGTGTTGCTACAGGGACTACAGATCGAAGACCGTTCCTACATGGGTCATTTGGCGCTTGCTCGTGCCTATGTTGCGATGGCTGCGAAGATAAAGGATGAAAATGCGAACCGGCCTCTTCGCGTGAAGGCTTATGACCAGGTTAACGAGGCCTTGAAATACAATGCCGAACTAGCTCAAGCGCATTGGATAAAAGGAAACTTGCTGATTAGCGTTGGACGCGACGCGGATGCGCAACATGAGTTTGAAGAATATTTGAGACTGGATGCGAAGGGTCCGTTCGCCAGTCAAGCCAAGACCCTCATCGATAAGATCAAGCAGGAAGTTGAAGCTCAGAAGAAGCCGTAAGTTTCATTTCAGTCTAACAAAAAAGGTCGCGGCCTTGCGGGCTTGCGACCCTTTTGTTTCTCTGCCTGTTGTCGATCAGCCGGCGCCAAAGTCCAGCAGGTGGCCCAACTTTTCTTTCTTGGTCCTGAGATAGGCGCCGGCCTGTTCAGGCTGCTCTACCTGAATCGACACTCGCTCGACAATCTTCAAGCCGGCTTCCTCCAGCGCGCGTAGTTTGAGTGGGTTGTTTGAGATTACCTTCACCTGGCAAAGCCCGAGATCGAAAAGGACCTCCGCGCACTGTCTATACTCACGCAGATCCACGGCCAGACCCAGTTGTTCGTTAGCTTCCACCGTGTCTGCGCCTTTATCCTGGAGCGCATAAGCGCGAATCTTGTTTAGGATTCCAATGCCGCGGCCTTCCTGTAGTTGATAGACAATAGCGCCGCGACCTTCCTGCTCAATCATCTGCATAGTCTGATGAAGCTGAGGTCCACAATCACACTTGGTCGATCCAAACACGTCGCCGGTCAAACACTGCGAATGAATGCGTACCAGCGTCGGTGTATCGCGGCGCAACTCGCCCTTAAAGATAGCCACAAACTCTTCGTCGCTCACAAGCGAGCTGTAACCTGCAATCTGAAAGTCGCCCCACTCTGTTGGTAAAGTCGCGACCGCTACGCGCTGCACGGAGAGATTTTGTTCAGACCCTGAGCACGCGGCGCCCGGCTGCTGTTCTTTCAACCCGGTCTCCTTTTTCTGATCTAACACCTTTTGAAAGCCTCTATCGTCAATTGAGTTTCGTTGCTAATGATTTTATAGGAGGAAGGCCACAAGCGCTACAGGAGCCCCGATGAAGCAGCGTGCCGCTCCTGTATCTCTGAACAATCATAACAATACATTGCTACCACATTGCCCGCGAGCTAAGATACGCCGTCTGCCGTCATTTGCGGGCGAGATAAGTCTTTGAACTCGTGTCGGCTTCCATAAACCCAGATTGATGCCCAGCCAAAATTTCAACGAGGACGAATCCGATTCCACACACCTGCGTCCAACCAACCAGGACGCAAAGTCAGCCCAGAAGGACCGCCGGCCGGCACTGGTATCCCTTCGGGGGGAGTTGATGGCCGTGCCAATACCACTCGAACGAGACGAAGTGGTTATTGGTCGCGCGATCGAAGCCGACGTTAGGCTCAACGATTCGCGCGCCTCCCGGCTCCACGCCCGCATCACCAGCGAGCATGATGCAAAGAGTGGGACCACCAACTACCGCATTACTGATCTCGGCTCAACCAACGGCACGCTGGTCAATGGCGAATTGACCACTGAAGCGCCGCTCCACGACGGCGACAAGATCGTCATCGGCGATCATCTCTTTCGCTTCGATATGCTGGATGAAATCGATCGTGAATTTCAACAGCAGATACATCGTCTCATCGCGCACGACGAACTGACCGGCTTGCTCACCAGCAAGTCGTTCTTTTCCGAACTCCGGCGTGAGTCCGCGCGCGCCGAGTCAGAGTCGCGTCCCTTCTGCGTGCTGATGATGGACTTGGACCACTTCAAAGAAGTCAACGACACCTATGGCCATCTGGTTGGCAGCAAGACGCTGGAGGAAACCGGCCGCGTGATTAAGGAGGCTTTGCGGGCGGGAGATGTGGCAGCTCGTTTTGGCGGCGAGGAATTTGCGGCGTTCCTGCTGGACGCTAACTACGCCCAGGGTCTGGTTGCTGCCGAGCGCGTGCGCGTTGCTGTCGCCGGACACGAGTTTCCGGTCACGCGCATGGAATCGCCCGATAGCCAAACTACCCACCGTATCACCATTAGCATTGGCGTCGCCGCGTATCCCGATGATGCGACCGATCCCATCCATCTGATCGAGTTGGCCGACTCCGCTCTCTATCGCGCCAAACGAAATGGTCGAGACCAGATCTGCGCTTATCGCCCGTCGTTAGCGATGACTGAGGGCCACTTGCCTCCCCGGCGCTCCTCTTGAGCAACCACCTGCCGTAGCTTTGTGTCTAAGACAACTTGTTTATGCAACGCCGAGCCCGAGACAGCGTGTAACCTGCTGGAGTCAAGCCCATCGTTTGGTCTCAGTTGCACCCTATTATTTGGGGCGTGTATGCTTCTCTCGTAAACTTTGGCTGGAATCTAATGCCTACGAAACTCAATCTTGCGAGTAAACCTTTTAGCAATCGCTCCCTGCCGTGGGCAGTGACGACCGTCGTCATCTTAATTTCGCTGGTGGGTCTAATTCTAATCGTGCGAGCTACCGCCCGGGCTAGGGCGCAGGCGTACGCTGTGCAGAACGACATTAATAACCTTAGCCAACAAGAACATGAGCTTCGCCAAAAAGCTGAAGCGGTGAAAAACTCCTTAACGTATGAGCAACAACAAAACCTGGCAGATGCTCATACGCTCGTCGATCGCAAGCTCTTCTCCTGGTCTCGTCTATTCGCGGACCTGGAACAGGCATTACCCGGAAGCGTGCGCGTCAAGAGAATCGCGGTGAGCGGTGTCGCCACACGAGGCAACGAAACACTTGCGGAACTGGAACTGACGGTAGTGGCAAAAACTCCGAACACTGTAACCGATATGATCGCGGACATGGAGCGCGTTGGTATCTTCCAGGCCCAACTGCGGTCGCAAAATTTGCAGCGCGGCCGAGGCGAAAGCGGTTCCGAGTATGACCTTGATGTCGTTTATCGGCCTCGGGCGGGATCGCCTACCGACACGGTTGCCTTGGCTGCAGCAGAACCCACCCGCAAGGAAGTCTCCAAAGGAGGTGGCCGATGAGTGAACAACCAACGCCGGCTGGTCGTTCAGCCAACCGCGGTCGCCTTCGAGCGCGACTTCAGAACCTGAGCTTCTCTCGCGAGCAGCGGGTGCTGGGTCCCGCCGAGTTAATCGGCCTCGCGGGCAGTGCGCTCATCCTGCTACTCGTCGTCGTCAGCTACCTTTATTTTTTGGTGCCGGCTAACTCGCAGCTCGATGCGCTTCAGACCGAGCGCTCGCTGCTTCAGACTCAGTTGCGGAGTTCGCAAGAGGTTGTGCAGAAGGGCGTGAGCACTGAGGCGACTGTCCGGAAGATCACTCAGAGCCTTGATGATTTTGAAAGCAGGCAACTGCTCACGGCTAATCGCGGTCGCATGAGTCTTTACGATAGCCTTAATTCGCTGATTCGCAAGAATGGATTGCGCAATACCTCAGGGCCAACCTATACGCCACTTGCGCCCGCCGGCTCAAAGGCCGGAACCAATGGAACGCGAACCGCAAACACAAAATGGCAAAGCATCTACCCCGGCATCGCCATTAGTCTGACAGTTGACGGGCAATATCCGAATCTCCGGCGATTTGTTCAGGACATAGAAGCGAATAAGCAGTTCGTCATTATTAATAGTGTTGAGTTGGAGCGTGCGACTCAAACAAGCACCTCCCCATCGCCTGAAGGCGCACCGACCGGCGGAACAGTTGCCGCGCTCGTTAGCCTGCGCCTTGAAATGGCGACTTATTTTCAACGCGGCTCCATGGAGGAAGCCCTGACCAACTCGGTAGAACATTGAGCGGTATGCAAGTAACTGATATTCGAAATCCGGGTGAACGGAATAAGCTGATTCTGGCGGGAGTGCTGGGGATAGTTGCGCTCGTTTTCCTTTGGTGGACTTTCTTCGGCTTTGGCAGCAGTTCCACCAAAGTAACCCCACGCAGCACCCCTGGCCAGCCTGCGCCTTCTGCCGTCTCTCGAGGTTCGGCTAATAAGACGGCGTCCGTGCCCCAGTCAGTTGCCGACTTCAAAGGAACCGACCTGGATCAGTTGCGGCCTATAAAATACGAATATTCTCCGGTTTCGGTGCCTGAGGCCAAACGTAACATTTTTGCTTATTATGAGAAGCCGCCCTCCGTTTCACCTTCCACTCCGACGCCAACACCGACGCCGACTCCGCCGGTGCTGCTCGCGAGCCTTTCTCCGCCGACGGTTTACGCGCGCACCGGCGACTTTACCCTGGAGGTTTCAGGCGACAAGTTCACCTCGCAGCTGCGAGTGGTGATCGACAACAATGAATTGCCAACTCGATACATAAACCCGCAGCAGCTTTCAGCTACCGTGCCGGCGGCGATCATTGCGAACGCTGGGGCACGCCAGGTAATGCTGCGATCCGCCGATGGCAAGCTCTATTCAAATTCGGCAACGCTTAGCGTGGCCGCGCCTCCGACACCTAATTACAACTACATTGGAATCATCGGCACGCCGCGTTACGTTGACACCGCAATCCTCCAGGACAAGACCAACAAGGAGACACTAAACGTTCAGCGTGGTGATCTGCTCGGCGGAAGATTTCGTGTCACCAGCATTTCAGAGAAAGAGATCGTATTCCTCGATAGTAATTTGAAGATAAAACACGCGTTGCCCATGACGACTCAAGGCGATCGAGGCAATCCACTCCAACGGCCTACACCAAGAGTTGATAGCGAGGACGATGAACCATAGAGTTGGACCACACCACAAGATGTGGACAAGGTGTTCCCGGAAGTTGAGGGAGGCAGAGGCCCGCTCCCGAGCCTCTCAGCCGCGGCGTGAGGAAGGTTATGCGCTGGTTGCCCTCCTGGCGCTGATGACCGTGCTCGCCCTCTTTGCTCTCGCTGCCGCTCCTGGCATTCGCCAACAGGCGCAACGTGAACGAGAAATCGAAACGATCTTTCGCGGCGAAGAAGTGGCCGAAGCGATTCGTATTTATTATTCCTATCAGGTAAGGCAACGAAATCTGAATGGCGACACAGCTCTACCCACTTCGATCGATCAGCTGCTCGAGGGTCTATCGGTCGGTTCAAAAAAAGTCCGGATACTACGCGCGTCGGCAGCGCACGATCCGCTCGCAAAGTCAGGCGAATGGAACCTAGTTCGACCACGTTCATCTCAATTATCAGACTTTCAGAGGTCTGTAATCTTGTTTGCAGAAAACGTCAAACCCATCACAAGAGACCCACAACTTCAACAGCAAGAACAATATATGGCTCCGCCGGTGTTGCCCACGTTAGGTATCGCATCGATCGGATCGTCGTCAGGCGGCGATGACAATTCTACCGGCCCGTTCATTGGAGTTGCGAGCGGTGGCAAGGGTAATTCAGTGATCAATTACTACGGGATTGATCGACACGATGGATGGATCTTCACTCCGCTCTTCAGATAATTCCTTCACTCAAATTGAATGCAGCGTCGACAACTAAATCGTCTCACAAAAGCAAGTGCGCCCTCGCGCACCGCATGAGTAGCAAGACTCCTCGCTGAACATAAGAGCCAGACTGGGTGCCAATGCGATTCAAGTCGTGAGAAATATCGAGCGTTTTCCTCCGCGATCTTCGATAACGCCGAAAAAATATTTTTCAACATAATCGTAATAAGTTGTTGACATCGCGGACGTTTGCGTTTATATAGCAAGATGTTGTGCGCCGTTTACACTAGCCCACAAGAGACAAGTAAACACACTATCTTGTGGTCATGACTCGGAAACCAAAAAATCTTGAAAAGAAGGAGCAACTAAGAATGGCAACTAAAAAAGGTGGAAAGAAGAAGGCCGCGAAAAAGGCACCTAAGAAGGCAGCCAAGAAGAAAGCAGCCAAGAAGAGATAGTTCGGACCTGGACGTTTCAACAGCAACCCTCCACTGGCGCACACAAACTTCTGAGGCCAGCATGGCCTTTCAAAAGGAACGACGAGCACTTCAAGCGAAACTCGTCGTTCCTTTTGTATTACGAAGTCCTTTAGCTTATGAGTTATCTTCTGTCTGTCAGGACTACTTCTGACTGATGTAATTCATGTGCCCATCCTGCAATGATTCGCGTTGCTCTTGTCGAACCTGAGATCCCGCCCAACACCGGCAACATTGCGAGGTTGTGTGCCGCCACCAAAGTTCCCCTCCACATCGTGGGAGTCGCTGGCTTTCGTCTCGACGACAAGGCAGTACGTCGGGCGGGACTGGACTATTGGCCAGAGGTAGAGTTGCGACGGCATCCCAATCTTGAAGATCTGCACGAATCGCTGCCTGAAGCCCGCTTTCTATATCTGACTACCAAGGCCAATAGCAGCTACCTCGATTGGGATTTCGGCCCTGGCGACTGCCTGGTTTTTGGGAGGGAAACGCGCGGTTTGCCGGAACAACTTCTGCGTTCTAACTGGGAGAGATGCCTCACCATCCCCATGCTCAACTCGAATGTTCGGAGCCTTAATCTGGCGACCGCGGTGGGGATAGTCCTCTACGAAGCGCTGCGGCAAACCGGCGCCTTCCGAATTTAATTGCTCCTTTCACTCTAAGACTTCGCCCGCCCATATCGGTCAACCCACGGCGGGAGTTATTCAGTTCGAGATGTTAAGATAACTGGTTTCGCTTTGGTGAAAATTTTAGACGGATCACATCTATGCAAAGGGAATGATGACTCAGGAAAGAAAAGACATTCGCAACATTGCAATTATCGCTCACGTCGATCACGGCAAAACCACGCTGGTGGATGCCATGTTGCGGCAGTCAGGTACCTTTCGCGATAACGAGCAGGTTCGCGACCGCGTGATGGACTCGATGGACCTGGAGCGTGAACGCGGCATAACGATCATGGCGAAAAACACATCCGTACATTACCGGGATGTGAAGATCAATATCGTAGATACTCCCGGCCACGCAGACTTCGGCGGCGAGGTCGAGCGCGTATTGAAAATGGTAGACGGCGTGATGTTGTTGGTTGACGCGGCCGAAGGATGCCTGCCCCAAACCAGGTTCGTCCTGCGAAAAGCTCTTGAGGCTCGGCTTCCCGCAATTGCGGTCGTCAATAAGATTGATCGTCACGACGCGCGGCCTGAAGAAGTAGTCGACGAAATCTACGAATTATTTCTCGATCTCGACGCTACTGATGAACAAATCGAATTTCCCATTCTCTACTCAGTCTCGCGCGAGGGAATGGCAAAACGACTGCTGACGGACGAATCAACCAACCTGCAACCACTGTTCGATCAAATTGTGGAGACAATCCCCGCCCCAAAGCAGATAAGAAATGACTCCCTGCAGCTGCTGGTGGCAAACCTCGACTACAGCGAATACGTGGGGCGGTTGGCGATTGGACGGATCTTCTCGGGCGAGATCGCACTCGCTGATCAGGTGTCGGTTGCCAAGCCTAATGGCTCGTTTCAGAAAGTGCGCGTCTCACAACTTTACGCTTTCGAAGGTTTGAAACGCGAGTCGGTCCAGCGCGCGGGATTCGGCGAAATTGTGGCGCTGGCGGGCATCGACAACATTGAGATAGGCGACACGATAACATCTGTTGACAATCCTCAATCCCTGCCTGTCATTGCAGTTGACGAACCCACGATCTCGATGATCTTCGGAGTCAACAATTCGCCTTTTGCCGGAAAGGACGGCAAGTTTGTTACCTCGCGTCAGGTAAAGGAACGGCTCGATAAGGAAATTCTGGGCAATGTAGCCATACGCGTGGATGAGACAGACTCACCGGACCAATTCAAAGTTTCCGGACGTGGCGAATTGCAGTTATCCATACTCATCGAGATGATGCGGCGCGAGGGCTATGAGATGCAGGTGTCCAAGCCTGAGGCAATCACGCGCGTAACTGACGGACGCGTTCTGGAGCCAATCGAGCAGGTGGTGATCGATTGCCCGGAAGAATTCATTGGTGTCGTCACCGAGGCAGTGGGACGTCGCAAAGGCCAGATGACGAAGATGGTCAACCACGGTACCGGCCGCGTGCGGCTTGAGTTCGAGACACCTTCACGCGGATTGATTGGATTTCGCAATGAGTTTCTTACCGAGACAAAGGGCACTGGGCTACTCAATACGTTGTTTCTTCGTTGGGGCGATTGGCAGGGAGCTTTGCGCGGGCGTGCCACCGGTTCTTTAGTTGCCGATCGAACTGGAGAAACTACTACCTACGCGCTCTTCAATCTGCAGGAGCGGGGCACTCTCTTTATCCGGCCCGGAATAAAAGTTTACGAGGGCATGATCATTGGCGAGAATGCGCGCGCCGTGGATCTGGACGTAAATGCGATCAAGGAAAAGAAGCTAACAAACATGCGCGCAGCCTCCGCCGATGAAGCGATGCGCCTGGTGCCTCCGAAAGAGCTTTCGCTGGAGCAGGCGATTGAGTTTATCGGCGACGACGAACTCGTGGAAGTTACGCCGCAAAATATTCGGTTGCGCAAGCGAGTGCTTCGTGCGAACGAGCGGCCCAAGAAAAAAGAAGCTTGACCCTCTGCGCTATGAGTTCCAACTTCCTGGAAGCTTTGGCCGGCACTCGGCTCTATCCAATTACCGACCGACAGCTCTCTGGTCTCTCACACGCTGAACAGGTATCACGGCTAAGCCAAGCGGGAGCTACTCTGATTCAATTGCGAGAAAAGGTTCTTGCTCCGCTCGACTTCTACCGAGAGGCGGAGGCTGCGATGCGCGTTGCGCGCGACAGAGGCGCAAAGATCGTAATCAACGATCGGGTTGACATGGCGCTGGCGCTGAAGGCCGACGGCGTTCATCTTGGTCAGGACGATCTACCGCCCGCAGCCGCCAGACGGATTCTTGGACCAGACGCCATCATTGGATTCTCAACACACAATCTCTCGCAGGCGCACCTCGCTGCAAAAATGCCAGTTGACTACGTCGCGATTGGTCCGATCTTCGCGACATCAACGAAGCAAGGCTCCGACGCGCCAGTGGGTATCCGGGCATTGCTTGACGCCCGCCAGGCAGTTGGCACAATCCCGCTCGTTGCCATTGGTGGAATTACAGCCGAGAATTGCCAGGACGTACTAGGCGCGGGCGCCAATGCCGTTGCCGTCATCAGCGACCTCTGGACTCCCGAGAGGCAGGCCACAACCCACATAAAAAGCCTTTTCCAGCGCCAGTAAGTTCCTCTTTTCCTCGAACAACATAATTTTCTTGCGTTTGGCAGCGTTATGCGCGAGAATCCCTAGGCCAACAGCGGTGTGCCAACTGGCGCCCCGTCACCCCCTCTTCGCACCACCTATCTTCATCGGAGTCTCTGTTAATGAGTTTTTTTGATCTGCCGCCCATCATTGAGCGAATGTTGCTTGTCTCGGATAAGATCAGCGATCTTAACTTCTCGGTTGGTCAGCTTCCTCAGGTTGAAATAAACGGAAAACTCACGCCGGTGCAGCCCCTGGGGATGCAGAAGCTCACGCCTTACCAGACTGAGATCATCGCGATGTCTCTTATGCAGGGGAATCCTGACGCTGCCGAACACCTGGCGCGGACCGGTACGGCCGACCTCAGTTACTCACTCCCTTCGCGCGCTCGGTTTCGCGTAAACATTTTTCAGCAGCGCGGTGTTTACTCGATCGTCATGCGCGTGATCCCCACCGATATTCCGACGCTGAAGTCCCTCGACCTTCCGGAGCAACTTGCCGAAATCGCCGAGCTGAGAAATGGACTGGTACTGATGACTGGGCCGACTGGTTCAGGTAAGAGCTCCACTCAGGCTGCGATCATCGACATCATCAACGAGAGGAAGCATTACCACGTAGTCACGATTGAAGATCCGATCGAATATCTCCACTCGCATAAAAACTCGACGATAAACCAGCGCGAAGTTGGACATGACACGAAAGATTTTCCTTCAGCGTTGCGCGCGACGCTCCGCCAAGCGCCCAAGGTGATCCTCATCGGTGAGATGCGCGACTTTGAAACCACCGAAATAGCTCTCGAAGCAGCGGAGACGGGCCATCTGGTTCTTTCGACCCTGCACACAATAGACGCTTCCAAGACAGTCGATCGGATAATTGGGCTTTATCCAAAAAATGAAGAGGCAGTTATCCGTACTCGTTTGGCCCAAACGTTTCGTTACATTATTTCGCAACGCCTCATTCCGCGAGCGGATGCACGCGGCCGAATCGCCGCTGTCGAAATCCTGCGTTCAAGTCCGCGCACGCGGGAGTACATTGAAGCCGGCGAGGCTGACGGCAAGTCTCTGCTTGATGCGATGCGAGATGGAAAGCTCGATGGCATGCAGGATTTTGACACTGTGATCAGAGACTTGATTGAAAAGCGCATCATCTCGCTCGAGGACGGGCTGAATTTCGCGACCAATCAAAACAATCTCCTCTTGACGATGAAGGGCGTAACGGCCGGTGAGGATTACAGGCAACGCGAAGGCAATGGTGTTCCGTTGAGCGCTGCGCCAAATCCAATGTCGATGCTGAGTATGATCGACTAGCGGACGCACCCAATTCAGAACCTCAACTCCATGTAGCTCGCCATGATTATTGTTTGCCAAAAATGCTCTTCACGATTGCAGGTCGACGAAACGAAAGTTCCGGCGCGGCCATTTACCATTCGTTGTCCAAGATGTAATAGCAACGTCGATTCCGGCTGGCCCAGTCCGGCTTTACAGGAAAGCGCGACGGCCATTGGCGGCTCTCCGGCCACGGAAGATCCTCGACTCGATCAGCCGATTCCGGCGCCGCTTTTTGAACTTGCCCAACAGAGCCCGCTGGCAAACGGAAACGCGTCTGCAACGGAAAAGCTGGCAGAGTTGCTGGCCGGCCTTGTCAACCAACCGTCAGCGGCCGGTCGTATCCAGTCTGGCGCTCGTCCTTCGTGGGACCCGAGGAAGGCGCTGGTCTGTGTTCTTGAAGACAACCGGGAATTAATCGCGCGGAGTCTTGCTGAAAACGGCTACCAGGTTTTCGTCGCTCAGGACACGAGGCAAGCTGTGGATCGCATGCGCGAGAACCAGTTGGACGTCATACTGCTGGATCCGAGATTCGATCTGACGGAACAGGGAAATGTTTTTGTTACTCGCGAGGTCAACATCTTGAGGCCCGCCCAACGCCGCCGCTTGTTCTTCATTTTGCTGTCGCCATCGTTGCGCACGATGGACGCGCACACCGCATTTCTAAACAACGTTAACGCGATCATTAATGTGAATGAGATTGCAGAGCTGCCGACACTGATCGAACGACGCGTGCGTGAGTACAACGAACTCTACAAGGAATTCAATACTGTGTTGGGGGTTCCCGGGGTGTAGTCGAAGTAGTGGACCAGAACCGGATCGCCCGCCTCGGACCGCGAATCATAACAGTTTGAGTAATTGTCAAAGAGGCCACGCCAGGTGGCCTTTTTTATCGGCGGCGCCGACAAACGCGGCAGTTCCTCAAGACTGACTCAAGAATTCCTCAAGGTTACGTTTCTAATCTTGTTGCTGGTTGAAGTGTTGCCGTGCAAGAATTCCGCGCGCGCAAGTCTTGAATTTGTCTCTTGGGATAAGGAGCGTTTCCATGCGCTTGAAACTAACCGTCACCTTGCTTTTTTCGTTCTTAGTCGCCGGCTGTAGCAGCAACACGACTCAGCCTCCCACGAATGGTTCGCAATCAGCTGTGGAAGCCGCGACATCTCCATCCACTTCAGGAAGCCCGGCCGGCCAGCAGAGTGCGCCGCCGGCCGCCGCCGATGTTAAGCCGAAGGTTGATGCGTGCGCGTTGCTCACGAGCAAAGAAATTGAAGCGGTGCAGGGAGAGCCGGTTAAGGAGGCAAAACTAACTGGACAGTTGACGGGTGGGCTTAGCGTCTCGCAGTGTTTTTTTACACTGCCAACCTTCACCAATTCCGTGAGTTTGTTAGTTGCGCAGACGGGCGACGGCGCCGGAGCCAACGATCCGAAGAATTTTTGGCGAGATACTTTCCATAAAGACAGGGGGAAAGAAAAGAACAAAGATTCTGACCGCGACAGAAAGAAAGGCGAAGAGGAAAAGGAATCAACTCCGCCACAAAAGATCGCGGGCGTTGGTGATGAAGCCTACTGGACAGGCAACCGCGTAGGCGGCGCCCTCTATGCACTGAAGGGAAATGCTTACGTACGCATCAGTATCGGTGGCCCATCGGATCAAGCCACTAAGATCAAGAGATCGAAAGTCCTGGCTCAGAAAGCGCTGGCGCGCCTGTCTTGAGCGGTTTGATGTTCGATAATCCTTAGCTTGTCGTTGGGCCACGACGCCACGACAAACAAAAGTTTATCGGACACCTTTGATCGGAACTGACTCAGTATCGCGTCTGCATCTCTGTCGCCTGCCGTTTTTATTTGCTAAGCTAAGCCCGCCGCGACCCTCCGTTGCCCGGGAGCTTGCAGAGTTCATGAGTTCAAACAATTCCGCTGAAGACTTCAAACTGTCGCCTGCAACCATTGCCGTTCACGGAGGTGAACGCACTGACGAACAGCAATTCGGCGCGGTAGTTTCTCCGGTCTTCCATTCAGCGACATTTGCCTTCGAAAACTTTGCAGAGATGCGCCGCTACGCTCGCGGCGAATTGCCTGAAGCCTACTTCTATTCGCGTTACGCAAACCCGACGGTTGCAGAAGCAGAAAGAAAAATTGCCGAGCTCGAAGGCGCGGAAGCGTGCGTGGTTACCTCGTCAGGATCAGCCGCCACCTTCTGCGCGCTGGCGACGCTATGCGAGACGGGCGACGAAGTGATCGCATGCGATTCGGTCTATGGCGGCACAATCAAACTTCTGACGAAAGTTCTCAACCGCTTCGGCATTCGTGCGCGGTTCATCACCCTCGATGAAATCGCCCGCTTGCCTGAACTCTCCCAGGAGCGCACGCGGGTCTTTTGGTTTGAATCTCCGGCGAATCCACTCAACCGTATTGTCGACTTGCAGTTGGCGCAGGAAGTTTCCCGAAAGGCTGGACTGTTTTCAGTTATTGACAACACCTTCGCGTCTCCTGTCTTGCAACAACCGCTTGCTTATGGAATTGACGCGGTGATGCATAGCGCGACAAAGTATTTGGGTGGACACTCCGACCTTACTGCCGGAGCAGTTGCGGGCAGCAAAGATTTCATCGATCGTGTGCGGCAAACTTCGGTGATGGTGGGCACGACGCTCGATCCCGCGGCTGCTTATCTTCTATCGAGAGGAATGAAGACGTTGGATGTGCGCGTCCGCAGGTCTTGCGACAACGCGCTGGAACTGGCGCGCGCGCTGCAGCAACATGCGAAAGTGGCGCGCGTTTACTATCCGGGATTAGAAGACGATTCGGGCCACGCGTTGGCGAAACGACAGATGCAGGCATTCGGCGGAGTTGTCGCGCTAGACCTCGTGGGCGGTGAGCCGGAGGTTGAGACGCTGTTCAGTTCGCTTCGGCTCGTGCGCACGGCGCCTTCGCTCGGCGGAGTGGAAACGCTGGCGAGCTATCCACTTTATTCATCACATGCCGGGTTCTCTAACGAACAACTAAAAGCGGCCGGCGTTTCAGCGGCAACGGTGCGTTTTGCCGTGGGCATTGAAGCCGCCGTAGATATAATTGCTGACATCACGCAAGCGCTCGACAAAATCTGATCTTAGAGAGGCCCGGGCCCAGCTTCGATCCATTTCCGACGTGGATAGCGTTTCATGGAAATAAAACTCCTGCTCACGCTGGACCTTCGCGAACAAGCCGCCCTGCAAGCGGCACTGGTCACACACGGCGCTCCGGACCCGTTGGTCACGTTGGCGTTGACCGGCGCCTGTCGCATCTCATCCGTCGAAGAGGCGCGCCAGCTTCGCAAGTGGCTCGCAGAAGCGCGCACGGCCGGCGAGACCGACTTTGCTTCCCTGCATGTCATCGAACGCGCGCTGGTAGACTTCGGCGTCTAGAACTCCCCTTCAAAGCCGGGCGGACAAGTCCGCTTTCTAAACGCTGTGATGATGACTGAAATACAACTAGGCTACGGCAGCGGCTCGCTAAGTTTCACCTTCGACGAAAACCGCTATCAAGTTCTAGCCGGAACCTCGCTAGATGAGCGACCACTATCCGATGTTGAAATTGGCGAGGCGTTGAGTTCTCCAATCGAGTCGCCTCCGCTTGAAGAACTCTTTTCCGCTGGCGATTCGGTGTTGCTGGTTGTTTCTGACGCCACCCGTGCGACTGCGAGCGCCCAAATTTTGAATCTGCTCGTGCGCCGCCTGATTCCGATCGGAGTTTCACCCGCCCGTCTGGCAATCATCTTCGCCACCGGCATACATCGTCCCGTCACCGCTGCCGAGAAGGTTGAACTCCTGACTCCATTCATCGCCCAACGAGTGAAGACGATCGATCACGCCGCTTACGATTCTTCCCAGATGGTTTTGTTAGGGACGACAGATCGCGGCACACCGGTGGAAGTCAATCAGGCGCTCAAGGAGTTTTCTCACGTCGTCATAACCGGCGGCATCGGCTTTCACTACTTCGCCGGTTTTACCGGCGGCCGCAAATCAATTTGCCCGGGACTCGCTTCCGCGCGCACGATCGAAGCCACACATTTGCTCGCGCTTGATTTTGAAACTGGCGGACGCCGCGCCGGCGTTGGCACCGGCCTGCTGGACGGCAACGCGGTCCACGAAGAATGCGAACGTGTCGCTGCTATGATCGCGCCACGCTTTGCCATAAATAGCGCAGTAGATGAGCGACAGCGCGCGGTACGCATCTATGCTGGCGATTGGCGGGCCGCCCATCGCGTTGGTTGTCGCGAATATCTCTCGAGTCATTCGACGATGATCGACAGCAAGCGTGAGGTGGTTATCGTCAGTTGTGGCGGCTACCCTTACGACATCAATCTCATTCAGGCGCACAAGTCGCTCGACATGGCTGCGCACGCTTGCACAGATGGCGGCACGATTGTGTTGCTGGCCGAGTGTCGTGACGGCCTGGGTCACCCGACTTTTCTAAAATGGTTTGCAGAGAAAAACTCGCGCGCGCTCGAGGATCGCCTGCGCGTCGCTTATGAGGTGAACGGCCAAACCGCCTGGTCGTTGCTCACCAAGGCCGAGCGCTACCGGATCCATCTGGTTTCAGAATTACCGGACGAAGAGGTGCGGCGCATGCGCATGACACCGGCGCGATCGTTAACTGAAGTTCTCGACCGGCTCGATCGCGAGGCGCGTGGCTATATCATGCAGCGCGGCGCGGCGCTGCTGCCGCTGACGGAGTCATCCTGATTTCACTCCGGAAGACAACAAATGATTGATTGTGAGAGCGTCGTGGCACTAGAATCGAGCCACGTTAAATTCGCAAGCCGCAACAAGGAGACGGACGATCATGAGAATCATTCTGGTTGGCGCAGTGCTGTTGGCAAGTTGCTTTTGCATAACGGCCCAGGAACCGGCGGCGGGTTCGACTGAAAAACGCGTGCCGCTCACTGAGACCGCCGTGGCGTTTGACGGCAGTGGCGCGCCGGCGCTCGAAGCGACTTTGAAAACCACCACGCTCAACGGCGCGGAAGACTCGCCGGTAACCAACACTCGTCTGGTAGTGAAAAACTCCAGCACTATTCCCTATGCGTTTGCTTCCGGGTTGGTTACTTTTTACGATGGCGCGGGCGTGCGTTGCGGCGAAGGTTTATTCAAAGCCGATGCGCTTGCGGTCGGTGAGGCGTTTGAGACCGACACTCCGGGAATTCGCATTCGTTGTGCGCCGGCAACCTGGCGAATAGTCGCTAACAGTTTGCTGCCTCGAGTAAGTCCGAGTGGGCCAGTTTCGCCTGTGACCGCGGCCAGTCGTTCCGGTTTGAATCTGGTCATCAGCGTAGACGGCGAGGAGCACCCGATTCAGTTGGACAAACCGATGGTGCTGAAATTGGGCGACGCCGAGCGAAAGATCGTGTTGCGCGAGGCGCCTTGAAATTGAGACCCGTTCCTCCTTGACCGCTGGAGTTTTGAGTCTTAGGATGAACTTGAAAAGCACGAACTTACCAGAAAGCGGGGTAGTGTTATGGCAGAGGAGCAAGGAAACAAATGCGCGCATCCCGCTTGCGATTGCCCGCCCGAAAAAGGCAGCAAGTATTGTGGCGAGTATTGCGAGAATGCCGAGAAGGCGCATGTGCTGGAAATAGGTTGTAGTTGCGAACACGACACCTGTCGTTAGATACCTGTATCACAAGCTACTCAGAAAAGATCCGCTCGATCCCCCAAGCGAATACCTCTCACTGTGATTACTATTTGCAATGAATTTGCAACCTGCGCGTACCCGTGCCGGCGGCAACGCCTCTTAGAATTTTCCCATCCCTGACTACGGCGACTAATTCGGGATCTCGTGAATGTTCATAAGTGATCACTGGACGATCTCCCCGCGCCAAACGAAACCACAAAACTAAGAAGTGAAAAAAATGAAGAGAACTGTCCTGGCCCTAAGTCTTTCGCTTGCTTGTGCAATCGTCGCTTACGCTCAGAAGGCGGAAACCCGCGCCGCAAGCGAAGCTAACAGTCAAACTTCCGCGGCGGTGAACCAGGCCGGCAAGAGCATCAATCTTGACTCGGGAACACGTCTCAGCGGAGAGCTTCAGAACACCATCGATGTGCGCAAAGCCAAAGTTGGCGATCAAGTCGTACTGAAAACCACAGAGGCAATTAAGTCCGGCGGTCGGACGGTGGTCGGCAAAGACTCGCGGCTAGTTGGTCATGTCACTGAGGTGGCTCAGAAGGGCAAAGGCAATGGCGAATCGCGCGTCGGCATTCTGTTTGATCGACTTGAGCAGGGTTCGTTAGCGGTGCCGATTTCAGCGACCATAAGCTCGATTACAAGTGGCAGGGCAAGCGCCCGCGCCAACAACAACGACCGTATGTTTGAGAGTGACACGAATTCCAGCAGCTCAGCGCGTGCAAACCGCTCCGCCAGTTCTTCGTCAAGCGGCAGTAGCAGTAGCAATGGCGGTTTGCTGGGAGGCGTGGGTGGCGTTGTCAATTCCACCACGTCAACCGTTGGCGGCGTTGTTGGTGGAACCACTTCGGCAGTCGGCTCTACAGTAGATTCGACCACCGGCGCCGTTGGCAACACTACGACCGGTGTGGGTCGTTCGCTCGGTGGAATCCAGATTTCGGAGTCGAGCAACACTTCGGTCGAGGGCAGCTCGGTGTTGTCGCTGCAAGGCGGCAATCTGCGAGTGGAGAAAGGCACAAACTTCAACCTCGTGCTAACGCAGTCAGCCAGCGCGGCAGCGGGAAAAAGTCAGTAGCTCGTTTGTCCGGTTCAAATAAACATAAGCGGCGATGCGAGAAATCGTATCGCCGTTTTGTTATGGTTAAGCTCGACGCTGTTGCGCGGGCAGTAGCTCGACCTGTAGGAGAGGATGCCCTTGATTACGCGCGCGCTATTGCACCGTCTGTTGTTGCCTCGGTTCTGAGCGCGGTAAAGTAGCGCGAGAGAAAAGCCGATGCTGCCCACTCTTATTGAACTGCAACGATTGAAACGCCTCGAGCGCACTGGCTGGACGCTGCGCGGCCTGCCCAATGGAACCGAATCTGTTGCCTCGCATTCTTTCGGTGTGGCCGTGACCGCCATGATGCTGGCGGATGAAGCGCAGGCTCGTGGCCTGGAAGTTGATTGCGAACGCGTGTTGCGAATGGCGCTGCTGCATGATTGGGCGGAGACGCGCGTGGGCGACATGCCAAAAACAGCCACCAACTATTTTGGCGCCGCGGCCAGGAAAACTGCGGAGACTTCCGCATTTGCTGCCATCGTGAGGGGCATCGGCGCTGCCGAAGCTGAGTACAAGCTCCTCTATCAGGACTACGAACAACGCGACAGCCTTGAAGCCCGACTGGTTAAGGCTGCGGATGTGCTCGACCTGATAGTTGAAGCTTACGCGCTCGAGCGCGCCGGTGCGAAGGGGCTCGACGAGTTTTGGGAAGTGGCGCATACGGCTGACTTCCAGCTTCCCACCATCGCGCAGGAAGTAGTTGCGGAAGTGCTGCAGTTGTTACTCGACGCTCGCGGCAAACTCGAATAGAAATAGCGGGGACTAAAGGGAGCGGATGCTGATAGTTGTTTTAGGATCTATTACCTGGCAGAACGTCTTGCTTGGTGTCCTATTGTTTTTGGTCACCTTCGCAATCAGTCTCGCCATAGTTTCTTTTATCATGATCAGAATTCCGCCCAATTATTTTCGGAAGGATCATCCGCGCGACTTGTGGGCTGACCGGCATCCGGCTGTCCGCTTCCTTGGCCTGCTGGCGAAAAATGTTTTGGGCGCGCTGTTGGTGGCGCTGGGGATTTTGATGTCTATTCCCGGAGTGCCCGGGCAGGGCATCCTGACCATTCTGCTGGGAATCATGCTGCTGGACTTTCCGGGAAAGCGCACGCTCGAATACAAGTTGGTGAGCCGACCGCAGGTGCTCAAGACGATTAATAAACTGCGGCACAGATTTGGCAAGCCTGGCTTGGTAGTGGAGTAATCACGGACTAGCGCTTCTGTTATTCGCTCGCCGCTGCGCAGCGAGGTTGTTGCGGTTGGAGATGAAATGCTGCACCGGTGAACCAGTAGATGGGATGGTGCCTAATTTGATTAGTCTCTGTGCGTTCTCTGTGCCTCTGTGGTGAATCTTATCGGCGATTACTAACCACAGAGGCACGGAGAACAGAGAGGTTACACAGAAAAAACCGAAATTGGGCCACCAAGAAAAATCGCCGCGTTGACAAGGAAAAACGTCTTTGTTAGCTTGAGCCTTTAATTTTTAGGACCGTTGTGACTCGTGTGGAGCTTTTTCGAGACCGCTGTTCATGCCCAATTTAACTGCCCCTCAGCCCCGTTTGGTTTCACGGCTCCCATTGCTTCTCCTCTTGATCTCGGCCTCGATGTTTGCGAGCGCCTGCGGACTTATTGGCACACACAAAAAAGTTCAGGTGCCGCAGCTGCTCACTCCGCTGGCCGAAGCCGACACCGCGCGACTGATTAGCGAAGTTAACCGGCTCGCCGCGGTCCGCTCCATCCATGGAAAGGTTGACATCGTATTTGAAGACACTTCCTTTGCCGAGGCCGGCATCGCTGAAAAATATCGCCAGGCTGATGGACAACTGACGCTGCAACGGCCCGGCAAGATTTATCTGATCATCCAGGTTCCCTTCATCGCGAAAGACATCGCACAGATGACTTCCGATGGCGAAAAGTTTCGGGTGGCGGTTTTGCAGGGCGACGACAAGTATCGTCGTTTTGTAAAAGGAACGAATAACGCAGTCTACGAAAAACTCGACATGGATGGACAGGCACCCGCCGAAAAACCTAAGAAGGGCATGATGAATGCGAAAGAGACAGTGAATGCCCTTTCAAACCTGCGCCCACAACATCTCACCGACGCACTCATGATCAGTCCGATCCCAGAGCCGGCGAAGAGTGGGCTGTCGTATGCTCGCAGCGAATTTTTTCAGGAGGAACCGGACAACCGCCCGCAAGCGAAGTCAGCCTTGCGTGTAGTGAGGGGCTATTATCTGCTGGAAGAGTTTTCGCAACCAACTTCCGGTGAGGCTCGCCTGCTGCGTCGCTTTTGGTTTGACCGGGTGAATGGTGTCCGTTTGGCGCGCCTACAATCTTTCGATGACAAAGGTCTGCTGATAACGGACGTTTCTTACTGGGACGAAAAACCCTTTGGCGCGTCGGCGCAGTTCCGGCTGCCATCGCGAATCGAAATCACGCGGCCACACGATCACTATAAGCTGAGTATTGCTTACCAATCTCCTGCTGACGTTGAAATCGATAAGGAATCCCAACCGGAAGCTTTCGTACTTGAAAATAGATGGCAACTGCCTGAGGTCGATCTCGACGCTCGTCAACGTAACAAAGCACCTGTGACCCCCTGACAGATTCCGCGCGGTAGCTATTAAACCTCTGCCTGTATTAACATCTGGCATCCTGGCTAACCTGCTCTGCGTGCGCGACGCGCAAACCGGAGTCACCACGCGGGCATCCAGCGTGGAGTGGTAGCTCTGGTTAACTAACCGGATTTCTGACTGCTGATGAGAACTATTCTAAAGGCCGAGAATCTCGTTAAGATCTATCGCGTTGGCAAGGTTGATGTGCCGGCGTTGCGAGGCGTCTCGCTCGAGGTCCACGAAGGTGAATTCGTAGCCATCATGGGTCCGTCCGGTTGTGGCAAGTCAACGATGCTTCATCTGCTGGGCGGGCTGCTCACGCCGACCAGCGGACGCATCATTGTCGACGGCGAGGATCTGACCGCAGCCTCCGATGCGAAACGCACCGACATTCGGCGTCGTAAAATTGGTTTTGTGTTTCAGCGCTTCAACCTTTTTCCCACTCTAACTGCTGAAGGAAACCTGCGTCTCGCCGAACGCATTCACGGTAACGGCGGCGAGGATCCACAGCGGCGGCGTGAGGTGCTCAAACTTCTGGGCCTCGAAGACAAGCTTCATCACAAGCCGCTCGAGCTCTCCGGCGGCGAACAGCAGCGCGTGGCGTTAGCGCGGGCGGTGGTCACGCGGCCGGCGATCGTCTTGGCCGACGAGCCAACCGGCAATCTGGATTCCGAAAATTCCGCGCTGGTCCTCAACATGTTTCAGGAATTGAATTACCGCTTCAATCAAACCATCGTCATGATTACTCATAACCCCGAAGCCGCAGCAATGTGCCGACACATAATACAAATGCGTGACGGTCATATTGTGGAACCTGCCGCAACTGTTCAGCACTAGAGAGCGCGAGAGCCAATTTACAGGGCAACTGGTGCAGGCTAGAATGCGGGTTCATGCCAAACAGTTGGCGTGATACTTGCTGGATTGGCTTGAGGAAGGGTCAGCTCATTTGTTGAGCGCATTAAAAAAGTTGCTCTTTTGGAATTACGCCAGAAACACCTGGCAGTGGGACGTTCTATGCGTTGTTATTCTAATTTTCATCTTTCTGACGCCTAAGAGTTGGTTTGAAAACAGCGAGCGGCGAGGCTATCTGGCGCATCAAAGCCCCGCTGTGACAGCCGTGCTGGTGGGCGCGGAACTTATTGAAAACGCACAGGATAAGGCCGAAGTGGAACAGGTCGTGCGCACCCTCACGGGGCGTAACGATGTTCAAGTGCTTAAGGTGCGCAAGGTAGTAGACAAGGATGGCAAGACTCGCGGTTATGAGGTTGACATACGTTAGTCATCACTTATAATTGCGGGGTTTTTTGGGACCCCTCGATATACTATTTCGGGTCTCAGTTATTGTTCTTTTAACGAGTGAGGAGTTTATGAAAAGATTAGTTCCCCTAAGTCTTTTGCTGGCGGCATTGGCAGGCGCTTCGATCATCAGTTCCCCCAAAGCAACGAATGGGCAGAGTGCGGGATTGGTGAGTTCGGTTTTGAACCGGATGGAGCGCAATCGCCAGTCGCTGAAATCGCTGAAGGCCAGCCTCAGCATGGAGAAGTACAACGCGCAACTGCGTGACAAGGAAGACTACACTGGTTGGGTATTGTACGTCCCGGGAAGCGGACGAAACGCTTCTGTGCGCATTGAATGGCAGCGACCGCAGCATGAAATTCTGGCCGTCGCAAATGGCAAGTACACACTGTTTCGTCCGCGCTTGAACGTGGCCTACCAGGGCAGCTCAACCTCGAAGCGAAGCGCGGCGGGCGGCGTCCTGGACATGATGTACATGACTAAGCAGCAGCTCGAAGCGAAGTTTCAACCGGTGCAGGACGTGCGTGAAGAAACTTTGTGGGGCGGCATCAGCACCATCCACTTGACGCTCGTGCCGAAGGGCAACGCGAGTTTCAAGTATGCGGAGATTTGGGTTGATTCCTCCGGCATGCCAGTGCAGACTAAGATTGTCGAGAAAAACGACGACACCACCACGATGCGTTTGAGCGGGCTGGAGCGGAATCCGAAGATTTCCTCGGATGAGTTTAGCGTTAAGCTCGACTCCAACGTAAAGATCGTTAAGGGTTAAAGTCGCGATAGTAAACCGAGACGGGGGCTCTGAGGTCGCAAATCAGGGCCCCCTTTCCATTTGAGGGCAGACAGTCGGTGTCTTAGATTGACGTTTTTCTCTGTGCAACCTTTGTGTCCTCTGTGTCTGTGTGGTGAGTAATCGCCCAACAGGATTCACCACTGAGGCACAGAGAACACTGAGGACACACAGAGATTGGTGCAAACTGGGACAGTACCAGACACGCCGCACAGTTGCGTTTGTCCGCTTGTCTCGCCTATCCTTCAATTCCAAATATTAGGCCTGTGGGTTCCGTAATACTTAGGGCGAGTCCTGAGTCTCCAAGATGCGCAAAAGCAAATTCGTTAAGCTAAAACTTCGGCATGCCAGCTTCATCAGCCGGGCTTTGCTTTCCTCGCGCCATCCGGTGCTGGCCCATCTGATTCCGATGCGCCGCTGCAATCTCGCCTGCGGTTATTGCAATGAGTATGACCACACGTCGTCGCCAGTTTCCCTGGACGTTATCAAACGACGACTGGACAAACTCGCCGATCTGGGAACATCCATCGTCACGATCTCCGGCGGTGAGCCAATGATGCACCCGGAGCTCGATGACATCATTCACCACATTCGCCAGCGCGGAATGATCGCCGGACTCATCTCAAATGGTTATTACTTCACACCGGAACGAATCAAGCGGCTGAACAAGGCCGGGCTCGAGCATTTGCAGATAAGCATCGACAACGTGGAGCCTGACGCTGTTTCGCGTAAGAGTTTGCGCGTGCTCGATAAGAAGCTGCGGTATCTTTCCGAGTATGCCGACTTTCACGTGAACATCAACTCTGTGATCGGCGGGGGAATCAAGAATCCTGAAGATGCGCTGTCGGTTGCGCGCCGGGCAGTGGAACTAAAGTTTTCGACGACCGTCGGCGTCATCCACGATAACGATGGAACATTGAAGCCGCTTTCAACCAAGGAGAAAGACGTCTTCCAGCAAGTGAAGAAGCTTGGCAACAAAGACCACGCGCGGCTCAACTGGTTTCAGGACAGCCTCGTTGAAGGCAAACCTTACAAATGGCGCTGCCGCGCGGGAGCCAGGTATCTCTACATTTGCGAGGATGGTTTAGTCCACTGGTGTTCGCAGCAGCGCGGCTATCCGGGCATCCCGCTCGAGGATTACACCATGGCCGACTTCGACCGCGAATACAAAACCGAGAAGTGGTGTGCACCTACCTGCACCCTGCAATGCGTACATCAGGTGGGCATCCTCGACAACTGGCGCGATCCGCAACAAGCGCCCGGCCTCACCAAGCCGGAGAGTTCCCTGAAAGACACCATCCACGAAGTGCTGCGCGCTGAGTAAGTGAACTAACCAGCTCACCCTTTGCTCATGTAGGGTTCTATTTGAATCACCGGTGAGTTTGAGCGACTTCCGATCCCGCGGCGCCCAAGGTTGCGCCCACTGTGAACAGCGTCACCGAGCTTGAGAGTCCGAGACCGGAAAGTCTTCCGGCCATAATCACGATCATCTCGCCCTTCTCGACGGCGCCGCTTTCAAGCAAAGTTTTCTCTCCGAGTTTGAGCATCTCTTCGGTCGTGTCCGCGTGTGGCGTGATGAGCGATTCCACGCCCCAGATCAGGGCCAGCTCGTTTTGCACTTCCTGAGAATTTGTCAGTGCAATGATTCGCTGCTCCGGCCGCAAAGCGGAAAGCCGGCGCGCCATCAGTCCTGATTCTGTTAGAACCGCCGTCACCCTCGTCCCCATCTCCTCCGCCGCGAAAGCCGCGGCTTCGCATAGCGCCCGGCTCACGCGGCCTGACTGCCGTCCCGCCCACTTCGCAATCTTGTCCGGCGACGGCTCTCTACCGGCTTCGGCGGATTCGATGATGCGGCACATCGTTTCCACGGCAGGAACCGGATAAAGCCCGCTTGCCGTTTCGTTGGAGAGCATCAGCGCGTCAGTTCCATCCCAAACGGCGTTGGCCACGTCTGAAGCTTCGGCGCGCGTGGGCCGCGGACTCGAAACCATGGATTGCAGCATTTGGGTCGCTGTGATCACCATCTTCCCGGCTTCGACCGACTTCTCGATGATCCGTTTTTGATAAACCGGGACCAGCTCGACGCTTGTTTCCACTCCCAGGTCGCCGCGCGCAACCATAACGGCGTCGGCGGTGGCGATGATTTCGTCGAGATGATCGATGGCTTCGGCCTTCTCGATCTTGGCGACGAGTGGCGCGCATCCGCCGGCTTCTCTAATCAGCGTTTGGGCGCGCCAGCAGTCTTCCGCCGTGCGCACAAAAGAGAGGGCGATGTAGTCAACATTCTGCTCGACCGCCCACTTTAGATCGGCGAGATCTTTTTGAGTCAGCGAATCTATTGGCAGGGGAACTCCAGGCAGATTGATACCCTTGCGTTCGCCAAGCACACCGCCATCGATTACTCGGCAAATTACATCCGTCTTTGTGGTGCCCTCTACGACGAGAGCGATAGCGCCGTCGTCCAGCAGGATCCTTGTGCCTGGCTCGACGACACGCGGAAGATCGGGATAGTTGGTCGCGACTATTTTCTCGTCGCCGATAATATCCACTGTCGTCAGAACAAAAATCTCGCCGGCTTTCAGCGTGACCGGCTTGCCGTCCTTGAGCTGGCGCGTGCGAATTTTCGGTCCCGACAGATCTACAAGTACAGCCAACGGCCGGTTCAAGTTCTTCGCAGCAGCGCGCGCCCGGGCGATGTCTTCGGCCTTCTCCTCTTGCGTGCCGTGAGACATGTTGATGCGCACGCCGTTTGCGCCTGCCTTGATCAGATTCTCAATCACCGCCGGGTCGCGCGAGGCGGGCCCGAGGGTCGCCAGAATTTTTGCTTTACTCATTTCAGTCTAACTTCAGGCTTTAGCTTGCTCGACGGAAAAGTAAATCAACAGTCAATACAGACCGGGCACAATCGCCGGCACGCGTTGCGCGTAGTTTTCAAACTGTTCTCCAAAAGCGCCGCACAATAATTGCTCTTCGCTGCGCACGCGAATTATCGTGCCGATGAAATAGACGATTAGCGCCACAACGAGCGCCGTCCAGTGGCTGATAGCCAGCCCGGTAGCCACCAGCATTCCCAACATTCCCGTGTAGATCGGATGGCGCACATACGCATACGGGCCCGTCGTCGCCAGCTTATGTCCTTCAACCAAACGCGCGGTCAGGCTCCATTCTTTGCCGAGAGTTTTCACGGCTGCCGTAACCAGCCATATCGAACCGATTGCCGCCACCATCGCCAACACGCCAGCCGCCAACGCCAGCAGATCACGAGTTTTGCTGCCGGCTATGATTGGTGTGAATGGCGCACGACGCACTCCCCACACCAGCGCGTAAGACAAACCCTGCAAGGCCAACCCTACGATCGAGCCGCGATCACGCTGCTGGTCTGGTGGGCTCGGCGGCTTCTTCCGCAGCAGAAACACACCGGCAAACACAAACCAACATAACATCACTACCACAAAAACCAGAGTTGGCAGGAATTCGAAAGTCATATTCGTGTTTGAGTTCACTCCAGTTCAGAGTTCAAGCCTTCTAAGTAACAGTAACGTGAAGGTTGTACTCTGAACTTCTTAGCCCGCGGTCCCAGTTAATCTGGTGTCTACTGCCTACTGTTTGCTATTTACTGTTTCGCCAATCACTTTCTCCAGCTCGGCCCCAGTTGCTTCTTCATAACCGATGAACCTTTTTATTGGTTGTCCTTCTCGCCCAAACACGAATGTTTGCGGAATAGTCTGATTGTCGGAGAGAAAAAGATCCGTCAATGCTTTGTTGGGAAAGCCAAGAGGATACTGAATGTTGAGTTCCTTTGCGAAGTCGGCCACTTTGATGCGATCGTCCGCGCCTCCGACGTTGAGTCCAACTATCTGTAAACCCTTTGGCCCATATTGCTTTTCCAGAGTGCTCAGCCGCGGAATGCTTTGGCGGCAGGGCACGCACCAGGTTGCATAGAAGTCGAGCACCAGAACTTTTCCCTGATAGTCTGCGAGCGTTGCGCTCTTGCCGTCACTCAGCACCCAACCCAATTCTGCGCGCGCATTCAATGGCGGCATGGGGAAGGTCGTGCTCGGCGGACCGGCCAGCACGGGCGTCGCTTCTTTGTCCCTTTGTTCCTGGCTGGTGCATGCGCCGATCAAGACTGCGAGCATGGCAACTGCGGCAAGCACGAGTCGCCGCCTTGGCGCGATGGATTTTTGAAGCATGCGATAGGCTGAAGAGTTCAAGAGCAATTATTCTACACTCACCCGGAGCACTCCCCCAGCACAACTTCCATTGGGGCTGGCTGAATGTCCAACAAGCTTTAGCTTGTCGATCCGCCGTCACAAACTAAAAGTTTATTTCTGAAGACTTCTTTACGATTCGCGGTTTACCATCTACGATTCACTACCATGGACTTCCCCCAAACCCAGCGCACCACGCTTAAACGTCTTCCGAAACGCGGTGTTTACGACCGCGACCTCGTTTACCGAATTCTCGATGAGGGTTTTGTTTGCCACGTCGGCTTCGCCGTCGAAGGCCGGCCCTTCGTTATTCCCACGGGCTACGCGCGCGCCGGCGATCAACTTTACATTCACGGTTCGCAAATGAGCCGAACGCTTCGCGCGCTCAGCGGCGGCATCGACGTTTGCGTTGCCGTAACTCTCGTCGACGGTCTGGTGCTGGCGCGTTCCGCTTTTCATCACTCCGTGAACTATCGTTCGGTCGTAATTTTCGGACGCGCCGCGCTGGTCGAGGAACGGGAAGCCAAGCTCGCGGCGCTGTTCGCATTCTCTGAGCATGTTGTTCCCGGCAGATGGAACGACGTGCGCGCGCCCAACGAACAGGAACTCAAAGCGACTACTGTCTTGTCTTTACCGCTCGATGAGGTTTCCGCCAAGGTGCGCACCGGCCCTCCTGTAGACGATGAAGAAGACTACGCTTTGAAAATTTGGGCAGGCGTTGTTCCGCTGAAGATCGTTGCCGGCGAGCCAACCAACGATCCGCGCTTGCCGGAGAGCATTGAAGCGCCAGCCTACGCCATTCGCTACACGCGAGAAAAAGTTTGACTACTGAAGCCGCCAACATGCGAGCTCGCGGGCAGTGGCTTTGGCCGGCGCTGGCGGTCGTGGCAGCTTTCGTTGCCGCGGCAATTCTGCTTCGCCTTGAAGGGCGTTTGTGGATGTGTGCCTGCGGAAAAATCCTGGTCTGGTCAGGCCAGGTTTGCAGCGCAGACAACTCGCAGCACTTTCTCGACCCCTACAGCTTCACTCACGTGCTTCACGGCTTCCTCTTTTTCTGGTTGATCATCTGGTTGCTGCCACGCTTAAATTCAAATTGGCAATTAACTCTGGCGATCGCCGTCGAGGCTTTGTGGGAAGTTTTTGAAAACACAAAATTCATCATCGAACGCTATCGTTCGGAGACGGCCGCGCTCGGCTACCAGGGCGACAGTGTCGTTAACTCGTTCGGCGACATACTATGTTGTCTGGTTGGCTTCCTGATCGCGCGGCGTCTGGGCCTGCGTCGCTCCCTAATCGCGTTTGCAGTGCTCGAGCTGATTCTGATCGTCTGGATCAAAGACAGCCTGCTGCTGGAGATCGTGATGCTGATTGCTCCGATAGACGCGATTAAAGCGTTGCAGATGTGCCACTAGGAAATAGTGGACAGTAAACAGTCAACAGCAAACAGCAGAGATCCTCCCGATCGCATGTCCGCGGTTCACTGTTTTGCTGTTTACTGTTTGCTGTCTGCTGATTGCTGATTGCTGATTGCTCGCTGTAGCATACTTCCACTTATGACGGACCCGGATCCTTACATTGGTCAGGTGCTCGACGAAAAGTATCGCCTCGAGCGGTTGCTCGGCCGCGGCGGGATGGGCGCAGTTTATCTTGCCAGTCATCTGGGCACGGAGCGTTACGTCGCGCTCAAGCTGATCACGCCGCAGTTCATGCGCAATGAAGAGTTTGTGGCGCGTTTCAAACGCGAGGCCCGCGCCGCCGGGCGTTTGCGCCATCCGAACGTGGTGGACGTCACCGACTTTGGTTTCGCACTCGCCGGCGCCGAAACTGTTGCGTATCTGGTGATGGAGTATCTCGATGGTTGCACGCTCGGCGACGTGCTGCGGGAAGAGAAGCGACTGCCGCTGGAGTGGGTAGTGGATATTCTCGAACAGGTTTCCTCGGCGGTGCACGAAGCGCATCACCAGGGAATTGTCCATCGCGATCTGAAACCGGAAAACATCTGGCTCGAACCCAACCGGCTGGGCGGCTATCGCGTCAAGGTGCTCGACTTCGGCATCGCCAAGCTGGCCGAGGTTGATGCAGACGGCAACTCGACGGAGCCTGAACCGGGGTCAACGCAATTGAAAACGCCCGCCGCAACTGCCGCGCAGGCTGATGCGGAAACTCTAATCAAGGCCGGGCTACCGACCTCAGCATTCCAGGTTCAAGCTTTAGAAGTTCGAGGTCTGGAAGAGGAGACGCTTATCTATGCTGACGGAGGCCAGGAGCAGTCGTCCGCTGAACACTATTCTGCCAACATTACGGCGGCTTATGCGCAAGATGAGAAGAACACCCAAGTCCTCGTCGAAGCCTCCGAGAGCGCCGGCGCGACAGCGGCCGCGAAGCCTTTGACTGCTGCTGCGGCCGATGAAGGTGATCTTACGCTCAGGTTTAGCAAGGCAACGCAGCAAGCCCTTGACGACCAGCAGACAAAACTGCGAGCCAACACGACGCGCAGTACGGAGTTAACTCGCATTGGCGCGATTATGGGTACGCCGGTTTACATGTCGCCAGAGCAATGCGCCGGCAAGACTCTGGACGCGCGTTCTGACATCTACAGTCTTGGCGTCATTGCTTACCAGATGCTCGCCGGGGAGCCGCCTTTCGCGGGCGCGACCGGCAACGTGATGCAAGAGCACATTCAGGTGGCGCCGCCGCCTTTGCGTGAGCGAAATAAAAAAGTGCCCAAGCGCGCCGCGCAAGTTGTGATGAAAGCGCTCGAGAAGCAGCCGGAGGATCGCCCGCAAACGGCCGCCGCGTTTGCCAGCTCGCTGCGTGCGCAGGCCGAAGGCATCGGCGCCCTCTATCGGCGCGCCTTCGCGCTCTACAGCGAACACTTCCCCAAGTTTCTGCGCATGTCGCTCATCGCGCATCTCCCGGTCATCATCGTCACCTTCCTGATAATCGGTTTGGAACTGGCTGAAGAGTCGCTGACTCACCGGGGAACCGCGATTAAGGTGTTGTTTATTTGCGCTCTGGTGCTGCTCGTTCTCTTGCAAGTTGTCGCGTACTTCGTCGCCGCGTCCGTCATCTCAGGCATGACTGCTGTTATCGTCACGCAATTGACTGCGGCGCCGCTGCGTCCGGTGGAACTGCGCACGGCCTTCGCAGTGTTCAAACGTCGCTGGCGACCATTTCTCAAAACCAGCCTGCTGCTCATGCTGCGCCTCATAATTGGTTTCGTGTTGTTCGTCATCCCTGGCATGGTTATTTACGTGCGCTACTTGCTCTACGCCCCCGTTGTACTGATCGACGGCGTAGAAAAGAAGGCGGCGCGGTTAAGGGCGCGGCAGTTGGCCTCGCGCTCGTGGCGTACGATCATCATCGTGTCAATACTTCAGTTTGTGATTCCCATAGCGGTAAGCATCATGGTGGGCCGGATATCCGTAGGCGTCAACGCGTCCACCGGGCCGCCCAAACATGGCGTAACCATTTCGCGCGAGGTCTACCAACAAGTGTCCGGGCTCTTTAACATCTTCGTTGTTCCTTTGATGTCGATCGTGCCGGCATTGCTTTATTTGAAGATGCGTCAGTTGGGTGGCGAGACTCTCGCCGATGCCCTCGCCGAGATCGAGGAGGTAGACGCGCACCGAAGCGAGTGGCAACAGCGCATGCGAACGCGTTTGAGTCTGCATCCGTCGCGCGGCAGCAAAGTTCGCAGCCAGTCGGGCCCAGGAGCAGACGGCAGGAGCAGTAAGCAGGAGTGACCGGCAGCGGTCGCGATCTGATTCGTGTCGCTTCGTTCTGGTTTTTGTGTTGCTTCGTGGATCGTATGCTTTTGTTTAGCAGGGAAACGTCCCACGAAACTACACGAAACGCATGCGAAGTCACACCAAACAGATCACCTCTTCAGGCTCCTGAGTATTGCTGCAGCCTGCTGATCGGGAGTAGCATTCGGACATGCGAATGGTAACGTTGGTCTTCGCGTTAGCATCGATCGTCACCTTCTATGGCTGCGCTCATACGAACGCGGGAACCAAAGCGAGTCCAAGTCCAAGCGCGGCATCAGGCGCAACGGCGAAAGTAGATTTCGCAACGCAGATCAGACCCATCCTCGAAGCCAGGTGCCAGCCCTGCCACTTCAGCGGCGGGAAAGTTTATCAACGCCTGCCTTTCGACCGCCCCGAGACGATCAAGACGCCTGGGCACGAAACTATTCACGCGTATCCACGACGAGCATGAGCGCCGCTTGATTCGCGAGTTCCTCGCGCAGCAGTAGCATAACGCCAGAGGTCAGAAGTCAGAGATCAGAGGTCAGATTAGCCTAACCACATGCTGACCTCTGACTTCCGACCTCTGACCTCTGACCTCTGCTTTACAGATATCGCTCGCGAAGAATCGCCAGGTGATGAGCGAGGTGGCCCGCGACGATGTAAGCGAGGGCGCGTACGGTGACCGAGTTGTCGCTGGCGATGCCGCTGCGCAGCCAGGCCTCGTCGGGAAGATTTCGGAAGAGGGCGAGAGTTGCTGAACGAATGGCTCGGAATTCCTCGATATGATTTGCCCAGGAAGCCCTGTCAGACTCAGCCGCCGCCACGGCAATTTCCTGATCGTAGCTTGGCAGTGGATCGTGGAAGCCGCGCGCAAACCATAAAGCGCGGAATGTGAACACCCGCTCGGTGTCGTTGACGTGGCCGACGAGTTCACGCATTGACCACTTGTCGGGCGCGTAACGCTGAAGCGATTGCTCCTCGGAAATTTCTGACAAAACGGCAACGGTTTCATCCAACTGCGTCGCGAGCACGGCAACAATGTCATCGCTCGCCACGCGATCGATGTAAAGAGAGTAATAAGAAGCGGCTTCGGTCGGTTGTGGTCGTCCTAACATGGGGTGAATAGTAAATCGTGAATCGTAAATAGAAAAGTCTGGCGGGGCAGTTTAAGGTCACAATTTGTGACCTTAAAGGCTCGTCATACATTGGAGGACCGATCACAAATTGTGACCGGTTCAAGTTGGTGCAGCTCAAGACGGCTGGCTGTGAGGCTGGTCGTGATTTGAATTAGAAGAGTTTCCCAGGACCGTGGCGAGCAGCTGCCGAATCTCATCGGCGCCGGCGGCGAGGGGACTGGCGATCCTGCCATTTGTGTTAACCACTACCGCGGTCGGCGTAACGTGTGCGCCATATTGCTCGGCCACTTCGCGCTTTTGCTGCAACAGCACTTGTCCCAGCCGATTCCGCGCCACGTTCACGAAGTTTTCCTTGATCGTGCCAAAACTAATCAAGGCGATCGTCAGTTGCTCGCTGTGCGCATCCTGCCATTCTCTGATTTCCTTGAACAGCACCACGCAAGGCCCGCAGGTTGGATTGGTGAAGATGAGCAGCAACGGTTTGCCGTCAGCGAGTAGTTGCGCGAGCGAGCTGCGCCCGCCCGCGTACGCGTTCAGCTCAAAAGGCGGCGCGACTGACTCGAGCGGCAGGCCCTTCGGGTCTTGCGCCGCCGTTGAAGTCTGCACTGACACACGCTTTTGCCGGCGCAGCAAATAAATCACGATGCCTGCCACAACCGCGAGCGCGCCTGTCAACCAGAACCATTGCGCCGGGCCAAGTTGTGCGAGCCCACGAAAAATATTCGAAGCCCGTTCCACACCTGTCTGCCAGAGCACAATGCCGGCGCCAAGCGCGAAGATGAGATTGCGCGCGAGCGTGGGCCAACCCAGCGGGCGTGAGTGAAGCTGGCCGAAGCAGTGACAATCGTGGGTGCGGCCGCGCGCGAGATTAATGCTAATCGCAACTGCGAACAGACCTAGCAGTAACAGCGCGGCGAGGGCACTCACACGAGTTGTACTGGTAAACAACAGTCCGGCGGCGATGGCGAGTTCCGCGAGCGGCAACACGAAGGCCAGCGCCGGCGCCAGTGATTCGGGTGAGCCAAAGTTTTTTACCGCGTCGCGTGTGCCGCGCTGGTCGAGTAGTTTTGTTACCCCGGCGATTCCGAAGATGACACTGAGCGCGATTCGAAGGAAAACGATAATCAGGTGCATTGAAGGAAACAGTTTAGCCCAGGATACGACCCAAGATTAAGTCAAGCGACAAAACCGGTGATAGAATCGCGGAACTTGAGTGATGCTGTGACCGTTTGTTCTTATGCGAGACCGCTGGTCCCACACTCTTCTTAAAGCGAGGGAGCACGAATATGTATTGCGCAGCTTGTGGCACGCCGTTGGCGCCTGGCCTTAGTTATTGCAATCGCTGCGGCATGAGTTTGAAAGAGCACATTCCGTCGAAGCCGGATTCCGTCGGTGCTTACTTAACCGCGATTACGATTATTGGCATCGGGGGATTGTGCCTCATGCTTGGAGGCGCGATTGCGCTCAAAAACGGTGCTCAGTTTCGCGAAGACATTACTGGGTTCTTTATGCTGATGACCTTCGCGATCGTTGTCATCGTCGAAATTTTTCTCTGCCGTCAGCTATCGCGGCTCACCAGCAATGCTCAGAAAAGTCAGACCGCTGCACTGCCACAAGCAGCGACGATGCCGGTTGAGTTTCGAGTTCCGCAAGCGCGCTCGTTGCCTGAACCGCTCCCAAGCGTTACTGAAAACACTACTCGAACACTGGAATACTCGCGCCACGAGCCTTCAGGACATTCAACCGCGGCGCGGCCTCAAGAAACCGGAGAGATACAAAAGTGAAAAGAATTGTGCTGCTGTTGACTCTGCTCTCGCTCGTGGCCGGCTGCCATCTTCATCACGGGATCGCCGGTTCAGGCAAAATCCAAAACGAACGGCGCGACGTGGGTTCCTTCAACTCAATCTCGACTGAAGGCGCTTTCGACATTGAGATAGTCTGTCAAAAGCCACGGAGCCTCGAGGTTGAAGGAGACGACAACGTGCTGCCGCTTATCAGCACCGAAGTTTCCAATAACGTGCTGCGCATAAAAAACCTGCGCGCTTATTCAGTTTCTCACCCCGTTACCTTGAGAATTTCTGTCCCGGATCTCGAGGGAATCTCTGCATCGGGCGCCGGCACAATCAAAGTTTCCGGAATAAAGAACGAGAAGTTTGTGATTGATGCGAACGGCGCGCCGGCCATCACAGCCTCCGGCGAAACCAGCTTCTTGACTGTCGACGCAAGCGGCGCTGCCAGGATCGATACACATAAACTGCGTGCTGGGCGAGTGGTAGTCGATTCGAAGGGAGTTTCAAAGGTCGAAGTCTATGCATTGCAGCAACTCGACGTGACGATCTCCGGACCGTCGCATGTTATCTACCAGGGCGATCCGGTTGTAAACAAAACCGTGCATGGACCAGGCAGCGTTGAGAAAAAAGAATCTGAAGGCGCCTAGTGGATCTGAGAACAAGAATTCTCTCGCTGCATTAGACAAGTTGTCTCTCGCGACGTTCCCACGACGTCCCTCTTGTGATATTTTTTCAGTTGACATTCCACTCCTTGCTGAATAACTATTTGCCATGATCGAAAGGAGCTTATCCAACCAATGACCTATGTAGTTGTTGAGTTATGTGTTGACTGCAAATATACCGACTGTGCCGCGGTGTGTCCGGTCGAGGCATTCCATGAACTACCTGATCGTCTTTACATCAACGCCGACACCTGCATCGATTGTGACGCCTGCGTGCCCGAGTGTCCTGTCGAAGCTATCTTTGCCGACAACAACGTGCCCGAAAACTATGCTCACTGGACGCAGATCAATATCGAAGAAGCTCCCAAGTATCCGGTCATCAGCCAGAAGATTCCCGCCCTGCATGGACCAAACTGCACCGGGCCGGAAGAATAAGCTTTTCGCGAATTGATTTTTCCCACTCAAAGAGGCGGGCCAGTCGGCTCGCCTCTTTGCCGTCTGAGCGAGCCTCCTCGAAGCCCGGCGTTGGTTTGTCACTCGAACCACTTCACGCGCGATCGGCCGTCTTGGTACAATTCTACTCATGAAGCTGGTTGCCCTGGTCGCGATCCTTGCTCTTAGTTCGTTTGCCTATTCGCAGTCTGGGCGGCGGGCGAAAGAAACCAGGACGCCTGCGCCTCCGCCGGAGATAGTGGATGAAACAAAATCAAAGCCGGCGCCAAAGGATGAGCCGCCGCCGGTAACGGCCGAGAAAAACCAGGAGTATCGCTGCACGGAGGACGGCAGTCTGGCAAGAATTCTCGACACCGATACCATTGACGAGCGTGTTCTGTCTCCGAAGGAGGTCGACAAGCGCGCGGTGATCATCGCGAAGCCCAGGCCTGCCTACACAAAGGAAGCGCGCCGCAACGGCGTGCAGGGATTTGTCACGCTGAAGGTTTTGCTTTCCGCTCGCGGCAAGATAGCGCGTGTCAAAGTCGTCAAAGGACTTCCGGCCGGACTCACTGAAAATGCGATTCGGGCAGCTTGCAAAATGCAGTTCAAGCCCGCTATGAAAGACGGTCAACCAGTTGCCGTATGGCTGACCGCCGATTATGCGTTTCGTTTAGCTGACTCCTCGATCTTCGGTCCGTGAGAGATCGATAAGCTAGCTTGTCGTTGGCTGGCAGAAGCCCGACCATGAGGGAGGGCTTATTTTCGAGACTTAGCCCTCCCTCATGGTCGGGCTTCCGCCAAGACACAAACTGATTGACACGGCCAAGCGTGGTTTGTACAGTCTGCAATTGAACCGCGCACGTCTCCTCCGCCCGGGCATCAGGTGAGTGCCTTGCCGCGTTACTGTTGCACTCAATTTTTGTCAAACGGAAATTCAATGACAAAGCGAATCGCTCTGGTCCTCGCGACTGCCTTTTGTTTTCTGGCGGCTGTCCCGTCGTTCGCGCCCGCGTCTGCCAAAAACACCTGGACCAGCGTGCGCTCGAAGAATTTTCTGTTGCTTGGCAACGCGAGCGAGAAGGACATACGCGAGGTGGCTGTGCGGCTGGAACAGTTTCGCGAAGTCTTTGCGCGTTTGTTTACTACGACCAGGGTAAACTCGCCGGTGCCGACCACCGTCATCGTTTTCAAAAACGATGAGTCGTACCGCCCTTTCAAACTCAATCAAAATACCGCCGGTTATTTTCAGTCGGGCCACGATGTAAATTACATCACGCTCAAGCTGGATAAAGAATTGGGCAGCGAGCAGGATCCATTCACGATCATTTTTCACGAGTACACGCATCTGCTGATAAAAAACACGAGCGGTATTGTGCCGGTCTGGTTTAATGAAGGATTGGCTGAGTACTACAGCACCTTCAGCATCACAGACGATCGAAAGGTGGTGATGGGCCGGCCCATTGCGAGCCACGTGTACCTCCTGCGCGAAAAAAAGATGTTGCCGCTGCGGACGCTGTTTCAGGTCGATCAGAGTTCGCCCTACTACAATGAGAGCGATAAGCAGAGCATCTTTTACGCCGAGTCGTGGGCGCTGCTCCACTACCTAATCCTCGGCAAGGATGGCCAACGCATGACGCAGATGGGCAAGTTTCTGGAGTTGCTCTCGGCGAACGTGGCCGTGGCGCAAGCCTTTCAGCAAGCCTTTGCGATGAGCTTCGAAAGCATGGAAAGGGAGTTACGCGCTTATATTCAGCGCGATCGTTATCCGATCGTTAGCGGAAGTTTTTCCACCCGCGTCGGCTACGACACCTCGATGCAGTCGGCGCCGGTAAGCGAGGCCGAAGCGCAAGCTTATCTTGGCGACCTGTTGCTGCACAGCAATCGTGCCGACTGCGAAGCCTATCTGCAAAGAGCGCTGGCTCTCGATCCGGATCTGCCGCTGGCCAATGCTTCGCTGGGCATGTGGCGCGTGCGCCAGGGTAGATCTGGCGAGGCGCGTAAAAGCCTGGAACGCGCCGTGGCCGCGAGTAGTGAAAACTATCTGATTCACTACTACTACGCTTACGCGCTGAGCCGCGAAGGAAACCTTGACATCCAAAGCGTGTCAGGGTATGCGCCGGAGATTGCGACCAGGATGCGAGCGGAACTAAAACGGGCGATTGAACTGCGCCCGGATTTTCCCGAGTCCTATAGTCTGCTGGCGTTTGTGAATCTCGTCACCGCAAGCGATCTGGATGAAACCCTGGAACTCCTCAAACACGCCCTCGACGTTTCTTCGGGCCGCAACGATCTCGTT
>Ga0137410_10000144_pt1 | contig 49599 bp, 33 predicted proteins | sample CZODoug1_16funga_FD_108878 | JGI IMG/M metagenome (GOLD analysis project Ga0137410, IMG submission 108878) | Vadose zone soil fungal communities from Angelo Coast Range Reserve, California, USA - CZODoug1_16fungal (Illumina Assembly) | ecosystem: Environmental > Terrestrial > Soil > Vadose zone... | reverse complement strand
CGCCAATCGATCCCAGTTCCTTAGGACAATTGCCGAATGGCTATCAGGTCACGGGAAGTAGTTTCGCGGTAGATATCAATACTACGGCGGCGGTGCAGCCTCCGATTGCCGTCTGCTTCAACGTACCGGCAGTAATTGATTCGACGGCATTCTCCGAGCTCCGAATTCTCCACAACGAGAGTGGAGTCTTAATCGATCGCACATCGGCCAGCGACTTTGCTACCAAAACGGTCTGCGCAACCGTTGATTCGTTGAGTCCATTTGTTTTGACAACGACAATCAACCATCAAGTTCAATTTAATACGCTCGCATCAGGCGTCACGGAAGGAGTCGGCCTCACCACGATAACCGTGAACCGGTTGGGCGAGACTTCCGGCACAGCCACGGTCAACTACTCGACTGTCGACGGAACCGCTAGCGAAAGATCAGACTACCTTGCGGCAATCGGAACACTTCGATTTAGGCCGGGCGAAATGTCGAAGACGATCACGGTCTTCGTCGTTAATGATTCTTTCGGCGAGGTCCCTGAGACGTTCAGCCTCACTCTAAGTAACCCGGTCGGTTGCACCCTTGGCTCCCCGGCCACTTTCATAGTCACTATCAACAGCGACGAAGCCGTGAATGGACCGAATCCGGTGAAGGACGCCAGCTTCGATAGCGACTTCTTTGTGCGTCAACACTACGTTGACTTCCTTAACCGGGAACCCGACGCCCCAGGTCTGGCCTTCTGGAGAAATCAGATCGACGAATGCGAGACGCGCCCACCCGCTGACAGACAGGTGTGCCGCGAGATTCGTCGCATCAATGTCTCCGCAGCCTTCTTCCTCTCGATCGAGTTTCAGCAGACTGGTTACCTCGTCGAGCGCCTCTACAAGGCAGCTTACGGCAGCGCGCAGGGTACATCGACACTGGGCGGCACGCATCAGCTCACTGTGCCCATTGTTCGGCTTAACGAGTTTCTCGCTGACACACAGCAAATGGGTAGAGGCGTGGTGATCGGGCAACCTGGTGCGGACCAGCTACTGGAGAACAACAAACAAACCTTGATAGCCGAGTTTGTGGAGCGCTCACGCTTCGCTACTGCCTTCCCGCTCTCGCTGACGCCCGCGCAATTTGTCGACACGCTCAACACAAACGCCGGCGGTCCGCTGTCGACCTCGGAACGCAATCAACTAGTCAGCGACCTGACCTCGGGCGCGAAAACGCGAGCACAAGTCTTGAGAGCGGTCGCGGAAGATCCGGACTTGTTTGCTGCGGAGAGTAACCGGGCCTTCGTGCTGGTACAGTACTTCGGCTATTTGCGGCGCAACCCCAACGACTCGCCCGACTCTGACTACACAGGCTATGATTTCTGGCTTGGCAAGCTCAACCAGTTCAACGGCAACTTCGTTAACGCCGAAATGGTAAAGGCTTTCATTGTGTCTGGTGAGTACCAGGGGCGTTTCGGGCCTTAGCAATCGGATGCCTAAACCGAGCAAGTAAACTGACCACGTCAGCCGACGCCTGCAATGTTTTCTAAAGCTAAAAGCTTAGTCCTACTCCGCATTAATCATGTTATGTTCAACCGTTATGGATGAAACGGTGCTGGGCACGATTGCGAATCTCGTAGCTGAGTTCACGCCGAATCCAATTCATCCGATCGACAGCCGGGTGAAGCTCGATGATCCTTTCATCCACGCATTTGACCTGCTGAGAAACGTTGATGAAATCAAAAGGGACGTGACTATCCACCAAGCGTTCCGCCTGTATGTCGAAGAACGCCACTACTCACACAACATCTCAACCTTGCTGTATTACTTCCTCTACTATTTGAGGCATTATCGAGACGACGAATGGGTTCAGTGGGACTTTCATAGCCGCTTGACACTTGACGTCAAGCAGCTTGTGACCAACACGAGATCATTCTTGGACTCAACCTATAAGCTGGCGTTGCTTTTCGCGGATGAAGCCTCACTCGTTCGAAACAAGAAGCGAGAGAGCTTCGGCAAGTTCGCCGAGTGGGCCAAGCGAAATAATATGTGCTTCCGTCCGCCCCTCAGCTTTTTTAGCGAGCTTATTCCTTGGGGCCTGACAGTCCGGAATGTGCGCAACGGCTACATCCATTGGGGACAGGAGTCAGAGCCGTATTGGGACCGCGACGACGTCTACTTTTATCCATATACATCTGAGCGAAAGGTGCGCCCTATGCCAGATCTCTTCTACGGAACGCACCTTACGCGAGCGACAATGAGCGATGCCGTTAAACCAATCTACTTGAGAAAGTTTGTGGTCTACGTCGTGGCACCCGTCTTTGCCTTGGAACTAATGTTGGGCCGTTATCTTGTTGACCTTTTCAGCTCGAGAAACGGTCCTTGGCCTGAGGACGAGAACGGATGTTCGTTCAGCGCTGGGCCCAACATTCAGTCGTTCTACGAACTGATCTGTCAAGACAAAGAATGTCTCGAAAGCGAGATTTACCGGAACACTTATTTCATTTAAAGGTCATGAGGCAAGTTGGGTTGACTCTTACGTGGCACTCTTCAGTCTCTTGACTTCAATGAAGTCTTCTCAAAAAGTCCTTTCAAAAATTATTGACTTTTTGCATTAACGGGAATATTGTGCTGCCGTTCTCATCAGGCTGAATTCTCACGAGCCTCTGCTTGTTTGCACACTCGCCAAATCCAGCCGCGAAAAAAGGAAGCTCGTCCAGATGGAAACGAAATTGATGGAGGGACTTAAAGCTCCCAACTCCTAGTTGTCTTAACTGGTTCAGGCTTTCCCACTATATGGAGGATCAAAAACATGCCCACCAAAGCCACCAAAGTACCAACTTTTGAAGACGTCGATAAGCACATCCAGAAGGCGAACCTTAAAGCGCTTCAATCAGCGGCAGCGAAGGCTCGTGGCGCAGCAAGTCCCGCAGCCGCTCTGCCCAACATTTGTACGTCTTACAAAGTTGTTCGACCAATACTTGCTTTAGTAGTTAGTTTACCGATCATTCCCAAGAAGTGGAAAGACGCGATCAAGGCATTTATGAAAGTCCTCGATGCCGTTTGTCCTTAGTACCTGAATAGGATTGTGTTGTCAGACAGACAGCCCGCTGGTCTCGAGTCTCAGCGGAAGGCCAACCGTGTGCCAAGTGTTTTGACCAAGGCTGGCTCGACCCTACCAATTCCACTCGGCCGCAAGGACTGGATGGGCGCTTCTTGACCTGATCAATACGCACAAAGATCGCTTTTGCCGAGAAGCCTTAGCAAAGCTCTTGGTATCCATCATCGAAATGGAACCACAAAGAAGCACATTACATTTGTAAGACTAAGACATTGAAAAGGAGCGCACTCATGGACGAAGTAATTGTCTGCTCGCCAAAAAGATTGCCCCGCAGTCTTTGGATCGATGCTGCTCGCACGGCATCTGGGATTAATCCACTCAATCACCCCCCTATCAACAGGCTGTCGTTAGTGGAGAAGGGGTTTACCCCAAGCCCACTAAGTATTGCTGTATTGACAACCAAGTTTTGGCACACTAAGGGAGTGAAGCTGAGGGTGGGCTTTCTGGATAATCCACCGCCGGCGCTGCGCACAAGAATTGTGGCGCACATGAATGCCTGGAACAAAACCACAAATGTGCAGTTTGTTCAGTCCAAGACCGATCCTGAGGTTCGCATTGCCAGAGCAGAAGGTGATGGTTATTGGTCGTATCTCGGTACGGACGTTCTCAGCATTAACGCAGACGAGCCCACGATGAATCTTGATTCTTTTACTATGAATACACCTGAATCAGAGTTTCACCGCGTGGTGCGTCACGAGACGGGTCACACCCTTGGCTGCCCACACGAGCATATGCGAGGAGACTTGGTCAAACTAATCGATCCGGAAAAAGCGATTAAGTTCTTTGGTGAAACACAAGGCTGGGATGAGGATATGGTTCGGCGTCAGGTATTAACACCTATTGAAGTCGGTTCGTTGCTGGGTACTCCGAATGCGGATCCGAATTCAATTATGTGTTACCAGATTCCCGGCTCGATTACGAAGTCGGGCAAGCCGATTGTTGGGGGACTCGACATTGACAAGTCGGATTTTGCCTTTATGGCCACCATTTATCCGAAGCTCACTAAGAGCCCCAGCAAACCAATTACGAAACCCGGCAAGAAAAAGGCTGTCAAATCGAAAAGTAAGTCTGCGAAGAAGAAGTCCGCGAAGAAGAGCAAGAAGCGTTAGGGGCGTGATTGGGGATGGAATATCTAGGCTTACAGGGCGCGGTCGCCGAGGCCCACAGCCAACGCGTGCTTATTCAAGATGGCTAGTGCGGATTGGATCATTGCAAGAACGAACCGGGCTTCCGCTGAGTAGCTCTGAACTTACTCAATTCTGAAAGTGTCATCCTGGCAATAGACAAACGGTGACCCTCGGGTAAGGCTCAGACCAAGAGACGGAAATGTCATCACAAAGTGCATATCCTCAGCCCCAGCGGCGGCCGCTGAAGATCTTTGCGTTTGATCCGATGTTGGGGCGCACTCTTGATAATCGCATTACGATCGACGTAATCAATGAACCCTTGAATGTCGGTCCGCAAGGTTCGCGCATTGAAGTCATTGATTATGACGGGCCGAATCGCCGCTACTACAAATCAGTCGACTTGAATGATAAGGCAATCCTGATGCAGGGAGGCCTTGATCCGGCCGAAGCCGATCCACGCTTTCACCAGCAGATGGTGTACGCGGTTGCGATGAAGGTTTTAGAGAATTTCGATCAGTCGCTTGGCCGGAAGCTGAAATTCATCGAGCGTTCCCGCGGTACCTACAGGAACGTCCCATTACGTATTTTTCCCCATGCCTTTGAAGGTGCAAATGCGTTTTATGATCCAGGACTCGTAGCCCTGCTCTTCGGATATTTCCGCGCCGATACTCACAATCCTGGGTCCAACTTGCCGGGACAGACCGTATTCACTTGCCTATCGCACGACATAATAGCCCATGAGACAACGCACGCTGTCGTCGATCGATTGAAAAGATATTTCAACGAGCCGAGTAATGGCGACGTTCTTGCTTTCCACGAGGGGTTTGCTGACATCGTTGCGATCTTTCAGCATTTTGCAATCCCAAACCTTTTGCGAACGCAGCTCCAAAAAGCACACCTGAATCTGCGAGAACCCGCGCCGCTAGTTACCCTGGCACAACAGTTCGGCTACGCGACCGGAAGTGGCACGGCGCTTCGCTCCGCCGTTGACAAACCGGATCCTACTTTGTATCGGACGGTAACCGAGGTACATGAAAGAGGATCGATTCTGGTTGCGGCCGTTTTTGATGCTTTCTTTGTCACCTATCAGAAGCGCATTGCGGAACTGGTACGGATAGCGACAGGCGGCACTGGGCGTCTTCCTGAAGGCGATCTTCTCCCTGACCTGGTAGATCGAGTTGCCAATGAGGCTGCGCAAACAGCCCAATCCATTTTGACCATGTGCATTAGGGCATTCGACTACCTGCCGCCGATCGATATTACTTTTGGCGATTATCTCCGCGCCTTGGTTACCGCTGATCGTGAACTCCTTCCATCAGACCAATTTGAACAACGGGCTGCCATGATCGAAGCCTTCAGAGTTCGTGGCATCTACCCAGGCAATGTGATCTCGCTATCTGAAGAGTGTTTGGTCTGGGAAAGCGCCGAGGACAAGAAATTGCCTCCCTTTCCGGGAGAGTTGCTTCGCGATCAAGTTGTCAATTCTGCTCAGGCCCTGAGCTTCGTCGACGAGGAAGCTCCGCCTAACATCAACAGTATTCCGAAAGCCAGGCGGCAGATGCACGATTGGGCAAAGGCGAATGCGCCGGCGCTTGGTCTTGATAGGAAGCTGGCGATTGAAACTGCAGGTTTTCACGCCTCCTTCCGGATCTCGCCACAAGGTCAATTGTTGGTCGACACGGTTGCCCAATTCGTTCAAACACAGCCTGACTCAGGCAAGGATTTCGGTGGCGTACCATTTCGCGGTGGAACCACCGTCATAGCATCAGCTAACGGCACCGTGCGCTACATAATAACGAAGCCACTGCCTTCAAGAAACATCGGCAAAGCGCTGCATCAAGACGCGAAGCACCGTCTGGCACGTCAGCAAGAGTTCGTGAATCATTTTGATTTAACCGATCCTCAACTTCCCTGGTACAAATCTAACGAATATCAAAATCGTATCTCGATGGCGATGAGTTTTGCGGCCCTTCATGCAAACATCATAAGGTGAAAAAAAAGCCATGAGCAACGCTAAAGCGATTACCGTAAGAATGTACAACGTCGGTTTTGGCGACTCCTTTCTTCTCTTCATCCCGGCGCCTGATGGCCGGCCTCGTAAGGTATTGATTGACTGCGGTGTTCATCAGCAGAGTAAGAACCCTCCGAAAATTGCAAACGTCGTCAAGCAGATCATTTCAGATGCCACAGAATCTGACGGGACCCCGCGTATAGACGTCATAATCGCCACTCACCGACACCGCGACCACGTTTATGGTTTTGAAAATCCCGCCTGGAGCAAGGTTCAGGTAGAGGAAGTTTGGATGCCCTGGACGGAAGATCCAAACGATGAAGAGGCAACGCGGATTCGCGAAATACAAAGCAAGACGGCTGCTCATATTCATCGAGCAACTAAAAATCAACTAAGGAACCGCGTGCCTCGGGCCCATGGTGAAATGCTGGTCGCGGCGCAAGCACTGGCTGAGAATGCTTTGACCAACGCGAAAGCAATGCGGACGCTGCACAATGGGTTCGCGAACAACGCGCAGCGCCGTTACTTGCCCTCCAAGGATCGCAAAGCGAATACATTCCAGATCCCCTCGCTGCCGGGCGTGACCATACATGTGATGGGACCGTCCTTCGACGAGAAGGTCATAGCGGACATGAACCCCCCAGCCGCCCAGCATTATTTAAAGTTAATGGAATCTCTTTCGACTTCAACAAGCAAACGGCGGCTGCCTTTCGACAAAAACTGGTCTTGGAATCCGTCTCAGGTAGCTGCAGCCAATCGATCTCTAAAGGTGAGTAAAGGCGATATCAAGAGGCTTGAGGCTCTCAGCCGAGGTAACGAATTTGCAGTCGCTGCCAGCTTGGAACAAGCAGTCAACGGTACCAGCCTCCTTCTCATGTTCGAGATTGGAAAGGCCCATCTTTTGTTTCCGGGCGATGCGCAGTGGGGAACTTGGAACGCCGCCATGAACGATTCTGAATGGCGCGGGTTATTGGAAAAAACTACCTTCTATAAGGTTGGCCATCACGGTAGCCATAATGCTACTCCGAAAGAATTCGTCGAAAAGATTCTACCGAAGAGGTTTTGGTCGATGGCCAGCACCGGCCCGACGGCTCAATGGACCGCCATCATTCCAAAGCATGAACTATTAAATGCATTGAGGAAGAGATGCAAAGAAGTGGCCCGTAGCGACATAGCCGATGTGAAAGATCCACCGGATTTCACTCGAAACAAAAAGCGCGGTTATGTGGAGGTGAAAATTCCTATCTGAACTTTGCAAAAAGCGTGAGAAAAGTTTGAGCCTTCGTCGTTGTACAAAGGTTGACTCTCCGGACCTCGCCGGAACGTGCCCGAAAAAGGGCCAATCACTCGCAACTGCTTTGAATTGGTTTAAGGACCTCGATGATTAGCTTGGCTAAGCGCTTATGCCAAATGACAGCTCGCCTTCAGGAATTGTATAAATCCCGGATTTACTCCGACAATGTTTTTCATCTTCCCAGTAAGAATTCTTTGCGTCACGCAAACTGCTGCTTGTATAAGCCTATTCGTTCCTCGCTTCAGTTTCCTTTAACTCTTAAAAAGGAGTTCATACGATGCGTCACCCGCGCCCTCTCATAATCACTTTAGTCCTTGTAGTTGTTTCAACTCTAACGGCCTGCTCTAGGAGTCAGCTTCCAGCCCCGGCCCCTTCGACAAGTCCGGTCGCCGCCGCAACCCCGAAAGAAAGCGGTCCAATGCCATTACTGGCAAAGGGCCATCCGGTCGACTGGTGGTTCGTTTTCAAACTCAATTCCGGCAAGTTTCCTGATTGCGCTGGAGCGGCAAGAGGATGTCCTTTCGGCGGGACGGTGCAGACTTATACCGACGGTCAGCAGTACGTCTTCGCGAGTAACGAGTCCCCGTCACTCAAGCAAGGAACGGGTTGTGCTGGTGATACAGTGACCGATCCGGTCGGGGCTACATTTGACGAAGTCTACAACGGCTCGTTCCACTACTTAGTTTGGAACGATCAGTTTTATCAGGATCCTCAAATCGCAGGATGCTCAGGTAACTCCTGTAGCGCGCCCTGGGGCCACTCGAAGGGGATGCTGGTTTGGGATGACACAGGCAACGGGTTTGTAATGCAGGTCACAACGCCTTCATGGCCGGCGGCTGGCAGTAAGGACCATCCGCGGGCCAGTGATGGCAACACTCTGGGTTGCATTAAGGATGACAACGTCATGGTCAGTCAACACTTTTTTGCTCTCAAGCTCAACAAGAATGATCTCGTAAATATACTAAAGGCGCTTGAGAATGCGAGTGTGGTCACCGATCCAACGAATCCACAGATTGTTAGCAATGGCGGTCCTGCGGACATAGAACAGCTGGTAAGCGCACTTGGTAAAAAATCATCGAGCAAGGCGCTCGCTACCTTTAACTTGTCCAGTGGAGTGGAAGTGATTTCGAAACCTTCAAATCTAAACGTTCCGCCATGGCAGATGGTCTCCTCAATTCTGGGCGGTGTTCCGCTGCGAACTGCGACCTGGTGGGCCAGCCCACAGATCCCGACGACCGACGCAGCAACAGAAATCAAATGCTGGGACACTTCGCTTGCAACAAAGCCAGGAGCTGTTGAGATTGCCGCTACCGGCGCTTGGGACGGTAAGACTATTGGGCTCACTGGAGGAGGCAGCCCGGATCATAACCACGCGAAAATCGGCGTGTCACTTTCCGGTAGTAACAACTATGCGATCTTTGGCGACATGAACCAGCAAGGCTCGCTCTCCGGACCCAATTGCAAGAGCAGCCAGAACGGAAGAGGCGGATTGTTCTACGTAGTAAATAACGCCGACCTGTCCAAGAGCGTGAAGGCGTTGATAGCCGGCGACACGGAACCTCAGTAAACAAGAAGAAAGGTCTGCGTCAATGTCCCACCGTGGTAAGGAGTTAGAGAAGGATCTTTGGGACTAGTTGTGGTGTTTGCAATCTTCACAGGAGAATTAATCATGTCAATTAACCTGACGCCAAAGCTCAAGAAGGAATACGAGGATCTCTTTGCCTCCTGCGTTATCAAGCAATCTAAGCTGCCGGCGGTAGGGACGATTAGAGACAAGATCGTGGCCAATCGGAAGAGATACGAGGAAGTAGAAGGCGTAGCGAAGGTTCCCTGGTATGTCATTGCCTGCATACATAGTCTTGAGGGCTCCCTGAATTTCAAAACGCATCTGCACAATGGCGATCCGCTCACAGCCAAGACAGTACACGTGCCGAAAGGCCGCCCCCCTGGTTCGCCACCATTTCGATGGGAAGTCAGTGCTGTCGATGCGCTAACATTCGACAATATGACGAACGTGAAGAAGTGGACGCTTGCAGTGATTCTATTCAAACTGGAAGGATTCAACGGCTTCGGCTACCGAACCAAACACCCGGAGGTGCTAACTCCCTATCTTTGGAGTTTCTCGAACCATTATGACAAAGGAAAATTCATTGCGGATGGCAAGTTCGATGCCAGCGCCGTCTCCAAGCAATGCGGCGCCGCAGCAATTCTAAAATCGCTAAGCTCCGCAAAGATCATAGACATACCACTGGCTTGAGCCCAGCGCAGATCTTGAAAGAGGACCAAATGGGCAAGTCAGCACTAGGCTGCCGAGCACAACACGTTGAGTAGCACAAGAAAGTAGTACAAGAAATCTTGCATCAGCGAATGAGCGGGGTGTATAAGGCGCCGTAGATTCCTTGCAAGAACTCTTTTGGCCAGCAACCCCCAACCCCGGAGGCTCACACCATGAAACGAACCCTGATAGTCTTACTCTTTATTTTTGTTCTAGCACTTACGTCGTTCAGTACCATCAGCGACGGGCAACGAAATAGGCGGCGGCGCCCGACCGCTGCTGGAGGCGGCAAAGTCGCCATACCCTGTCCGGCAAACTTAAACGACATCACGGAGTGTCCGGATACTGGGTGCGGCCCATCTCTCGATCCGAAATTGAACCGGCGGAAGAACGTGCGTTCCGACGACCAGACAGCAGAAACAATGACCTTTCAACAAATGAAAGCCTTGCCTGATCCCGTTGCTGGTTTCAAGATAGGGGATGAACGGGACAAGCTAAAGGACCTGGGGGAAGGTAAGAAGATCACCGTCATGGCGAAGGCTTTGGTGGCCAGAAGAGGTGGAGGTGAATCCTGCAACTGCAAACTTCTATCCGTAGCGGATACCGACAATCATATCGTGTTGGTAGCTCCATCCTTGCGAAGGCCTACGCTCGCGGCAAATGAGGACGATTCCGAAACCGCGGAATTTACTCCGCGTGTGCGACTGGATCATCCCAACTTGGGAAGACCTCAACTGCAACCGTTGATTACCGCAGCCGGTGGAGCATTACTGGTGCGTGTGACTGGACTCTTGATGTTCGACTCAGAACACTCGCTTGGGCACCACCTGAAAAGACATAACAACTGGGAGATCCATCCCGTCCTTGGAATGGAGTATTGTCCTCCGCGTCAGAGGTGCACAGCGACCAGTACCAATTGGAAGTCAATCGAGTAGCGCCAATAAAAATCCTTGCACTAAGCCGAATCGCGCGGCTAGCCGCGGACCCATGCAGTTCTGTTTTGTCGTATCCATGAATTGACGCGATCGACGTTAGGACGTTATCGCGCCCAGGCCGAAGGGCGTCACTCCTTGGCGGGAACGGCGGCGCCCTTTCGCTTTCACAGTTACCTTCAAAAGTTGTATTTGTGAAATCAATTGCTTGAGTTGGGAACAAAGCAATGATCTCTCTAAGAAGGTGTGCTTGGCTGAGACGGACTCTACGGCCACCTCAAAGAGGCAAGGCATCCAACTGCCAGTCGCAAACCGTCACAACGCACGCCTTCGTAGAGTCAAGGGTTTATTGTGACGCGATTTCTCTGATGGACCACCGCTTGTAACGCACATCGCTCACTGAATCGTCCCTGATAAACACCGAGAGATTCGGCCCTGTCAGGATCTGCGCCGGGTCAACTCCAGTCGAGCACGGAGTGTGACCCGCACCCCAGCCTCCCGTATCAACATGCTCGTATAATTTCTCCCAGCTCCCGCCGTTGGCGCCGTCGCTCATGTCTCTCCAAAGCTCGAGTTTGACGTGAGTACCGCTATCGATGTCTCTCGCGACAAGCTTGTAGCCTATCCAGACGTTGCTTGGTAGAACCGACCAGGGAGATGTGGGACTGGCGATCGCTACTGAATCCGGATGCCTGATCTCCTTTTCGACGTCTATCCCACCGTCATGACGGAACCGACCGTAATAGCCGCGCGTCCCGCAGAGGTCGGAGTCGGGAACGTGCCTGATCTTAGCCGCCGCCACCATCCCCGCGTACGCCACGCCTGTGTCGTTGACGCGCATGTAGTAGACCGTCACCTCCACGTTGTTCCAGGTCTTGAACGAACTCGGATCATAAACACTATTGTCCTGGAAGTTTGGATCGTAGACGTACATACGAACGCCGCCCGGGCCGGTGCTGTTGGCTTTGAGCATGCCCTGGCCATCGATGACGTAGTTACCGTCACCCCTTCCATGAAATTCAAGATCATAAGGGTCCTGACCCCAGGTAACAGTGCGTGGCTGACCATTGTCCCATGATGAGAACCATTCGCGGCCGCCGCTAATAGTCGGATTCAATTTGGTAACCCCGAATCTATCAGTCGAGCCGTCGGAGGTAGTTATGAAATTGCACAAGCGGGCCGAGCCCGTGGCGCTATCGACGATGAGTCCCTGATTATTCAAGCTGGCGACTGTGGACTGCTCCGTGCGAAATGCATAGTTCAGCCCGACTACCTGTTCGCTTCCTCCGGCAGGTGTCACAAAGATCGAGTAAGTGTGAAAGGGTAAGTTCACTGCCAAGCGAAAATGATAAGTTGTGTTGCCGGCATAAAAGATAGAGGACGCAGCGTGATACATGCCGCCGTCACGAGCGTCAATCATTCCCAACAGGTTGAATCTGGTCAAACAGGCGAAACCCGTGAATGTAGTCTGAGGTCCACTCGAAAGCGCCATCACGGCATCGATGTTTGCAGCCGCCGGGGTCGCATCCCATTCAGCCGTGAAGGTGCCGCTTTGTGAGTTAAAGGGATTATTGATCCAGCTCCCTCCCGCCGCCGCGGTGTAGCAGGGCGCGCCGAATCCGCAACCTTGCATCGAGCCGATGTCGCCCCAAAGGGACCAGTTGTTCAAGCTACTCACCATGGCTTGTTCGATGCGAAATGCGTAGTTGATCCCGACGGTCTGCTCGGTTCCACCGGAAGGTGTTACATAAATCGAATAGGTGTGGGCCAGAACATTGACAACAAATCGGAAGTGATAAGTCGTGTTGGCGGAATAAAGGATCGTTGCAGCCGCTGCATACGCCCCGCCGTTGCGAGCATCGATGGCGCCGGAAGTATTGAACCGAGCTATACACGCCAGGCCGGTAAACGACGTCTGCGATCCATTCGAGAGACCTATGCCGGCGTCAATGCCACTGCCGAGCGGAGTGGCGTCCATCTCCGCGGTAAACGTTCCGCTTTGGGGCACAACGAATGCAAGGTTTTGCCAGACCGGTCCGGCGGCCGAAACCGTCACGCAAGGCGGTGGTCCGGCTGCGTGAGTGACGATTGATCGAAACCAATAAATGATGATGAAGACCATCAACACGAGCAGGCTCGCGGCGAGCAGACGAGAATGCTTATTCCGCGGGTTGAGAAGCGAGAGTTCTGGATACAGCATGGGAACTCCTTATGGAATTGATTTCAGCTTTATAATGGGGCTGTGTAAGGGGGTGGATCTATTTGTTCTCCGAACGAGGGGAAAGGTTGCTGGGGAACAGTCTATCTCTATTCGGTCAACCGATGTGTTGCGCGGCTATTCTTGTTTTTGTGCAAGATCATTATTGATGAGAGCTGAAACCACACCGTGGTGTGCCGCCCAGATCTTAGCATCATTAAGTAGAGCAGTAGGTGTTGAACCTGCACGCCATTCTCCCTTACGTTGCTGGGCGCTAGTGTCCCCAGACCCCAAAAGCCTTGACTTTTCAGAATATCGAAGTAGCATACATTCCAAGTCTCACTACTCCCTGTCCAGCAATGAGCTCGTCTTTACATTTGACGCTCATCGTCAGTTTGACAAAGCAAATGACTTCAAGTTTGTGAAACGAGTTAGGTTGCCAAAGTGTCACCTGCATGCGTGCTATGAATCTACCGGTCTCGTCTCACGGCGTGCACTGGGTTTTCGGAAAGGACACGTGGAATTTTGCCCCATCTGTCGTACTGGGACAAAACGGCCTGTCAACGGCAGCAGGCTGACAAAGTGTGAACAATAAAGGACAGAAGGGTTGTTGAAAATTAGACACCTCTGAATGCAATTGATGATTAAACATTCAACGTTTTATATGAAAAGTTACAAGAAGTGTCCACAAATCGCAGCGGCATGCCTATTGCCCATCTATCTTAATAGTGAGGAATATCATTATTAGATATCCCTACGTTCGACGATAGTTGTGCCTCTAAGTTCGGATTACGGCACTCACTTGCTTGTTCGAAACCTTGCGCCCTTAACCTCTTTAGCCTCGAAGGAGGTCCGCTCGAATGAAAAACGCGAAAAGAATTCTGCCAATAGGAATACTGGCTCTGTCCTCTCTACTTGTGGTTGGGTATGCTAAGCGCTCCGTACCAGCCCCAACTCCGTTGGGTATAGAAATCGCCCTAGCCAAGCCGTTCTACGTACCGGCAGCGACTGGAAGCAAGATTACAACAGTTGTGATCAGAGTACCGCTCGCAGAAGGTGCGGATCCGGAGAAAGAGGTCTCGGCCGTAAAGTTGGAACCTAAAATGGAGAACGGTAAAGTCAGTGTTGCCGTCTTTGCTCTCAGAGGGAATGCCGAAAATATCAAAATGTGCTCGGAGTGGGACGCTCTTGAGTCTACGACAGTCGGCACTTTTGTCGCTGGTCTGGATGAGGAAGTCTCTCTAACGAAGTTGCGGGATTATGGTGTAAATCTCGGAAAGGATCCGCTTACCTTCCGCGTTGTTCTAAAGAGAACTCTGTCGCCGGTACCACCGCAGGGTCTCGACGGCGGGTGTGGGTGTGGTTCTTGCGGAGGGCTGATTTGTTGCCCGAACAGTGGGTACTGTCTCAAATGTGATTCTTGCGGCTCCGTATGCTGTAGTAGCAACGAGTACTAAGGCATAGCGTTGCGCTTCACTCACGCAACTGGATCCTCAACAACCAGCGTTCAAATACCGTTCTCAATTACGGGATTTGATAATCGCCCCTTTGCACAATCAAGGAGATTAAAGAAATGAGTTGTCGAACCGGTGCCTGGGCCATGGCTTTATGTTATTTGATAACTCCTTCCGTAGAATCCCGCGCACAAACTCCGGCAGCTAAAGACTATTCATATGCCGTCAAAGAAACCTCCAGCATAAGAAAGAACTCCAAGACCCGCAAATCCACACCTCTCGGTGAACAAGAGCGCATTACTGCCATTTCAATACTTACCTCGTTGGCGGACGAGTCCGAGCGGTACAAAGACCCGACGCTACGCGCGCGAACGCAGGCACGAGTAGCAGACGCGTTGTGGGATGCCGATGAAACGCTTGCCCGAGGCCTCTTCCTTCGAGCTTGGAAAACGGCTGAGGAAGTAGATGCAGCCGGCGAGCACAATGCTGAAGAGGCCCGAAAGAAGGCGCTGAGTAATCGAGGCGGAGGTATTACTATTCTGCTGCCAACGCCTAACTTGCGTTCAGAAGTTCTAAGTCTGGTTGTCAGACGTGATTCGGCCCTGGGAGGAGTTTTCATTGCCCGATTAGATGAGTCTACCGATCAGGAGAGCTCTGCAGCGGATGAAAAGAACTCGGCACAGAGCTTCTTTGACCCCACGGAACCGAAGCTGGCGATAACCAAACGCCTTGAGGTGGCACTACGATTACTCGACGCTGGAGATGTGAAGCAGGCGAAGGAGTTTGCTGCACCGGCCTTAGAATATGCTACTTCTCAGGGGATCATCTTCCTGTGTGCGCTACGACAGAAGGATGCTCTGAACGCCGACGAACTCTACGCCAGCTTGTTGACACGAGCTGCAAGCGATCCGAGGTCAGACGCTACGGCGGTTTCGTTACTTTCGTCTTACATCTTCACACCGAATCTTCTCGTGACAGCCACGCAGCGGGGAAGGGTATCTAATCAGTTCGATGATAAGGTGGGGAGCCGCGATTTTTCGCCGACACTGCGAGCGAACTTCTTCGGCATCGCGGCTCAAATTCTCCTGCGGCGGATCAGTCTACCTGATCTGGATCGCACAGCGGCAGGACGGGCCGGAACATACTTCACGATTGCACGTCTGTTACCGCTGTTCGAACAATACGCCGGCGATTATGTTCCCGCGTTGAACGCTCAACTCAACCTTCTGGCGCCGGACGCACCCGAGAGCTTTAGAAACGGCGAAGAAGGTATGCTGAAAGCGGGCTTGGTGCCCTCGACCTCTGATTTGGATGTCCTCCCGGACATATTGAAACACCTGGCTGACGTGACCAGCAGCACCGATCGCGACGCCACGTATGTTAAAGCGATCCGCGCAGGCGCGATAAATGGAGACGGCCGAATTCTTCAATTCGCAGAGAAGATAGATAACCTCAGTTTGAAAGAACGGGCCCGTTCCTTTGCGGCTCTTGCGGCCGTACGCAGCGCCATCAACAAAAAGGACGCGGATGGGGCATTGAGAGTTGTCAACGATGGTTATCTCGCGCCGCTGCACCGCGCATGGGCGTTGACGGAGGTTGCACGTCTGTTAAAGAAGTCCGACCCCGAGCGCGCTCTCCAAGCCATCAACGACGCAGTCGTGGAAGCCAATCGCATTAGCGTTGGCGAGCCGGATCGCGTTTACGCGCTGGTTTGCGTTGCGTTGCCGCTGTTCGATTTAGATCGGGGCCGCTGGTGGGATGCTGTATCTGATGTTATCAAGGCAGCCAACGCAGTGCCTGGTTTTAGCGGTGAGGAGGGGAAGTTATACGGACTTCTACGCACCCGGGATGTGATTGCTATTATCAACTCGGACGAACCCTCGTTCAATATGATGAAGCTGTTTGACTTTCTTGCAGGAGATGATTTACAACTCGCGGTGTCAATGGCAAATAACCTGGCGGGCGAAGCGGCGCGGTCGGGCGCTAATCTTGCCATCGCTCGTTCGGTGTTGAACAGACAGAAACGGCCGCCCTCGACACTTCGAAAGTAAAAGCGGCAAGAATACACCCTTCACACTCCATCTTGTTGGGTAACGGAAGGTGCCTGCCTTGAATCCTGCAATCTCGTACTGGTCAAAGTCACGGGCACAAAGGTTACGTCATGAAGGTAGAGTAGAGGCGCATCCATGTTTGTAATCATATTGAAGTTGCTCTCTCAACTGCTAATACTCACGGTTGGTGTCATAAGCGTTAAGCAAGCACATTTTGTAATCAAACCTGCCACTGGCGGCAAGAAGTCCTTTACCCTCGTTGGTCTGATTAGCCTGGGTATGCTTCTTAGTGGCTTCTTGGTTTTTCTCGTGACCGATATAAACGAGCGAAGAGAAAATGCCGAAAAGAATGCTTCGCAAGAGAAGACTATTCTCGAGTTAGAGCGCTTGAACCAACAACTGACACAGGTCAGTCATGATCGTGAACTCCGTGAAATCGAGATTTCGTTTACTCCTTCTCCTGAACAGTCGGTTAGGATTGCTGAGGCGTACCGGAAGATAGAATCACCCTCGCCTCCAATACCTTACAGCGCCGCTACTATGAGAGCCGAACGAGTCGGGGATCACTGGAAGATCGACTTCGATCCTGTTTCGCGCCAGGAAGGAGTTATACGTTTCGCTCCAGTCTCTTCTAATGAAGCAAAAGGCAAAAGATTCGAGGAAGTATTACGCCAGGCTTCGTTGCCCCTTTGGATCAAGTGGGGTGCCGGCGCGGAAACAGAACTTGAGCCAATAAGGAATCAATTTCCTTCCGCCATTATAGTGTCAGAGAATACTGTAACCTTTGTTTTACGCCCGCCGGTACTAGCCCTTAACCTTAACTACCTTAGTGCGAATCCGACCTTTACACTGAGAGGTGGAGGCGATGTCAAGAGCATGCGGTTTCGCTCCAAAGATCCGGGAGTTATGTTTGATGAGCTCGTCGCGCTGAACTGGAAAGAGGATCCGGGCTCCGACAAAGATGAAGATACTTACATCAAGAGAACCAAACCCTTTCTCTCTGGGCCTCATCGTTTGCAAATAAGTTTCAAAACAATTTCCTGATAGTGAATCACTAGTATTTCGCTGACACAAGCAGTCGCATCTTTTGCCAGACAGCACGAACTGTAGGAGTTTCTGGAAACTAAAGGATTTGAAAACCTCATGGGAAATTTTTTCTCAGTACTCCTGCTTTCAACAACCACATCGGTTGATCACAAGGCTCAGCGCTTGTCATTGTCCTGGTCATAGGAGGAGCAAATGTCTACCACCCCAAATACCCCTGCACCACAGTCGCCTCCCAACGGGCCATCGGATTGGACCAGCGTCGTACAGGGAAATTGTTTCTCTAATATTCAGCGGCTCGGTCTGTGGACCGGCGAGCAGACCGTTATTCCCTCCGGCTCGGACCCGTCTCATTACTTCCAGCCGGTCGCGCCAGGCAGTATCGGAGGTGGCGCCACTCCCCCAACGATCTATGTGCTCGCGCATGGCTGGGCCCCGGGATATCGGGCGGCTGTCAATAGCCAGTCGGGCAACCTGCTTTGGTGGGGCGCCAACGCATCGGTGAAAGGCGTCTGGAGTTCAGATTGGGCTTGGTCTCCAGTTGTAGCTCAGCTGAGTTCTCCATTTCCGGTGAATTCAACGGGGCTCCTACAGTCGATCGTGGCGCTCGATCCCACAACCGTGGTGCTCGCGTATTCGTGGATCGACGATTCTGCCACGAAGAGCGGCGATCTCAACATGGATGAGGTCTACGCCTCCGAGGCATATACTCATGTGAACGGGATGCGTTTGGCGAAGGCTCTCGACCAGGCGATTGCCCCATCGTTTTGGGAAGGGGGCACTGGCGCGCTGCGGCTAATCGGGCACAGCCATGGCTCTAAGGTCGCAACTGTGGCCGCGTTTACGCTACAGCAATGGGGCAGGCGCGTTGCGCACCTCACTATCCTCGACTCACCGGAGAGTGAAATGACGCTTGAGGGCAACGGCGCGAATCTACTCGGCTTCTATCTGGAGCAAATGCAAATTGAGAATCCGTCGTTCAAATGTGCCTCGGGCGCATTTGTGGACAACTACGCGTCCTGTTTTGGCGTCGGCTATACCGGGACTTCCAACTTCAAGGGTATCGTCGAAGTGGCACTCGACCCTTCCAAGCTCTATGACCTGACTGACCTCGGTGACAAGCACAGCTACGCTGCGGCCTGGTACGGCGGCGCCGCAGCCGGTGCAGAGTCGGAAGGCGAGCCACCGCTCGCACTCGCCTGGCCACCGCCGCCGGCGAACTATCGGCCGGCGCTCAATCAGAATTGGCCTGGCGGGATCGTGAACCAATATAATCAGTGGCAGCTCCAACTGGGGCCGATGAATGGCGACAGTTATTCTTATGCTACCCAGCCACTCCTCGTGACGACCGAGTTCACGCAAGGAACTGTTGGCGGCGATCCCTCAAGCGGCTTAACACTTGGCTATAACCAAGGCGATTATTCAATCTTCGGAGGCAGTTATGACAACTCGCCGGACGGCGACGGTTATGGAATTGCTTTCGACTTGCTTTGGACGGCACCCGGTATTGGTGATTATCTGGTCGTGACGATGGAGTCGCCGGAAGAGCGCGTACAAGAAACGCTGCTCGTGATCGATGGCCAATCGCGCCCTCAGGGCAAAACCTCGGTCGCCATCAACTGCGACGCTTCGAGCTTGCTATGGTCGCTGGATCTTTATATCTATTTTCTTGCGGCATCGGGCCATAACCTCAGCCAGGTCACCTTGTCCAATTTTCGCCTCGTCGTGGTCGGATCTGCCAGCGGGTATCTGCGTGCCAGAAGGCTGGCCGCCGCCGCGGAAAAGTTGGCCCAAAGGAGTCGGACAATACCCAAGCTGCTTCATGCTGAACGCCGCTCTCTCTGAAAGTAAGGCCCGCGTATCACTGTGTTTCTAAGACCATGCTTCCTGTCTTTCAACCAAGCATGCTTCTTCAGGTTACCCTCCTCATCGCCGCCACAGCTGGAGAATCCTCAGTCGAATCCTAGTCGGCAAATTTTCGCACGGACCACTCCCTTGGGCACAGAAGGACAAACTGGGCCAAGGCCACTTCACCGAGCAGGTGTCGAAAGCCAAGAAGATGTGAACCATGTTTTCGGTATGAGGCCAACTAGCAAAAAGCGGCCTATTTCGTGATTCTCGCGTCGGTTGTTTGGGTCGAGATACCAGTTTTTTCGAATTGCTACTAAAGATCGTTTTTGGACTCCAATCCTGTTGACTAAGAGAACTAACTGGAGAGTCTGGCGATGGTGTGGCGCATGGAGCTATACAAGATTTCTTTTATAAAAATTGATCTCACACATTCGGGATTAGGCTTGACGAATCAATGATCCTAAAGTAGAGTCCGGCTCGCAATTCTCGCATTTCTCGTTCACGTGAGACTCACCGCTTAAAGCCTCGCGTCTGCGATTTACTTGTGACTGATTAGCTGGTCGGCGCACGCGTCTTCGTAGCCTTTCACCCAGGCTGCTTACCCGCTTAAAGGGAGCATCATGCAGCGTATTCTTCGCTCTTCTTCCCCGGGAGATGTCAGTCTGATCTGTTTGGCGGTTTGTTGCTCGCTTATAGTGATCAGCGAATTTCTGCCATTGGATCCTCCTGCCGTCGTCTTAACCACAACCACCACTTTTCCCACAATGGAGTGTCATCACAATGGGTAATCTCGCACGCCGAACGATCTTCTCATCTCTAACGTCAGTGCTGGTGTGCTACGCACTAATGGTGTTGCTGTTACCTCTCTCGTCTACATCTGGAGCACCAGGGAGCCGTAGCGACAAACTGAATATGCCAACCAAACCGACTCCGCAGACTACGGCGCGCCGTGAGGGCGAGATCCTGATTCGATTCCGCGCGGGAGTATCCGAGCAAAATAAGGACACGATCCGGATGTCGCATGGTGCGAGACGCAAAAAGCAACTGCGCGGCGAATCATCGGTTGAGAAACTCGAGGTGATTAATGGACATAGTGTGGAGACAGCGGCGCTCCAATTGAGTTTGAACCCAGACGTGGAATTTGCAGAACCAAATTTTCTCATCAGCAAAGACGATGTAGGGACCAGCGATCCGAGGTTTGCCGAGCAATGGGCTTTGCGTAATACCGGACAGAGCGGCGGCCAGTTTGGATCAGACATCAATGTGACCACAGCTTGGCAAACTACCACCGGCTCACCGTCGGCGGTGATTGCAGTGATTGATAGCGGTATCGACTTAACGCACCCTGACCTTAGTAACAACCGCTGGGAGAATCCAACGCCAGGCGTCGAGGGTGACGTTAACGGCTGGGATTACATCACCGACAGCGGAGTCATCAGAGATGAACAAGGACACGGAACGGCGATAGCAGGAATTATCGCGGCGGAGGGAAATAACCAGACCGGTATTTCGGGCGTGATGTGGCACGCGAGTCTGATGAGCTTGCGCGTGCTCGATAATACCGGCACGGGCGACGTCGGCAACGCAGTGGAAGCGATCGATTACGCTGTCGCTCATGGAGCGCAGGTTATCAATCTATCATGGGGAACGAGTGGATCTTCGCTGACTTTGAAAGATGCGATTGAGCGCGCGATTCGGCGCGGCGTAGTCGTCGTATGCTCCGCCGGGAACAATGGGCAGAACGTTGATGCCACGCCTTACTATCCAGCATCTTTTGGTTCGCGAGATCTCATCGCTGTTGCCTCAACTGATAACTTCGATCAACTGACGAGCTGGTCAGACTATGGCCGGAGGAATGTAACAGTCGCGGCTCCGGGAAATAACATTCTGACTACGCAAATGGGTGGTGGCTATTGGTTAGTGAGCGGCACATCAGCGTCGGCGCCGCTCGTCAGTGGTGTTGCGGGACTGGTGAAGTCAGTGAGTCCGTTTTTGAATCCACACAACACGGTGAAGGCGATCACCAACGGAGTGCGCAAGGTAGCATCACTGTCGGGCAAGGTCTCTTCAGGAGGCGTGGTCGACGCAGCCGCAGCCCTTACCGCGATCAGAGGCAACCCGTACCAAAGCAATAGAGGGAATCAGGGAGGCGGCAACGGACAAGGTAATGGTCAAGGTTACGTACCTCCCGCTCTACGACAGGATAACAATGAGGGGCGCGCCAACGGACATGACGGACTGCGTGCTCCCGCGCCAGTTCCGGTGACAGGCGCGCCCGCGCCGAACCTTCCCAACCTTGATCAACTGCGCAACGTCAGGCCCGGACAACCGCAACTGCGACAGCCGATTCAATCCAACCTGATGTGTGCGGATTGTGATCCGCAGAGCGGCGGTGGCGGCAGCCAATACTACCCACCGAATGATCCTAACTTCTCGACGGCGCGGAAACTCCTGGTAAATGAGACTGGCGAAGCGGGAGTTGATCTTGGCTCGCGCAATTTCAATTGGAGTCAACAGCTCCTGGGCTTGACAGGACGCTCCGGCATGGATCTTAACCTATCGCTGTCCTACAACTCGCTGGTCTGGACCAAGGATGGGTCATACATCAAATACAACGCTGATCTCGGCAGTCCCGCTCCAGGCTTTCGGCTGGGCCTGCCCATATTGCAGCAGAAGTTCTTCAATAGTCAGGCACATGCCAACGCATATCTCATGGTTACTCCATCGGGTCAACGTGTCGAGATGCGCGAAGTCAGCGTCGGTGTATATGAATCGGCGGACGGCACGTATACCCAACTCAAAGAGAACAGCACGTACTACGCCATTAGTGCCCTTCATAGCGGCCAATCCGCGGCGGTCGCTGGAACCTCAATGGCTAATGGTGCACAAGTTGTGCAGTGGCCCAACCCCTGGAACGACACGAATTTCGAATGGCAGTTGGTGCCAACTGACTCTGGGTACTACAAGCTTGTCAATCACCATAGCGGGAAAGTGGCGGCGGTAGCTGCAGTTTCGTATGCAAATGGCGCCAACGTGGTGCAGTGGGACTGGTCGGAAGGCGCAGCTCATGAACAATGGCAGATTGTTCCGACCGGCAGCGGCTACTACAAACTGATCGCCCGTCATAGCGGGAAGGTACTGCAAGTTGCCAACGGATCTTATTCTCCGGGAGTCAACTTGCAGCAATGGAGCTACACCGGCGGCGCAAATCAACAGTGGCTATTCACGCCGATATCGACGCAGACCCTAACGGTGCGCGGCTCGGATGGCACGCAGTTCACCTTCACACATGTGACGGTTAACAACGAGTATCGCTGCACAGAAATCAAGGATCGCAACGGCAATTACATCTCAGCCACTTACGACGCCACCAATGGCCACCTCCAAACCATCACCGACACCCTGGGTCGAGTGATCACATTTGTCTATTACCCCGATGGTAACCTGCAAGTTATTCGCCAGACCTGGGCCGGCGCCAACCACGACTGGGCCACGTTCAATTACGGATCGGTAACGGTTGCGCCGCAGTTCGGTGGCGGGTTGCTGGTTAACGGTCCGAACAACAATTCGGTGACAGTGTTAACTCAGGTCACTCTCGCCGATGGTTCTTATTTCACGTTCAACTACAACGCTGCCTTCGGCCAGGTAAATCGCATCAACCACTACGCAGCTGACAATCATTTGCTGGCCTACACTTCGTACAATGTGGACGCGAGCGCCGGGCAGACGGACTGTCCGCGTTTCACAGAGCGCCGGGACTGGGCGCAAAACTGGAACGGCGATACGGATGGGGTTGCAGTAGCTAGCGAAGAGGCGGTCACTGCCTACGCAGTGGCAGCTGACAACTCCTGGAGCAAAGTGACCTTCCCTGATCTAACGATCTACAAAGAGTTCTTTGCCACTACCGGCTGGCAGACAGGACTGACCACTAGCACGAAGAACTTCGCTAGTGCTACGGATGAAACCAACAATGCTCCAAGGAAATGGACGACCGTCGCTTGGACGCAGGACGATGTGAATCTGACTTATCCGAAGAATCCGCGCGTCATTGAAATAAACATCTATGACGCCGAAGGCAATCGCAAGCGTGTCACGATCGATTACGGCGCTTATGCCTCCTATAGTTTGCCCTACGAGGTGAGCGAATATGCGGCAGACGCCACAACAATTATTCGCCGCACCATCAAGGATTATAACCTCGGCAACGCTTATATAGACCGGCGCATCATTGGGCTGGTCAGCGCCGTGAATGTTGTCGATCAAGCCACTGGTGCCTACGTTTCAAAAACGACTTTTGACTACGACTGGGCCGGTGAGTATCTGGCCGCCATGCCGCAGGCTGCGACGCAGCACGATGCTACTAACTACGGCGTTGCCTTTGTCACGGGGCGTGGCAACCTTTCGGCCGTGTCGCGCTGGGACGTAACCGACATTAACAACGCGGCGAAGGCTATTCAACAACATCGGATTGGCTACAACGCAGCCGGCTCTACAATATTTGAACGCGATGCCCTTGGGCACCAGACCAGCATTGGCTATGCCGACTCATTCTCGGATGGAGTGAACCACACTCCCACCTTTGCCTATCCGACAGCGCTAACTGACGCAGAAGGCTTCCAGTCTTTAATCAAGTACAATTTCGACTTCGGCGCAGTTACCTGGAGGCAAACGCCCTCGCCTAATGCGGGCCAGGCGCCCCCTACCGTGAGCTTCACTTATGATTCAGTAGGGCGCATACAGCGGGTGACAAATGACGTGAACTCAGGCTACACGGAACGGGTTTACCCAAACACCATGACTGAGGTCAATCAATTCACCACGATTGATCCCAATTCCATACCTGCAAATAACGTCTCCTTGAGAGCTTTTGCGACTACGCTTTTGGATGGAGCCGGTCGTGTTCGCGCCAGGGCGTCTGATCATCCCGGCAGCACAGGTCTCTATAGTGGGCAGTACCTGATCTACAACAATATGGAACAACTAATTCAGCAATCGAATCCCACTGAGACGACCATCAACTGGGAGGCCACTGGCGACGACGTTTACGTCTCACCAACCCAGGGCGGCTGGCGCTACACGCAGCAGGCCTATGACTGGAAGGGCCGTCCGACGCAGACGATCAATACTGATGGCACGACAAGGAATATCACTTACGGCGGCTGTGGCTGCGCCGGAGGAGAAGTGGCCACGCTCACGGATGAACATGGGCGACAGCGGCGTCTGACAAAGGACACCTTAGGCCGCCTCTGGAAGGTGGAAGAGCTTCACTGGGATGCCAGCGTCTATGCGACGACCACCTATACCTACAACGTACGCGACCAGATTTCCCTGAGCAGTCAGGCTGGTCAATCGCGCAGCTTCGCCTACGACGGTTACGGGCGGCTGCAATCGCGCACTACACCAGAACAAGGCACAACAACCTATAGCTATAACAGCGACGACACGGCCAACATAGTGACTGACGCACGGGGTGCGAAGTCCATTTTCAGCTACAACCCGCGACACTTAGTGTCGAGTGTGTCCTACGATCTTTCCGGCGTCATTTCGGGCCAGAACGTCGCTGCTACGCCGAGCGTGTATTTCGGCTATGACGCCGCCGGCAATCGCACTTCCATGACGGACGGTCTGGGCTCAGTGGGTTACGGCTACGACCAACTATCGCGAATGACTTCCGAGACTCGTTCGCTCAGCGGCATGTATTTCAGTCTTAGCTATCAGTACAACCTCGCTAGCGAATTAACTTCAATCAGCAATCAGTGGAGCGCACAGGTGGGCTACAGTTACGACAAGGTAGGCCGGCCGACGGCAGTCACCGGCTCGGGCTATTCTGGCGTGACGAGTTATGCGAGCAACTTGAGCTATCGCGCTTTCGGAGCCACCAAGGCAATGAACTACGGCGATGGCAAATCTTTATCAGCCCTTTACGACAACCGCCTGCGGCCGACTAAATGGGACGTCTCAAATGTGCTGGGCTACAACTATACTTATAACGACACCTACTTCCACGAGTCTACCGCTCGCGTAAGCTACGCGCAGAGCATTTACGATTCCACGCTTGATCGTTCCTATGAGTATGACCACCTTGGGCGGCTGGTGATTTCTCATTCGGGAGCCGAGGCTCGGGCGCATGTGGGCTTTGGGCAATGGGGCACGATGGATGGGCCCTATTCGCAAGGCTACGACTATGACGTTTGGGGAAACGTGACGCACAAGTTTGGTTGGGGCGGTGAAGTGCAGGGCGGCTCGCCCGGCGTCTCCACCGACATCACCTACTCCTACACCGGCAACCGGCGCAATGGTTTCAGCTATGACGCAATGGGAAACCTGACCAACGATCTGGGTCAGACGTTTACCTACGATGCCACGGGCCAGCAGGCGACAGCTTCATACGGCGGCTACTCGTTGACGCAAAATTACGACGGCGATGGTCTGCGCGTAAAGAAGAACGACAATGGAACGATCACTTACTACCTGCGTTCGACTGTGTTGGGCGGGGAGGTGGTGGCGGAGATGAACAGCACAGGCGGCTGGACGCGTGGCTACGTCTACGCGGGCTCTCAACTCTTGGCGGTGCAGCAAGCAGGAGTCTACTGGATGCATCAAGACCCGGTTACGAAGTCGAAGCGAGTAACGAACAGCGCTGGGGCTATTGTCAGCACGATAGAGATCGACCCATGGGGAGCGGATACTGCCCGTTCAAACAACGTAGCGTTTCAACCAAAGAAGTTCACTAGTTACGATCGTGATGGGAACGGCAGCGACGAAGCAATGTTCCGCCGCTACAATCGCTGGCAGTCGCGCTTCGATCAACCCGATCCGCATGAGGGCAGCTACAATACCACCAATCCACAAAGCTTCAATCGCTATGCCTACGTCCAAGGCGATCCGGTCAACTTGGTAGATCCGAGCGGATTAGCAATAGCTTGGGTTTGTGGAACCCTTTGGGAGGGCAGGGAGTTTATGGGAAATGCATGTGGCTTTTGGCATTTTCCGTCGCCGTTTCCTAATCTTCCTACTGACGGCGGCGGGCCTGGACGGGAGAAACCCGATCCCCAAGAGACTAAAGCGCGAAAGGATTGCTATGATTTCGCGAATGAGGTAGAGAAGATAGCCAAAGACATCTTCGAGAATAATAAGAATCCCTCCACTAATTCCTTTCCACATAATGTTAACGCCTTTATGGATGCGTTGGCGCAGAGATTTACCGAAATTGGTTCAGCCACTGTGCTGGGCGTAGCATTTGCGCGGGAGCATGCGCGGGAGCACGGGTTTAATCCTAGTCCCGAATTTGGTACTGAGGGGTTTGCAAGGGATTATATTGATCGACAGCCGGGAAGTGATAATCAGGCCAGGCATGCTGTCTTTGGTCTAATCATGGGTTACTCCGGCATACCAAGTCCGTTGGAGCGCGCTAATAGTAGAGAAGACGCTGGGACGCCTTCGGGGAGGGCGGATATAGCATTGAATAGCGCGACGGTTCCGATGGGGGAGAGAATGACAGGAGGTGTGCCCGGCCAGAGCGGAGAGCTGTCTGCAAGAGGACTAGCAGACTGGATAAGAAAAAATATCTGTGCCCCGCGTTAAGGTATCGGATTCTTTGTCCCGACTCATTCTGGTTTAAGGGCGACGAGAGTCGCAACCAGATTGCCTCAACTCGCAGCGGCGAAAACGCCGGAAATTAACTAATGGGAGTCGCAAGAAATGAGGACTAGAAAAAAAACTTACATTCTCGTGACGTTGGCCCTCGTTGTCGGCATCTTTGCCTGCAGCATTCTTCTTTATGCGGCCTCCCAGCGCTCTAAGGCCTTTGATAAATTTGAAGTCGCTAACTCAGAATTTAGGATTCGAGTAACTGCTTATCGGGAATTCGTACCATTCGCGTTGCCCGGCGCTCGCTATGTGTTTCAATCTGCCGCAGTAGGTTCCGAAGATTGGCACGAAATCATCACGTACAAGGCGGATCAAGTGATGTCAATGCCGGGGGATCAGATCCGTTTTGTGCTTAATCATGTAGCCTATGTATTCATCGGCAACTACTATATCGTCACGACCGATAGCGGGCGCACCTGGTTTGTGTGGGACGCTAACAAAGAGTTGCCGGTCGAAGAATTCATGAAACGGTACAATCTATGGCCAGCTATTAAGGAAATAGATATGCAATCCGACGGAACTGGCAAAATGACGCTTTATCAATACTTGGATAAGCGCGAAAGAGGCCCCGTCCTGCTTACTTCGGACTACGGACACCACTGGACTCTAGGCTCTGGATCTTAATTCGAGCGCTCGAACGGCTCACGCTGGCCTATGTTGCGTTCTCGGGCCAGTCTCCCTCCCACGGGCACACTTCTTGCGCGGATTAGTCTTAACTGTGCAGTCGTGAAATAACGAGTAGCGTCAGCGATAAGAGCCAACAGAGTAGAAAAAGAATTGTTAGAACTGCTGCCAGGACAACTGGTTTGGCATCGTTGAGTGCCTTGGCAAGGGCGGCTGTAGCGTAGAGAGCGTCCTTCAGACTCTCCAAGATCTTCTGCGGTTCAAAGGCTTGCAGTTGATCGGCTCTGACGGCACCGTTATGCTGTTGAGTAACCGGAGTACGTGTTTGCTTGAGGTACCGAAACAAAAGAATGACGAACACGAGAAATGAAATGATCGTCAAGATGCCGAGAGCGTACACCGCGAAGATTATGGCTGGCATGAATTCCTCCTTGGAAGTAATAACATGTACCGCGTCAGCTCTCCGCTAAACAAAGAACAAGCAGAGTACATCACAAACTAATATTAGCGAATTGAGCATTCGCGGCGATGGTCCTTAGTTGGTAGTCGATTTCCTGGATGTACGATGCCACTTGAGCGGTTCCTCCAACTACGTGACCGGCGATGTTACCGGTTTGGGGGTCGATGGCAACCGCACCGGAATCACCCGGTTGGGTAATTGGTTGGTCTGTCATGTATGTATCAGCGAAGACTATATTGGTACCTGGATACGCCAGCCATCGGTACATACCTTTCACTAATGCTTGCGCAGGTCCGGCATTGCGGATTACCTGAATAGGGTCAAGTGGCCGAGCTACAAAAGATCGTTTACCACCCCATGAGATCGGCTGGTTGCCGCTTAACTCGACTACGGCTATGTCAGCACCGCCGTTTGCCCCTGCCGCAGCCGCGGTTTGGCAGAAGGCGACCTTGCCAACTTGTTGCGCAGGGAAGCTGAAGCTACCCGGAGATAATGCGTGGACTAAATTGCCCACTGAACCACCGACATGTCCGGCGGTCAGCAACCCATGGGCAGAACCCCAAGTTATTTGAGCACCGAAGGTTCCTATCGACGCAGTTGTCAGCGCTAGGTCTCCTGTGCCAGCGTGCAGAGTGGGTGGCGGACCAATGAATGCCCATCCATCTTCCAGAAATATCTTCGCCTCTTCCGGGAAGTCTACCTCCAACTGCTGCTTAATCGGCTCGAGCTCACTTAACGGGAACCAATCTGGTGCCTCCATAAAGGTCGGGCCAAACTGGTCGTCGATGCGCATCGCGTGGAGGTACAAGCCATACTTATAAGGTTCACCTCTGACTTCCCCTGCCTCGGACAGCGCGAATGCGCCCACACCCAATGGGTTCAGGTAATTATTAGGCGAACGCAGAACTGCATCACTCAGCAGTAATGTGAACGCCGCTTGTCGCGCCCCAACTACTTGCCATAGGCTCATGCTACATCCTACTAATAGGAAGAAACCGTCAGGATCCTTTTCTCGATCCTTGGGAAGATCCAAGGATGATTAAAAGGCTGTGCGCTTCCGCGTCGCCGCTCTTGTTTCGGTCAGTCAATACCGCCAAATCTGTACGAGTCTATTTCAAGGCTGGATCTAGCGAGTATGCATCAGCAGAGGCCCATGAGAATTCAGCCTTCGAGATGAACGCGCATACGATAGTTCCGAACTTACTGAGTGTCAACAGACTCTCCGAGAACAATAACCGTTATCTCGAAGTCCTTTGCTGCTGGCGCCGACCTCGCCGGTCTCATCGCGAGCGGGCAGCGACGGAGTGATGAGCCGCGCCTGGTTCCATTCCGGTTCGAGGAGATAAAACAGAACGAAGGGCACATCCCGCTCAAATTCGGTGAGCGTTCGGACGGCGAGCGTCAACGTCTATTCGATCATTTGCGCTTTCCCGGGCAACGCAGCCTGGTGGTGCAGAGTTGCGTCGTTCGCCGTCCATCTTCGCAGTTGTTTCAGGTACGGGCGGAACTTCACAAGTAGGATAGTACTGGGAGGTCTCAGTCTGGGGAGCAGTGCGGAACCAGCGCTTCTAGGACGCCAGTTGCTCTCAAATAGTCGACGCGACCACGCGCTTCAAAATGCGCGCTTGATGGGAAAAACAGTTGATGGTCATTTAGACTATCTAGAGTTTGAGGCGAAGCAGCAATGAGGGCGAAAGCTGACCGGACGAACTGCCAATGACAATTCTTAGGCTAGTGTCCAGAAAGGTCATTCAAGCCAAGTTGTCTTTGAGTCCAACGAAAAGGGCTTGCAATATTTCCCCGTCGTTATAGTGTCCACCCGGTTTTTCGCCGAAGGGGCCTCGTTGCCTTACATCACAGGAAACAACCTCATGCCTCGAGTCAAACCCAACCTTTCTGTATTGTCCACTTGCTACAAATCTGTGAAGACAAGACAACATTCTTGTACGCACAGTTATTTCGATCACTCGTACGCCGCTTAGGAACTCAAGCAGTGGCGAGCGGACGGCTGGCATTCGGGTCTTCTGATCTTTTTCGGGTTCTGTCGAGAGTCGAATTAAGCATCGCATCTACTGGCTATCGTCCTGCGTTTCTCGATTCGATGTCTGATACGCGAACGTTTGCGCGGGCTTCTCTGGAATGCTTTGATAGACGTTGTTGAAATCGTCGGCTTGTGTTCAGGGACCAACATGGTGATTGCGAGCGTACCCGTTGGCGCGACAGGGCCGATCGCAATAGCGATCGCGCCGGAAATGCGTAGCGAAAAGAGGATTGATCTCGTTATTGAATTCCTCATGCTAACGAGCGCGGGACTTGTCATTATACTTGGATACCAGTTAAGAGGCGGCGCTAATCTTGCGAGTTTGCTTTCGCTCTCTTGCTCTTGCTGCCATCTCATCAGCGCAATTTCTACAATGGATTTTGGTAGCGTCCTTCCCAAGAGGCTGAATGCACCTAACGCAGAGACCCTTCTTCACTCGCTCTCTGAGCCGGCGGCGCGTGTCTGCAGCGGCGTTATCAGCGCACTTCCGGCAAAAGGTTGTCGTGCCTGTCTTCCCACGGGGCCGCTTGCAAACGACACATCGTCCCGTCGTTTTTAAGCGTTCATAGCTACTCATTTTTATTTCGGAGGCTTCGCCGCTTTCAGCCTATTGACGGCCCACTCGTTGTCCAGATTCAGCAAGGAACTGAGATCGGATGATGCTTCTTGCTTTTCTTTCTCAGCCCGTCTCGCTTGTTCAACTGTTTTCCTAAACTGCTCCCCTATTCTCTTCTGAACCTCTTTACTCAAGACTGGCACTGGGCTTTGCCTAAAAAGGCGGGTCATGGTGGGACATTATGGGCAGACAGATTTTCCAGCCGTACTTTTTGGGCAGACCCAGGACTTTTTGGGCAAGAGGGTTTGAGGTAAAGAGGGTTGGGGCAAACATGCAAAAACTGCGGAGTCCGGGACGGGTTCAACTTCAATGTCTCGGACTCCGTTTGGGAAAAGGTGGTCCCAAAGAGGTTGGTAAATAAGGTTGTTTGCTTAGCGTGTTTCGATAAGTTTGCGGCACGTCGAGGCGTCGATTATCGGCGTAGCGTGCGCGTCCTATACTTTGCTGGTCGCCAAGCAACTTTTACGTTTCGGGTTGCTTCTAGTGCTCGTGGTTGCGAGCCTTAGCTGCAATTCGAAGCGGCGCGTTTTGCTTTACACTCGTTGCACAATTCGCCAGTAGTCGGTTTCTCCGTCTTAGAGTCATAGTCCGACGGTCTACTCGACTGTTTCAGCCCGTCGCTTTATGAGTGACTTGCGGGACGCTCACGCGAAGGGGTACATCTCAAAGCTGCCCTGCTATAACTCCATTTTCAATTACTTTGAGGATGAGGCTTTGACGCCCTACCTGCAAATGCTAATCGAGGAAAGCAGTCTGCCTCTCACTACCATCGAATCCGACTTTGCGGTTGACTCATCCGGTTTCTCGACTAGCCGTTTCTTCCAGTGGGTTGACGCGAAATATACGAACCCTCACCTTATGAACAAACGCGAGTGGGTGAAGGTTCACTTGATATGCGGCGTCAAGACCAACATCGTGACTGCGGTTGAAATCAGCGACCGCTTTGCTGGCGATAGCCCGTACTTCAAACAGCTAGTTGATGCGACGGCCAAGAATTTCGTTATGCAGGAAGTCTCCGCAGACAAGGCTTACCTGTCAGCAGCTAATCTGAAAACCGTGGTAGGCCATGCTGCCATGCCTTACATTCCGTTCAAGTCAAACAGTGCCCCGGCTCTCAAGAGCGCCAACACGCTTTGGAGGCGCATGTTTCATTATTATTCGTTCAATCAAAAATGGTTCTTGCAGCAGTACCACAAACGCAGCAACGTCGAATCTACCTTCTCAATGATCAAGGCGAAGTTTGGCGACTCCCTGCGGAGCCGGACTAAGACAGCACAGGTGAATGAGGCGCTCTGCAAGGTGCTCTGCCATAACCTCTGCTGCGTGATCCAGAGCATGTTCGAACTAAAAATCGAGGCGAAGTTTTGGGCTGACGCAAGCCTTTCGCTATCTGAATAGCGGAATGCTTTTGACCGTCCCGAACTGGATCAGAAGCACTGGTTAAACACCAGTGGTTTGCAATAAGTGGATAAACACAAATGGTAAGTAACAAATGGGCACAAACAATTGACTTGACGACAGTGCTTCCCAAGTGCTATTAAGCGTCAGCCGTGCCGATAGTCGAGGTCAAAGTTCCCATGTACCAATGCGGTCGCTGTGGCTATGAGTGGTTCCCCAAAGACTTGAGAAACCCTGGTAATCCGCCCCGAACGTGTTCAAGTTGTCACAACGCTTACTGGAACGAACCGCGTATCCATAACGTCAAAACCAATGGCCGCCGAGGCAAGAAACGATAAAGAGTCTATCCATGTCAGAAACAGTAGCAGCAGTTATGGAAAGGTCGGAGCCGGAGTCAGTACCGGAGTCAGTGAGCGTGAAACCGAAAAAGACGACCCGCGTTGCGAACGGCATCTCCACTAACAAACTTGTCTTTTCTGCTCATCAGGGAACCAACGACGACGTGTTCCCTCTAGTGTTATCACTCTACGTTCCTGAGGGCAGCAGGATAGCGGACGTAACGTATGGCAAAGGCGTTTTCTGGAAAAAGGTCGAGACAGATAATTATGAATTACTGGCGACCGATCTTAGATCCGGCGTGGATTGCCGCAAGTTGCCGTATGCGGATGCGTCAATAGAATGCGTGGTCTTTGACCCACCGTACATGCACACTCCCGGTGGTACGGCGCACCAGAACCACCAGAATTTTGAGCGGTACTACCAGAACAACGGAACTGAGAATCCTACCGTCAAATATCACGAGGCGGTTTTGGACTTGTACTTCAAAGGCGCTAAGGAAGCGTATCGAGTGCTCAGGGAAAATGGCATCCTGATAATCAAATGCCAAGATGAAGTGTGCGCCAATAGACAACGGCTGACGCATGTCGAGATCGTCAACGAGCTTTCGGCAAATGGTTTCATCGTGGAGGACTTGTTTGTTTTGCTTCGGACGAACCGGCCCGGCGTGAGTCGAATACTAAAGCAAAATCACGCGAGGAAAAACCACTCATATTTCCTAGTGTTCCGCAAACCTAAACCGATAAAGAGTCGGCCTCAAAAAAGAAGTCCCCAAACTGCTTCACGTGCAGCGGAGGAAACACCTCGTTAAGTTTCAGATAGGCCGCTGGCGTGTCGAGATAGTAGATGCGCTTGAGTTGAGCGACGTGCAACTGATAGATGCGCCACTGGTCAGGCAGACAGATTTCAGTAACCGCCCTCTTTGCCTTCCCTGTTTTAGTTTCCGTCAGAATTACTGGCGTTCCCAAAAAGCGGGCTGTCCCGAAAACGCCGTCTAGCACACGTTGATGCGCCCACACCTGGATCACTCGCTCTCGTGTTGAGGTCTTAACTGGCAGATGAAACTTTGGCTTCTCTATTCCCAAGTTAAAAACAAAATCGGTCGGCAGGAACGTTTTCATGTCAAGGTTCAAAACCTGAATACTGCGCTCTGGGTTCACGTCCAGTCGCCAAGCAAACAGGTGAGCTATTAGGTACTCAAAGAACGTGCCCGGCGTCTTTTGATCTCCGGTGTGAAGTAGATCAATGTAGCAACAGAAACTCATGGCGACTGAGTAAACCAGCCGAGTGATTCTGTCAGAGTCAAACCCCGTCAGATCGTTTGCTTCAAGTGCGCCTTGAAATGCTTCCCATTCAGGAAAGTCCGGACCGAATAACGCGCTATTGACGGCCCTTGAAAGTTTGCCCTTTGCGTTAACAAAGGCGAAGTAGTCTTTGCCGGGGACCAAAGAATGGAGTGGCTCGCGTGGTAGAGCCGAGACGAAATCCAGCGACGCACGAAAGCAGTCCGCGATCAAGGCACGATTAGCCGCACCTTTGACATCCTTCATGAACGTCTTTTTTAGCTTGTTGTAGTTTTCGAGCGGGCTTAGAGGCATCGCGGTTGGCATCTTCGCAGACGCGAACTCTTTTGAGCAAGTTTCAGCAGTACACAACTGGAACTCGCCCTAATTTTGTACCCTCACTATTTTGCTAAAACTCTTGACTTTTTTGGAGTCTGCGTTACCCTCACTTAAAAGGAGATTTCATTCATGCAACGGACTACTAAAGGTCTCCGTTGTCAGGGTTGCGGCCACGAAGAAAACGTCAATGTCCCTGAAGCCATACTCGGACTCGTTTGCCCGAAGTGCGGGGCTTGGGTCAAGTTGGGCGAGGCGTTGGGACTCTCGTTTGGTCAGGCGGCATTCGCGGTCTTAGTAATAGCTTTGATCTTCGGATAACCAAGCCGTCAGTAATTTCCTCTTAGTGCATGTCCCCGGCGCTGCGCCCTTCGCCTGTCTCACTCCAAACCCTCAAAGGACTTTTTAGGCAAGCGGCTGACTTTTTGGGCAGAGGGTTTGCGACCTCTTTACTTTTTGGGCAAACGGGACTATTTAGGCAAAGCCCTGGCACTGGCAGGTTTCGCAGCAAATCCCAATCAATACGATGACGATTCATTCCTGTTGACTGCGAAAGCAACCTCGCTCTGACTTCGGAACTTCGGAGAAAGCCCCACAGAAACCACGGGTGAAAGCGTTTGTCTTTCAGCCGCATAATAGTGAACTCTGATGATGATCCTTCGCGCCGGGACTTGTGGGACACCTCCCAATACGATCATCTCCAAATCACGCAAAAGTTGCTTGTTACCAAAGGTTAATATGTTGTTAGCAAAGGTTAATATGTCTTAAATTTGAAAAAGCGTGATATAAGCTTCTTGTAAACCCTCGCAAAGCGCTTGATCTTCAAACCCTCGGAGGCTCACACCATGCAACGTACACACCGTTTTCCTGTTCTACTCTCGCTGTCACTATTTCTTGCTTTCTCCTTGAGTGCGTTCCTCTATGGCACGGAACGCCGACACGTGACCACTGGCAAGGACACTACGGTCATTGTCAGTAGCTCAAGTGATTGCGAAACTAAGAGAGACTTTTGCATAAAGTCTTGCTTAAATCAGCGCGAAACCTGCGATAAAAACAATCCAAACGATTCCGCTTACTGCATCAGCCAACAAAACACTTGCGATAATGGTTGTAACAAGGCGTGGAAGAAATGCAACGAAAAGCCATAGGCGCTTAGACCTAAACATTCCAATAGGGAATGTAATTCTGAAACACGGGCGTTAACGACTCGGGCTCTTTCTATCCGGAGACTGCCGAGGTGGTCCTTTAAAAAATAGTGGGATCCGGTTGACGAGCCTGTCTGCCGGAGTTTGTTATCAAGGCCAAACCCATTGAGAGCCGCCGGGGCATTACTCGCTTGACGGAGGCACAGTACTTTTCTCAGGTGCAGTCAGGCGTAGGAATCAACTAATCGAACTAGGGGTTCCTAACTGAAAGAGCCTTGCAGACTCACAAAACGACGCAGCTTGTACGTTCAGCATCGACACGGGACTACACCAGCTGACAAACTGTCATATCGGCCATCGGACGTGCGAACTGTTGTTAGGAGGGATTCTTATCGAATTTCTTTGGGACGGCGAACGAACCGCCGCAGCCCTCGGAAAACAACTTCACCTCGTAAAACTATTCACTAAATCGTTGACCAATTGAGGAAGATGCTAGTGTTCAAGAGCGACAATTATCAGAATAAGCGTCTGGAAACAAAACCCAGTGGCACAGGAGCGCGCGCAAGTTCGAGTAGCGGCGTGTGAATCATCAATCAGGTGCTCTCTGACTCGTAGCGAGATTGTCTTTGTCACTTGCGGCCCTTAAGATAGCGCACTCAATGACGATCAAATTTGCGCCCTCTATCGCGCTTCCGGGCGCTCCTTCTCAAGGCGGCACTGACTCCCTTCAAGCAAGCAAAGAAATGGTGATCAACTTTGGTGTAGTGATCCCCGTCTTTAACGAGTCGCGATTGGCGTTGCTGCTGCCAAGGTTCGACTTCACATCTCCTTGTCAGGTAGTCGTGATTAATGACGGTTCAGACGATGGCGCCACGGCCGTGACGGCACAATTCCCGGTCGCGGTTTTGAAACACGATCGACGGCTCGGTGTCGGCGCAGCCATACGGACTGGGCTCTTTTACTTGAAGGCGCATGGCGTTCAGGTGGCATTGGTCATGGCGGGAAACAATAAGGATAATCCGGCTGACATATCCGCCATACTGGAGCCGATCTGCGCAGGCGCCGATTATGTTCAAGGGTCCAGATTTATTATCGCGGAAACCGCCAAAGCTACTCCTCTCGTACGTCGTATTATCACCCGGGCAGTCGCCTGGTTGTGGTCAATCCGTTTCACCAGGAAACTAACGGACGTTACCAATGGATTTCGAGGTTATAGGCTTTCGCTACTTGACGATCCAAATATCGATGTGTCTCAAACATGGCTGGACCGGTACGAACTGGAATATTACCTGCACTACAAGGTGCTGTCCCTGGGTTATAAATATGCGGAGGTGCCGGTAGCCAAATGCTATCCGACGGACGGCCTACCTACGAGTAACATCAGGCTAAGGCGAGATTTCTGGTCGCTCATGCGGCCGCTACTGCTGCTGACGTTGCGCGTGAAGAAATGAACTGTGCCGGTCAAAGCTTTAAGGAGGTGAGAAGGTTGAAACGGATTTCCTGGTTCGTTAGTTTTGCGACCTTAGCTCTATTAGCGGGGGCCGAGAACATATGTGCTCAAACCGCGCCACAATCGTCGTCGTCTCCTTCGTCTGACTGCGCCGAAGTCGAGCCCCTCAGGAAGCGAGTGAAGGTTATGGAGCGGCGCCTGAGGGACTGGCCGGAGTTGAGTCGATACAGAGAGGCGAACGCGGCGTTGGTCGCGACGGCAAAGGTTGAGAAACGAGTGGTCTTCCTTGGTGACTCGATCACCGACTTCTGGAGCCGGCCCGCATCTGGCGGATTCTTTCCTGGCAAAGCCTATATCAATCGCGGGGTCGACGGTCAGACAAGTCCTCAAATGCTGATCCGGTTCAAGGCGGACGTGATCGCTCTACAACCGAAGGTGATAGTGATCCTGGCGGGAACTAACGACATCGCCGGCAACACTGGGCCAACCACGCTGGAACAAATCGCGGACAATCTTTCCAGCATGGCTGATCTGGCCCGGGCCCATGGCGTCCGAGTAGTGCTCGCCTCGGTCTTACCAGTCAGCGATTACGGCCATCGCGCCGACGGCCGAAATCTCATACAAACTGAACGTCGGTCACCGGACCGGATCGTCAAACTCAATTCGTGGATTAGGCAGTATGCTTCGGAGAACGGTTACACTTATCTCGATTATTTTTCGGTTATGGCAGACCAAAGCGGCAAGCTCCGCAGGGATTTAAGCGAAGACGGGTTACACCCTAATGCGCGCGGCTACGCCGTGATGGCGCCGCTCGCGGAACAGGCTATTAAGAGGGCGCTGAAGAAGCACTGAAGTTTAAGACCCCTCCATTTGCCGCAGCTCTTCGGGAGAGGATTTCTGATGCTGGAGCGAACGTCCAAAGCGGAATCCTTGATGAGTTGGTTGGATCACTGGGATGCGTGGTTATCTCAACATGCTGTCCTGATTGGAGGGCTGGTCCTGGCCCTGGGTCTTCTCTTGCGGCTAGAGGCGGCTGCGGGAACCTTCCTCAACCCCGACGAAGCTGAACACTATCTGGTTGCCGACCAACCCTCCCTCAAACTTGCCTACCGTGCAAGTGTGAACCACCCACATCCGCCGCTGTTTATTCTGTTGCTCTACTACTGGCGAAATCTGGGAAGTTCGGAAATGATGCTTCGCATTCCCTCGATCATCGCCGGCACTGCTTTCTGCTGGCTACTATTCAAGTGGCTGTCCAATACCTTTAACCGAACAGTAGGGCTAATCGCGCTCATCCTGGCTGCGTTTCTTCCCCCACTGGTTGAGCTGTCGGCGCAAGTGCGCGCCTACTCGTTACTACTAATGCTGGTTGGGGCCGTTTTCTTCCTTCTCGATCACGCCCTTGCAGAAAACAAAGTGAGGTTGATGGCGCTTTCTTTCATCTCGCTCTACCTGGCGATCCTCTCAAATTACTCTGCGTTCCTGGTCGCCGCGGCAGGGGGCGGTTATGCCTTGTCATGCTTTATCAACCGACGTACTCCGCTTCGACTAAAGGTAGCCTGGCTTCTGGGACAAGCCGGAGTAGTTGCGCTTCTTGGAGTCTTATACAAGTCCCATATTTCCAGGCTCAGGGGAAGTGGCATGGAGAGACGGGCGGTAGAGGGATGGCTGGCCAATTCTTATTTTAATCCCACCACGCAACATCTTCCGTCATTCCTGTTCCGCCAAACTGTAGGAGTTTTCCAGTTCGTGTTTGGCGACCCAACCATCGGCAATACGGCACTCATCATGTTCGCGTTGAGTGTCGTGTTTTTTCTTCTGGCAAAAATCAAAATGGCGAGCCAGTGTGGCCCACGCGAATTCGGCATACTGCTCATCTTGCCATTTGTGCTGGGCTTGGTAAGTGCGATCGCTGGTTTCTACCCTTACGGTCCTACACGTCACTCTGTATTCCTTGCTGTTTTCATGATCGCAGGAGTCAGCGCGTTTCTAACGAAAGCAGTTAGCTACCGTACTGGACCGGGAATGGCCGTGGCGGTTCTCATGGTTGCGATTTCGCAGGGGTTTGGTCAGTCGCAAGAGCCCGGAATGACTCGTTCAGACCAGAGCAAACAACAACTACACCGAGCTTTGCAATTTGCGGAAGGGCAGATTTCGCCCGCGGACTTAATCTTTATCGACAATCAGTCCAGCATCCTGTTGCGCTATTACCTCTGCAGAGACGAAGCTGTCTCTTTCGACAAATCAGTCCCAGGGTTTGTGCGGTTTAAGTGTAGAAATAATCGGATTGTCGCCGGCGATGCTGTCACTGGAGATTTCCAATCCGATAGTTTTTCAGGTAAGTGCCAGGAGATGGCACGCAACTTTGGCTTGGACCCGACCGATCGTATTCTGGTGATTCAGGTTGGTTGGGGGGCAAAACGCACCAAGCTGGGAACGGAGCTTCAACGGGTTGAGGAATTTAAGGATCTCGAGGTCCATAAGTTCGGCAACAATATTCAGATAATCAGGCTTGGAGTAGCAGGCACGGGCAAGTGCCAGCCGATCAAATCTGACCAGCAGCTAAAACCTCCTCCTACATAAAACGGTTGCATGGAGAACCGTTGGTCTCGGTGGATTGTCAGGATCTGGAAAACTCGCCAACACTTGTTGTGATAATGGCGTTAATGCCCGCAGCTGTATGCCGCCACGAATGACTCCGCTCTGCTTCGATTCGAGCCCTACGTCCAAACGAACGGCGCAAGGCGCAGTTTGAAACCAGCGTAATGAGCGAGCCGAGTAGTTCGTCCTCATCGCAAGGTTTTACAATGAGCCCGTTAATTCCGTCCTTTATCACGTCGGGCTGTCCGTCGCGGCCACTCGCTATAGTTGCGAGACCAGCTGCCTTGTAATCAAATAGCTTGAGCCCTGTGAATTCAGCGATGCCGCAATAAGGCGCGACGCCGATATCCAGATTCGCCAGCGACAGAGCATATTCTTCCGGGGCGAGGGCTCCGAGAAAAGTGACGTGCCGGTCCAACCCGAGTTGCTTTGCAAGTTTGCGAGCGCTGTGCTCACCCATTCCGGAGCCAATCAGAACCACGCGCACGCGCAGATCCATTTGCACCAGTCGTTTAATAACTTTCAGTAGCAGATCGACCGCTTGCCAGGGATAGAAGCCGCCCACGTAGGCAATTCCCACTGGACTGTCATCATCGTTGGCAGAGAAACTCCGCAGCTGTTCTCGATGCAATAACTCGACCAGCCTCGACCCATTGGCAACCACGGTGATGTCTTGCGGTTTCAACCCAAATCGCTCGATGGCTTGAACGCGCCATTGATAACCGCTGGCGACGATGTGGCTGGCGCGCACTAGAGATCGGCTGGTAGCGGCGGTATACGCCGTGAGCTTGAGCCCTTGAGGAGTTTTGCCATACATTCCCCGCTCCCACAGGTGATCCCCGTTTATCTCCACAACCAGAGGTGCTCTCAACATCATCGACGCGAGTGTGCCCCCAAACCCGAGCCAGCCCATTCTCTCGTAAAGGACATCAACCTCAGGCAACAGCTTGCTACACGCCAGCCCAAAACAAACGCTGTCCAAAAGCGTCACCCGCGAAAGCCGGTCGAGCCAGAAGGCGCCACGAATACGGGGCTTGGCAAGCGCCATCGGCACAAAGGTTCGACAGTCGTCGGAGTAGTAGATCATCCGATCAACCAGCGTGACCAGCCTGACCTCATGTCCGAGATTCTGTAAGCCCTGGCAAACTTCGTGAACATGGATCGCTGGCCCCGAGAAGGGACGGCTCATCATCCTCGGAGCGCCTGCTTGCATGAGGTAACCAATCTTCATGGGTCACCGCGCCACTTCGGCAATCAATGAGCCGACCCGACGCTTTGTCTTTTCGATATCGAAAATGAGAGAGGCACGCCGCTGCATTCCATCTTGAGTTTGGCGTCTGAAGGCCGCGGTAGCAGAGTAGTATGCGAGTAGTTTTTTCTTGAGGCCCTCATCCGTGCGAAAGATCTGGTCGTTAGGAAGAACGTCTTCGACTCCTGGCCAGGCATGCGAGAGGCAGTGGCACCCCGAAGCCATTGCTTCCAACAAGGCCACCTGTAAACCCTCGGAGTAGCTGTTGGACACGAACACGTCAATGGTTCGGTACCACTTACTGGTGTCGGGCGGTTCGCGCACGAATTCCACTCTGCTGGTAAGATCAAGTTTCTTCACCAGTGAGCTGAGCGTGTCATAATAATCCGGGAAAGAGGAATGTGGTCCTCCTGCTATTGATAGTTTCAGATTCGCATGACTGCGGCATACGCCTGCGAACGAGAGTATGAGTTCGTAGACACGCTTGCGTGGGGTCAGCCAACATAGAGTACCTATGCGATATTTGAGACGGTGTCCACGCGGATGAAATCGCTCGGTGGATACGCCCGGCGGGATCACGGCCATCCTGGCTGGAAGCGTCCCTGAAAGAGCCTTAAATTTTCTCAGCATAGCACTGCTCACAAAGATGGTCGCGTCGACACGGGCCCAGTCGACCTTATCGGTCCAACTAAACAGCTCATATCTGTGCAGCCGAGTAACAATATGACAGTCCGTCTGCAACTGCGTCGCGAGTGCCAGTAACTGGCTCGACCACTCAAAGAATGCCACCTGATGCTGGCTTAAGAACACTCGCAGGTCGTGGATTAAGAGCGCATTTCCCGATCTCACTCCCGCGATTGGTCGGAACACCGAAACACGATAACGACGGCACAAATAGTCGTAGATCTCCTTGAAGAAGTGCCACGTCTCATCGCCGACAATGATTCCGAGGGTTACATCTGATCTGCGCGGGCGGCTAGTTTGAACAGGCTTTCCAGCCTTGTCGCGCGGTACCTCGTTGCGTACAGCCTGCACCGCTCCAGCCACACTGGATCGATACTCGGAAACGCTCTTGATCATCGGATCGGACTGCCAGGCTGAGAGCGCCTGGATGATCCGTTTGTCACCGGGTTTCATCAACGACGGCTCTTTAGCAGCAGCAGCACGAATTGACTCTCTCGCTTCAAAATCGCTCTTATCGCGAAGAAAGCGAGCCGCGGCCCGAAGGTTTGCGTTGACAAAGGCTTCGGTCTTAGCTTTTCGCCACGAACGGGGACTGCTCCGATCAGAAAAGATTCGATTGAGGACTTCCAGACTTGCGTCACGCATCACATAGGCATCGCGACTCATCTGCCCGGCGTGATTCAGGTAAACGGAAACGGCGCTTTGAATCGAGACCATCTTGCATCCGCTTTTTGCTAACCGTAACCATAGATCCCAATCTTCGCAGGCGTGAAGACCAGGATTGAAACATCCCACTTGCTCAACCCGCGCTTTTGAAACCAAAACCGAACCAACATGAAACGGGTTTCGTCGTAACAGATCAATGGGTTCGAAACCAGGCTTTGCTCCTAAAGTTGCGGGCGCAAGCTGGCCGCCAATATCTGTTACGATCGCTAGCCCGGCAACGAACTCTGCGTGCTGCGCTTTTGCCGCTCGCAGCAGGAGTTCGATCGCCTGTGGAAACAAGAGATCGTCTGCGTCCAGGAAATTAAGATACTGACCGCGTGCAGCAACAATTCCCGCGTTCCTGGCGGAAGGCAATCCCTGATTGTCCTGATAAATGTATCGCAGCTTGTTGTTGAAAAATCCTTTTACGATGTCTTCAGTGGCGTCGTTTGAGCCATCATCAACAACAATAACTTCGTGTAGCGGATGGGTCTGATCGAGTGCGCTGCGGATTGCAAACGGCAATGAATCTGCATGATTGAAAGTCGGGATTATGGTGGAAACGAGTTCCGACATTTTGAGCCTCGATTCTCTATGGCAGCCCCGCTACGGCTGGAATGGAAAACGAGCCGCAACGTTTTTTGCTTGCAGAAATACAGCGCTACTAAGACCGCTCGTCAGCGGCGTGGAGAGGAAGAAGTCAAAACGGACTGTTGATCGAAATCTAAATTTTCCAGAGGCGGCTCAGCGACGCTTGCTCAGCGATTTATGATGCAAAACCGTGGGTGTACTTCGGGATAGCGACCGAGCTAACTACCGGCAACAGAAAGGCGAGCATGCCGGTCTTCCCAAGAGTCACGATCAGCCGCCGCCTTGAGATGGCCGTGGTCCAACCTGACCGCGATGGAGCTTTCTGCAGAAGATGTTCTTTTTCCAACATGGTCAGGGTCAGCCTAACCAAGTCCTCGCTCTGTGGCGCATCCAATTTTCGTTGCAGAAGCCTGGCTAGGTCCGTCACGCTGTGCTGACCGTCGCAGTGGCGCCAGATTAAGGTCGCGGTGGCATTAAGACGATGCGCCTTGCGCCGATCTCGATCGTGAATCACAAGTTCTTCGCCAACTTCTTGAACCAATAAGCCCTCGCTGCGGGAATTAGGATTCATGGTAGCGTCATCCCTTCCTAGTGATAGCTAGTTTTTACGAACCAGTGAGAACGTCCAACGATGGGTATATTGACAAGACGTGCTCCGACTGTCAAACACTACCACCTGCTCATGAGTAACAGGCAAATAAGCGAAGAGGCTTGTTGCGAAGAGGCACCTCAAGGCTGTGTGACAGCCTGTGTGCCAACCTAACCACTTTCCATGAAACTCATTGGTTTCTAATAAACCTAAACGTAACCAATACTGGCTGAAACTGCATGAGTAAAACTAGATTCGCGAATCGACTTGACTGGCAACACCGAGGCATGCCCGCGATGCTGCCTCAGGCGAAGCTGCTGATTAAGGATTTGGCTCCTTGAAGCTAATTCAGGGATCGTACTTCAACTAAAACAGCGTAGTTCAAACAATGATCGAAGAAGAACCATTTATGTGGGTAGTTTCGCAAGAGCCTCAGCAGCCTCAGACTGAACTTCAGGGGATGGATCCTGTCTCATCGATTTCAATTCAGAAACGGCTCGCGTCCGCAACTTCTCATCCGCTGCACTTTTTGCTATATGTTCAAAACCGTGCGGAATCAAAGCGCGAGCAGTTACGTTTGATGTCTTTTCGAGTTGGCGGAGTAAGCCGAATGCATCTTCATTGCAGTAATACTGTCCGAGTAATTCCGAAATGATGAAGAGTGACATCTGATCCTTAAAGCGCTCATACGATTTACCCAGAGAGACAAGCAACTTCTGCCTTTGCTCTGGTGACAAACGAACCCAATCTGTCTCCAAAACCATCAGCAACTTGGAAGAACCTGGCATGGCCAGGAACATTTCGGAGTCCATGAGCTTTAAAATAAACTCAAACACAGAATCCGGAAACAAATCTTCTGTGCCTGAATCCACGATTAGGTACAAGTCTACCTTGTCAATGAATTCTTTGAGACTTTGCTGGTTCCGTTTCTCCAGAACTTCAATCATGAGTTCCGGAAGGCCTTGTAAATCAAACTCGTTCATGCACGCCTAAGGTCTCCTCAACGGATTTTCTGCGCTTCCTTGCCAGCCAGGCATGGTTCACCACGCAAACGCAAGCAGAAGACGTGCTCCCGAGTCTGGTGGATTCTTGAGAAGTGCACTTCGGACTTGGGCCATCAGTCTTCGAAGGTGGGGTTAAAAGCGTGCAATTGTTCTTTCGGTTTCGTCAATTCCGTGACTTGAGCTCGGGTTAGTTCCATTTCATGCCATTCGAGTTCGGCGCCATCTTCGAGGTCGTCGTATATCAACACCAGGTCCTTTAGGCCGCAAAATCTTTGGCGGCCTTTTTTTCCATCGACGCGAACTTCCTGCTCGCTATCCCGTCCGTGCTGGTTGGCTTTTTCGTAAGCCTCTTCCGGGCTGTTGGCGTGGATTAGAATCAGATTCTCCCAAACCGTCAGCCGCTCGTCGTTCGCTTGCTCGTCTGGTTCTGCGCAAAGAATCTCATGCGAAATGTACCACTTCCGCTTTTGCAGCAACTCCGAACGGTAAGTCACCTCGTTCCCCCTCCTCCACTCCGGCGACAACCAAAGTACTTTTGCGCAACTTTTATTTTTTGCTTCGTTGCCGCATCGGAACAATTATACAACGCATCGAGAAACTTGCAGATCAAATCCTTATCGCTGCCGAACCGCCTCTAACATTGACAACAAGCTTATGCAAGCGAGCGATGCTATGAGCCCGCTGTATTTTCTGCTGGACTAATTCAGGGATCGTACTTCAACTAAAACAGCGTAGTTCAAACAATGATCGAAGAAGAACCATTTATGATTTGGTAGGATTCGTATGCGGAGTTTTCGTTCAGCACCTTCAAGTTGCTTTTGTTTGAGAATTCCAGGGACAAGTCACCGTTAGCCTCAGCTTGCGCATTGACCACCTCAGTTCCGAGAAGGTCCAGCAATCCATCTGCTTTAGAATACGGCTGATCAAACTCAGACACCCCATTTTTAGCTGTGGCGAGAATCAAGCGAGACTCGACGCTTACAGAAACGCCTTCTGAAAAATTGAGCGTAATCTGGTACGACCCGAAGCAGATTTGTTCTAAAGATTTCTTTAGCAAGAAGCTCAGGTCAGCATCAACCTTGTAATCTTTCATGTTCTCAATCCCTGATTCGCATCGTTTTAGGGTTCCGAGCATACCGATACCGGGCATCATAGACTAAACGCTGCGGAGTTTCACCGTCCGTATTCCGCTGCCGGTTCAACGAATTCCCAGTCGCAATCAGGTTGTTACGGCAGCGGAATATGGGTTTGCCCACCAGTACCCGGTTTACCCGTTGCCGGGTTAATCGGTTGTCCATATTGATTGTACTGTCTCCAATATCCAGTCGGGTATTCTGGAGTCGGCGGCATCACGCGTATCGTGTTGGCGTCTCCTGTGGTGCCAGGCTGCCGATGAATCGTCCCACCTTTCGTGCCTGCTTCAGGCACATATCCATCCGGAATGGGTGGATTTTGCGGAGGATTGGTCGGCGGTTCAAACGTCTTTGGCGGTCTTGGACCACCGCCGCCGGGCCGTGGACCACCTCCCTCACCGCTGCCACCGCCGCGGGGACCTCCGCCACCACGGCCGCCCGATCCGGGGCCGCCGCCTTTTGGTGGTGGATCCGGACAGAATTCAGGAGCACCTCCTCCACGACCACCCGCACCGCCGGGTCGTCCTCCGCCGCGCCCACCGGCGCCAAGGCCGCCTTTTCCTCCAAGGCCCGCTCTTACTGCGCCTCCACCCAGGATCCCAAATATTGCCGACGCTCTGGAAACATCCATCAAGACGTTTGCGGCACGGCCGTAACCATTGTCGTCTGCGTAGATCGCGTCTCCCGTACCGCTTCCAACCCTAAATAAGTCGGCAACTCCGTGGGACAGATCTGCGATTGTCTTGGTGGAGCCATTTGCAACCCAGTGTTGGTCATCCATTTGGTAGAAATCACTGGCGACATCGATCTTCTTGTCCAGCCAATTTGCAAGATCGTTGCCCCAGCCATCCAGTCCGAATGGATCTCTATAGTTAATGGGATTCTGCCAGGCATAGCCATAAAGATTCAGGTCACCACCAGCGAACCCTACCGGATCTTCCGAAAGGAACCGCATCGATTGCGGATCGTACCAGCGTGCGCGGTAGAAGATCAGGCCGGTAGCAGCATCGCGTTCCCGGCCGGTGAATCCGTAGCGCGTCAGTGAACTCCCTGCGCTATCACCGAATGGGTCGTATTGCGTCCGCTCGACTACGTTACCAGAAGCATTGGTGAGCCCGACCATGCTGCCAAGATGGTCATGGAGGAAATAGAGCGCTCCGGTGGATTGACTTTTCTGGCGCAGCACATTGTCGACGCCGGGCCCATTGAGATAATCGATCGAGCTGCCATCGCTCGCACGATCCAAAACAACATCCGCGGCCTTGTACACAAAATTTGTCGTTATTCCGCCAGCAGTTCGGCTTGACCTTCTGCCGAGGGCGTCGTAGCCGTATTGCACTATCTGGCCATTCGGCAAGGTCGCTTGCGTCATCCGGCCACGCCCATCCCACTGGTAGCTGGTGGCGCCTTGAGTGTCAGCTTTACCAGTAGTTTGACCAGCCTCATTGAAGCTGTAGCTCGTGGCACCAAACTGCGAGATGCGGTTGTCGCGGTCAGCTGGGGTGGCGGTTTTCTCCACAGGCAGCGTTGTCGCCGCCACCATTGAATTCACGCTCGCGACATGATCGTCATCGGTATAGCTATAGATAAAGTCTTCAAGAGTTTGGCTGTTGGCATGAGTGAGATGGACCAGGCGACTCGATTCATCGTAGCCATACGTTGAGCTGACGCCATTGGGCCGTTGCAAGGTTGCGAGACGTGATAATTGATCGTATGCGTAGGTGAATAGTTCAGAACCCTGGGCAATCGTCTGCAGCCTGCCGGCAGTGTCATATCCATAGTTGACCGGCGGGCGATCTGCAACCGTCATCACTAAGGGCTGATTCGCGTCATTGTATTGGTAACTTACCGATGCGTTCGCGGTGGTCTCAGTCAGGACCCGGCCCGCATTGTCATAAGCATACTCAGCAAAGCCAGACTGGCTATCGTCGACGCGAGTCAAGCGCGAGGAAGCGTCGTAATTGTAGGTTGCGGTCGCATCAGAATAAATCGCCGAGGTGAGCCGGTTGATGGCATCGTAGGCAAAACTCACTCGACGACCCAGGCGGTCCGTGGCGCTGCTCACGTTTCCGGGCGAATCGTAAGTGAGACTTGACACCGCGCCGTTTGGACTTCGCCGGCTCAGCGGCCGGCCCAGTTCATCGTAAACGAAAGTGGTGATATTACCGCGTGGGTCGGTTAGGGTCAGGAGAGCGCCCTTGGGATCGTACGTGTAGCGCGTTACGGCTCCTGATGGACCGATAACCGTCGCCGGTTGCCCCAGCGGAGTGTAGCCGTATCGCGTCTTTCGTCCCGCCGGCGTGGTAAATGAGACAAGCTGGTCGGCGGCATCATATTCCAGACCAAGGCGCCGTCCGAGGGCGTCCGTATTGGAGATGAGCCGGTTCTTGGCATCATATGTATTGTCCCAGTGATGGGTGAGCGCGTTAGTGGTCGTTGTCAGATTTCCATTTCTGTCATAGGTAAAAGTGGTAGTGGCCCCCGCAGGATCGGTGGTAGTAAGGATTTGTCCCAGCGCATCATGGGTCCGGCTAATTCGCCGGCCGAGCGGATCACTCCCCGCCGTGAGACGCCCCATGACATCGTGTTCAAGCACACTGCGGTGACCGCTCTCATCAACTATCCCCGACACATATCCTTTAGCGTCGTATTCCACGTGACGCTGATGGCCCATCGGGTCAGTAGAACTGATCAGTTGGCCAGTAGCGTCGTAGGCCAATGTTGTTGTTTGGCCAAGGTTATTAATGATTGAAGTCAGATTTCCTCTAGCATCGTAACCAAGATTGGTGATTCGTCCCACGTGATCGGTGACTTTGGTGAGATTGTTATGGACCGGTTCATACTCCATGTGCACCGTCTGGTTCAGACGGTTGGTGACCGCGGTAACGTTACCGCGGCTGTCATATTCCTGAGTTACTTCCGGGCAGCCGCAAGGGCCAATGGTGGCAATAGGCAAGTTGGTCGTTTCGTCGAGGGTTATCCGTGAGGTTTGTCCCATCGCGTCTACCAACCCGACAAGATATCCGTTGGCGTTGAAGCGCTTTGTTGTCTTACGCCCCAACGGATCCGTAATGATCGTGGAAGTTACGATACCGCCCGACAAAATGTAGTCGTAAGTTTCAGAACCGCCGTCGGCGAACTGCTGTCGGATAACGCGTCCACTGGTATCGTAAGTGATTCGCTTCGCAAAATTGCCTCGTGCATCGGTCACTGAGGTCAACCGCGCGGTGGCATATGAATAACGCGTTGTGTTTCCCAGCGGATCGGTAACGCTGGCCAAAAATCCGGCGATGCCGCCAAAACTTTCGTAGGTGTAAGTCCAGGTGTGGTTAAGTGGATCGGTTGCTGAGCCGATGAAGCCCGAAGGATCATAGGTGAGAGTAATGGCGCGACCTGCTGCGTCTGTGATCCGGGTAAGCCGTGAACCAGTATAGGTGAGTGTTGTCGTATTGCCGTTCGGATCAACTGTGGCAGTTAACCTGCCGCTGCTGTCAAAACGCATTATGGCGCCATCGAAGTATTTGTACTCAAAGGTGCCGTTAGTGAGTTTTCTGAGGACGTCTCCCAACTGATCGATGGTGCCGCTGGTGGTAAAGATCAAAGCACCATCGGTCGCAGTGCTGGCATAACTGAAAAGCCGGCCAGTTTGCTCGTCAGGCATGACCACTCGACCTGAGCCGCCCGTTATCCAACTACCATTTAAGGTCACGTCGAAGCTGTCGCGAGTGCCCCGGCCGAAGCGCCCGAAAATGGCCGAGCCCGAGTTATCACTAGTGTAGTATCTGGTTAATGCCAATCCACCTCTGGCTCCTTCAAAACCGATGTCGGTGAAGGTTTCAAGCTTCATGCCGGTCGAGTAATTAACCGGCGTCGGGCCAGTACCCCCGCAACCGCCCTTGCCACCGGGATTGCCGCCTGATCCGGCGTTGGGCATGTGCCAGGAGAAGTCTCGCAGGCCGTAGAGTCTGCCGGTGCTCGGATCGATTTCGGGCGAGATGGTGCGGCCGTCCGTGCTGACGCGGCCGTAGCCGTAGATGTACCACTGCACTGTGTCGTGATTGAAAGCGTAAAGCTCAACTCTGGTTCCGGGATCGACACCCAAAAGATTTGGATAGACTACGGGCATGGGAATATCGGAAATCGCGCCGCCGGGTTGGCTGGTATAGACGAGCCCGGTCCTGATGTTGGCAGGCAAGGGCGCGGGCGTGCGATCGATGGCGAGAGGTGTGATCGAGACGCGCGTGACAGGCGAGCCGTCGCGGTTGCGCAGGTTGGCGCCCGCGGGAATGGTCATTTGTAGACCGGGCACACGCGGATTGGTCGCGTTCGTGTTCTGCCCCGGTACGACTTCCACTTCATACTGCGTATCGATCGGCGG
>Ga0137410_10000143_pt1 | contig 49759 bp, 41 predicted proteins | sample CZODoug1_16funga_FD_108878 | JGI IMG/M metagenome (GOLD analysis project Ga0137410, IMG submission 108878) | Vadose zone soil fungal communities from Angelo Coast Range Reserve, California, USA - CZODoug1_16fungal (Illumina Assembly) | ecosystem: Environmental > Terrestrial > Soil > Vadose zone... | reverse complement strand
TGTCCTGGGCGAGCGTCTGCGCCGCGCCGTTGACCGTGGCGCGCAGCGTCGCCGTGTATCCCGTCCCCACCGCGCCGGTTGCGGGCCAGCCAAACGCCTTCACATAGGTCCCCGAGAGCGCAATATTGGCGCTGTCCGCGAACTGCGCCACTACCTGCTGCGTGGCCGTATTGACGATCGTCACCGAGAGCGGCAGCCCCGCCACCACGCCGAAGCCCTTGTTGCTCACAGCGAGGCTGAGCGTGACGGGATTCCCCTGCGGCACCTGCTTCGGAATCGCCGCGAGCGTGCCGGTGACCCGCGTCACCGGCGGCGCGATCACGAAGGAATCCTGCGCCAGCGTGAGGCTCGCCGTGCCCACCGTCGCCGAGAGCACCGCCACGTAGGTCGCACCCGCCGCCGCGGTGGCGGGCCAGCCGAAGGAAACGGGAACGGTCTGCGCTCGCGCGAGGGCGATGGTCGTCGGGACTTCCGCGAGCACCTGCTGCGCCGCCGGATCGACGATCGAGATCTTCACGTTCAACGCGGAGATGTCCGCGTTGCCGAGGTTGCTGACCGCCGCGCTGAAGGCGATCGGATCGCCGAAAGGAACGGGTTTGGGCGTGCCGCTCAGGGTGCCGGTGAGCCCTGCTCCCGTCGCCGCGCTCGACAGCACGGTGAAGCTCGTCGCGCTAGTCGCGAGCACCGTCCCGCCCGAGTCGCGCACGCTCAGGTTCGCCGTATAGCTGCCCGGGGCGGCGAAGCCGAGCGGCAGCGCGTAGTTGTAGTCCTTCAGCCCGCCTTGGACGAGCTCCACGATCTGCTCTGACTGGGTGAAGCGTGCGCTGCCGTCCGGGTTGGTCACGCTGGTGACGGCGGTCACGCCGCTCAGGGGCTCGTTCTGCGTGAGGTTGGTCACGCGGCTCAGCAGCTGCACGGCCTCGCTCGGGGAATACGAAGCCTTGTCGGCCGTGATGCGACCCGACGCAAGCGCGGCGGTGTCGGCGACGATGCCGAAACTCGAGCGCGCCGTGCCCGCCTGCCGGCCCGCGGAGTCGAACAGCGTCGCGAGCACGGTGTAGCCGGAGCCCGCCAGAGTGCCGCCGGTATTCCAAACCGGCGCGAGATTGACCGACGCGCCGCCCGCGAGGCTCGAGAAAGGCAGCGTGGCCACGCCCGCCGCCAGCGCGCCGTCCGGGGCGAAGACCTCGAACTTGACCGAGCCGCCGAGGAGACTACCGTCGGTATTGGTCACCTGCCCGGTGATGTTGACTGGCACGTTCGCGCCGTAAGTCGCTTTGTCGGTAGTGACACCTAGATCTAGGAACGCCGAGGCCGTCACCCGCGGGATGTTGAACGCCGAATCGACGTTGCCACCGGTGAAGCTGTTCTTGAACGTGAGGTGAGCGTCAGTCGACACGGCGCGGACCTCGTTTACGGCCATGTTGGCGAGGGCCAGGTCGTAGTTGATCTCCCGTCCGCTCGAGGTGACGCCGGTCAGCTTCCACACGTAGGTGCTGGTGCCGTCCGGATTGAACGACGACGACAGCGGGGTCGTGTCGGGATTGCTCATCGCAATGCTCGCCGGGAAGGTCACCGACACATTCGTGTCGATCGCGCCGAGGCGATCGAGGACGATCGGCAGCCAGATAGACACCCAGGTCGTTGCCGCGAGGTGGGTCGCGAAAATATTGTCCTCGCTCAGCCATGTTCCGTCGGCCTGCTGGCGGCTCAGCAGCCACCTCACCGCGTTCTGCACGATCGGGTCCGACGCGGAGGGATTCAGGTAGTCGAGCGCGAATCCGACCTGCGCGGTCACGAGCGAATCGCTCGCGTAGGCCTGCGTCCAGCCCCAGCCGCCGTCGGCGTGGACGCGCGAGCGCAGCAGCGCGGCCACCGAGTTCATCTTCGCGAAGAGGGTGTCCGCGAGCGGCTGGCCCTGGTAGTAGCCGTGCGCGGCGCCGAGGCCGATCAGGCGCTGCGCCAGGCTCAGGTTGTTGCTCGAGTCGGTGTTGCTGTCGACGAGCAGCCAGTTCACGCCCTTCAGGATCGCTGCGTCCATCGCGGTGAGCGCGGTACTCACGTTCATCGGAGTCTTGCTGACGCGGTACAGGTTGCCGCTGGCGTCTCCCAGCACGATGCCGCCGTCCGGGGTGACCGCGAGGCCAGGGCGATCGATGTACGTCAGGCGCTCTCCCTGCCACTCGCTGTTGTAGGCGTAGAGCCCCAGACTGGTGGTCACGAGCCAGCCGCTGCCGTTCGCTTTGATCCGCGAGGGGTTCCCGCCAGTCCATCCCACGACGACCTCGTAGCTCTTGTCTGGGTGATAGCGCACCATGTTGAACGCGTTGTAGTTGCTCACCACGAGATCGCCCGCGGGCGTCGCCACGATCGACCAGGGATTGACGAGCGCTCCTCCGACGATGTAGTCGCTGACGGTTCCGGCAGGCGTGATCCGAGAAATCTTGTTGTCCCAGTACGAAGCCATGTACAGATTGCCGTCCGAATCCATCGCCAATCCCGAGCCGGAGCGCGACGTGATCAGGGTCTTGGTGCCGTCCGGCTCCCGGCGGTAGAGACCGCCGAACGAGGCGATGTACGGCGTTCCGCCGGGCGCGAAAAATATGGCAGTGGGGTTGGTCAGCGCGGAGAGCCACAGCAGCACCGAGCCGTCGGGCCTCACTTGATAGACCTTCCCGTCGACATAGCTCGAGACGTAGACGTTGCCGGCCGCATCGCTCGCCATGTCGTAAGCGTTGGCGATGCCCTTGCCCGTGACCCACGGCGTCGCATCGGTGTTGACGGCGCTGCCCGCGGGCGCCTGGGCGAGCGTCTGGTGAACGTCGATCAGGTTCTTGACATTGAACGCCGTGTTCGCGACCTGCGTGCTCCACCAGCCGGAGGCGTGATCGGGACTCCAGGCTCCGGCCGGGGACTGCACGCTGATCAGGTATTGCGCGCCCTTCGCCAGGGTCGAGACGATCTCGTTCTTCTTGTGCCAGGCGTTCAGCGCCCACATGCCCAGCATGCTCTGGGTCATCTGGTAGGCGCCGGTGTAGCCGTCGATCGCGCCGTTGCTCTGCTGATACTCGACGATGGAGTTGAAGATGGTGTTGCGGTTGTTGGCGTCGTAGGTGGTGAGCTTGCGGGTGAGCTCGCCGCCGACCAGCGCCTGCGATTGCACGTGGCAGCGCAGGCAGCGGCTCTCGATCGTGTCCGACGCCGCAGTGCTGTCGTTGTAGGTGACGCCTTTCTGCACCGCCGCCTTGATCAGCGGCGCAAGCGGATCGCTGATCGAGCCGTTCGACACGTCCTGCCCCGTGACTGTGATGTTGGCACGCACGCTCTGCGTGCCAGCCGGCACGACCAGCTTGTTCGCCGTGTAGATTGCGGAGCCGGAGTCGCCGACGTACACCGGCGCCGTGATCTTCCCTTCCGCCGGATTCGGGGAAGCGAGCTCGATGCGGAAATTGCCGCCGGCGGGCGGCGTCCAGTCGGCGAAGGCGAGGGCGTTGAACTCCGACACCATCAACGCGGGAGCCGTCACCGTCTGCGCGTAGGCAACGACGTTCGTTTGCGTGTTGATCACGCTGAGCGTGTAGGGCTGCGCCGCTAGCAGCGCGTTGCCGTCGTTCTGGATCGTGGCCGAAAGGGAGATCACGGTGTTCGTGCCCGCGCGCAGCACCGGTGGATCAGCGGTGATCGAGCCGGTGAAGTGCGTCTGCGCGACGATCGAAGCCGACGCCGGCGATTCGAGCAGCACGGACCCCTGCGGGGTCGGCTGGGTGATCGAGCCGGGAACGACCAGGCGCATGAGCAGCTGGTAACGGCCCGGGGCGAAGCGGCCGGTGTTCCAGACGAAATGCACGGCGCGGGATTCGTTCGCGGCGAGCTGGATCTGGCCGATCGGGGCGTTGCCGGCATCGAACGCGGTCCCTACACCGATCACCCCGCCCGCTGCGCCGTTCGCGCCGTCCAGATCGATGACCTGCAGCTTGAGGGCGGCCGAGGCGGTCGAGGAACCGAGGTTCGTGATGGAGGTAGAAACAGAGACGTCGGTGTTCGCGCCAGCGCTCGCCGGGCTGACACCCGGGTCGCCGAAGGCGAACGTGGTGCTGCCGGCGAACAGCGCGAAGTTCTGCGTGACATCGCCCGGCTGCGAGACCTGAATGCTGATGAGCTGCGACGCATATCCCGTCGCGGAGGCGCGTAAATCGAAACTGCTGCCGCTCAAGCCCGCGAGGGAATACGTTCCGTCAGTCGCGGTGCTGGCCGAGGCTCCTTCGATCACCCGCACGGTCGCGCTCGAGAGGACCGCCCCGTTCGAATCCGTAACGACACCGCGGATGGTCGTCGTCGTGCGCTGGGCGGGAAGCGCGACGGTGCCCGCATCGACGCTCGCGCCGGCCGCGAGCAGGAAGGTCTGCGTCGCGCCGTAGTAGCCGATGAGGCTATACGCGGCGACATAGTTGTCGGGATTCAGCGTGAGGTCGAACCTCCCGTCGCTCCCGGTCGTCGCTGCCGCGGCGCCGTTCAGCGCGACGGTCACCCCGCCGAGCGGCGCTGCGGTCCCCGCGACGACAACGGTACCGAAGAATCGTCCCGTTGTGGGCTTGTTTTCGCTCGTCGTAAACAGCGCCGGGGAGAACACCAGCGTCTGGCCGCCGGAAATCGTCGCGTTGCCGCTCACGTTCTGATATCCCAAGAGGCTCGCGGTGAGAGCGATCACTCCGGGCGGGACGCTCGAGAACTCGAACGACCCGGTCAGGTCCGTCGCGGTGCTCAGGGTCGCGGCCCCGGTGATCGACACCGACACTCCGGGAAGCGGAAAGCCTCCGGTGGCCGCGGTAATTCGCCCACGCACGATGCCCGCGGCGGCGATTTGCGTTAGCGGGATGCTGCCCGCGTCCAGCGTCTGGCCAGCGAGCAGGCTGTAGGACAATGAAGCCCCCGTGTAGCCCGCGCGCGCGACCTGGGCGGAGTAGGCTCCCGCGCCGAGATTTCCGATGCTGAAGCGACCGTCCCCGCCGCTGGTGGCGCTCCCGGGGCTCGCCCCGGTCACGCTCACGCTGACACCCGAAAGGGGCAGATTGGTGCCCTGATCGATCACCTTGCCTGTGAGAGTCGCGGCAGCGGGCGACGCCGAGCCCGCGCCGAGCGCGCGAAGGGCGATCGCGGTCAGGAACGGATCGTCCTGCCAGCTTCCGGAGGCGCCCTGCTGGGCGACCAGATACGCGCTCGCCGCGGCGCGCACGGTCTGGTCGCTGATCGCCGGCGCGACTGCTATCAGCGAGAGCGCGGTCGGATAGACGCCGCCCTGCCAGCCTCCATCGGCACCCTGCCGCTGCCGCAGCCAGCCGGCAAGCACGCGCACCGCCGTGGTGGTCGATGCGTCGCCCGCGGTTTGCAGCGCGAGCAAGGCCACTGCACTGTACTCGACGCGAGCCGGATCGGTTGCGGCGTCAACGCCGCCGTCCGATTGCAGGCTTCCCATGAGATAGATGCGCGCGCCCTGGGCCGGCGCACCCGCACCCTGCCCTGCGCGGGCGAGCGCGAGCACCGCCCACGCGGTGTCGAGCGGATTGCTTTCGAAGCCCGGCCCGCCGCCGAAACCGCGGTCGGCGTTGCTACGCGTCAGGATCAGATTGACCTGCGCGGATGCGTCGCGACCCGCGGCGATCAACGCAATCACCAGGCGCGCGAGGTATTCGGTATTGCCGTCAGGCTCGGCCGCGATCGCGTCGGCGAGACGCGGAGGAACGGCGGCCGCGAGCGCCGCGAGGGCTTGCGCGGTCTCGCTGCGATCCTGCAGCGCCGTCGCCAGCGAGGACACTTCGTTGGCCAGGCTGCCGTCCGCCTGGACCTGGCTTTGCAGCCACGCCAGGCCCAGGGACAGCTGGGGCGCGAAAGGCTGGGATTGGGCATGCGCGCCGGCGCAGACGAACAGGCAAAGACACGCAAGCGCAAGGCGGCGCAAACGGTCTGCCCATGGCGATGCCACGTGAATCCTCCCTGGTCGTCGTCCCGGCGACGGGCGCCGGGATGCGTGCCTTTTCGAAGTTCGTTGTCTTTCTATGCTACTTCGCGGACGACTTTTACCCGAATCCGTTTTTGATATCTGTCAGGCAACTAACACAGTGTGTGTAGGGTTCCCCCGACCAGCAAGCCAACTAATACGTATCGAGATAACCAAACTGATATTGGCGCAAGCGGATTTCAGCCAGCGCAGCTGATACTCTTGGCGACTGTACGCGGTTTAGGTGTGGGTATTGCTGTGGGTATCGTGGCGGGGTGAAGTCTGACCCTTGAAGCGTGTTCACAGTCTCTTATCTCCCGTTTTCGTCGGTAGCAGACCCCTGCTTGGTCAGATGGGCAACGCTTTTCTCCAATTTGCCGGAGACGGGTAAGAATGCGGGTACTGCCTGTCAGGTTCGGACTTGAAGTATCAACTAGTAAAGCGAGGGGGAATAGAATGGTTCGCCGCCATCCTGGCGGAAAGAAGGGGGAGATCATGAAGAAGTTAGCTGCTGTTCTGGCGGGACTGCTTGTCCCTGCGCTTCTGTTGTCAGGGGCCGTCTTGAATTCCGTGATGGCGCAGGAAAAGATGGCAAAGGCTACGGTCAAGCAGAAAGTATTAATGGAGAACGACAAGCTGAAGGCATACGAGGTCACGTTCAAGCCGGGGGCCGAAAATACCACCGTCCCCTCATCCTCGTCCCGTGTCGTCCGAGCATTGAAGGGCGGCACGCTCGAGCGTACCTACGCCGACGGCAAGAAGGAGAAGGTGACCTACAAGACTGGAGAGGTCAAATTGAACCAACCTGGTCCGGCCTTCACTACCAAGAACGTTGGCAAGACCGAGATCGTCTTGTACATCGTCCAGTTGAAGTGACGCACGCGGACTAGCCTGCACATCCGATACTAGTGACCCGCTCTAACCCCTCTTCGGAGGGGTTAGTTGGACAGGCGTATGCGGTCCAGCGGTTTGTTGGGAGTGTCGCAAAGATGGGTAGGGGTATGGGTAGGACCCAAGACAAGCCAGCGAAAATAAGACGTCTCAGGCTCTTACGGGCTTGACTTGGCGGAGAGTGAGGGATTCGAACCCCCGAAGCGCTTGCGCGCCTGCTGGTTTTCAAGACCAGTGCAATCAACCGCTCTGCCAACTCTCCACGCCTAAGTGCTTGTCGGCGCTTGAATTGTAGCACCCGCTCCCTCATATTCGCTTTGCGATTGGCGCGCCTTGAACGCTGTGGCTATACTGGGCGCCGATGAAACCCGGCGAATCCAACCGGGTCAAAAGCTGCACTAACGTTTCCCGGAGGAAACACTATGCAACCCGAGCTGCAACCGATCCGGACCGGCAACGCGGTCCCCTCGCAAGACTACGCGGTGCAGCAGCACCGCGTGCTGCGCAACACATACTGGTTGCTCGCGCTGTCGCTCATCCCGACGGTCATCGGCGCGGCGATCGGCACGAACATCGACCTGTCCTTCATGCGGTCGAGCCCGATCCTCTCGTTCTTCGCGATCCTCGCGATCTTCTACGGCTGGATTTTCGCGATCGAGCGCAACAAGAACAGCTCGATCGGCGTGGGCCTGCTGCTCGGCTTCACGCTGTTCATGGGCCTGCTGCTCGGGCCGCTGCTCCAGCGCGTTCTCGGATTCTCGAACGGCGTTCAGCTCGTGATGATGGCCGCGGGCGGCACCGCCGCGGTGTTCTTCGTCATGGCCGGCGTCGCGACGACCACCAAGCGCGATCTTTCGGGGCTGGGCAACTTCCTCACCGTGGGCGCGATCGTGCTGATGCTCGCGGTCGTCGCGAACGTGTTCTTCATGAACATGATCGCGCAGTTGGTGATCGTCACCGCCTTCGTGCTGTTCTCCTCGCTGCTGATCCTGTGGCAGGTGAACTCGATCGTGAAGGGCGGCGAGACCAACTACATCTCGGCGACGCTGTCGCTGTACGTGGCCGCGTACAACCTGTTCACGAGCCTGCTGCAGCTGCTCGGAATCTTCGGCAGCAGCCGCGACTAGTCCTCGTTCCAGTCCAAGAAGGGCGCTTCGGCGCCCTTTTTTGTTTCTCGCGCATCTATCGTTCGAACAGCGCGATCGACTCCACGTGCGAGGTGTGGGGAAACATGTTGACCACGCCCGCGGCGGCGAGCCGGTAGCCGAGCGCGTTCACCAGCACGCCGGCGTCGCGCGCCAGTGTCGCCGGGTCGCAGGCGACGTAGACGATGCGCGCGGGCGGCTTCTGCTCGAAGGACTTCACCAGCTCGATCGCTCCCTCCCGCGGCGGGTCGAGCAGCGCCTTGTCGCACGCGGGGAGCCTGGCGCACTCCTCGGCCTGGAAGAGATTCGCCATCGCGAAGCGGCAGCGATCGGCGAGCCCGTTCGCCGTGGCGTTGGCCTGCGCCTGGGCGAGCAGCGGCGCGCTGCCCTCGACGCCCAGTACCTCGGCGCCGCTCCTCGCGATCGGCAGGGTGAAGTTGCCCAGCCCACAGAAGAAATCGGCGATGCGCTCGCCAGGCCGGGGCTCCAGCAGCCCGAGCGCGCGGCTCACCAGTAGCCGGTTCACGGCGTGGTTCACCTGGGTGAAGTCGGTCGGCCCGAACGCGATGCGCACGCCGTACTGGGGCAGCGTGTAGTGCAATTCCGGCGACTCGACCGGCCAGAAGGGGTGCGCCGAGTCCGGCCCGGCCGGCTGCAGCCACAGCTGCACGGCGTGATCGTCGGCAAAGCGCTTCAGGCGCTCGCCGTCCTCCGCGCCGACGGGCTCGAGCACGCGCATCACCAGCACCGTGAGCGCTTCGCCCACCGCGACCTCGATCTGCGGAATGCGCTCGCGCAGCGCGAGCGAGCCAATCAGCGTGCGCAGCGGCCGGATCAGCCCCGATACGCCCGGCGGCAGGACCTCGCAGCTCGTCATGTCCGTCACGTAGGTCGACTTGCGCTCGCGAAAGCCCACCAGCGACCCGCCCTTCTTCTCCACCCAGCGCGCCGACAGGCGCGCGCGGTGCCGATAGCCCCAGGGCAGGCCGTGCAGCGGCCGCAGCATCGACTCCGGGCGCACGCGGCCGACGTGCCACAGCACATCCTCGAGCACGCGCTGCTTGGCGGCAACCTGCGTGCCGCCGTCCACGTGCTGCATCGAGCAGCCGCCGCAGGTGCCGAAGAAGGCGCAGCGCGGAACGACCCTGGACGGTGCTTCCTTGCGGATGCGCAGCAGCTGCGCCAGCTCCCACGCGGGTTTCTTGCGGTAGGAGGAATACTCGACCTCCTCGCCGGTGACCGCGCCGTCGACGAAGACGGTCTTGCCCTCGACGTGTGCGACGCCGCGGCCTTCGCGGTCGAGCGACTCGATGCGCGCGAGCGGCATGCCGCGACGCGCTACTTCCAGCGCGCGAGGAACTCGCGCCAGTGCTCCTCGCCCGATTTGCGGAGCGTCTCGCGCACCAGCTCAAGCTCCTTCGCGTAGCGCTCCTCGTCGCACAGGCCGCGGATCAGCTGGAAGCGCTGGAAAACGAGGTAGGTGTTCGCCGCGTCGGTGGCGCAGTAGTTGCGGATGCTCTCGATCTCCCCGGCCTGGTAGGCGTCCCAGACCTTGGCGCCGTCCATGCCGAGCTTGCCCGGAAAGCCCAGCAGGCGCGCCATCTCGTCGAGCGGCGCCTGGCCGCGGTTCTGGTAGAGCGAGAGCACGTCCATGAGGTCGACGTGCCGCATGTGGAAGCGCGCGATGTAGTTGTTGTAACGGAAGTCCCGGTCCTCGTCCCTGCTCCCAGTAGCGCGGCGCGGAAACGCCGTGCATCAGGCTGCGGTACTGCAGCACGGGCAGGTCGAAGCCGCCGCCGTTCCAGGACACGAGCTGTGGCGTGTACTTCTCGATGCCGTCGTAGAAGCGACGGATCAGCTCGCCTTCGCTCTCGTGCGCGCCGCCGAGCGACCAGCAGCGGAACGATTCGTCGTCGCGCAGCGCGCAGGCGATCGCGACCACGCGATGCAGGTGCAGGGGCAGGAAGTCGTTGCCGGTCCTGGCGCGCCGCTCGCGGAACGCGAACTCGGCGACGTCGCGGTCGGGAACGCGCGCGTCGATGTCGTGCAGCAGGCGCAGGCCGGCTATGTCCGGCACCGTCTCGATGTCGAATGCGAGGATAGGCGTCATTCGGGAGCGGCTCGCGCCGCTGGTTTTCAGTCCGGAAACACGCCTGTGGAAAGATAGCGATCGCCGCGGTCGCAGACGATCGAAACGATGGTCGCGTTCTCGACTTCGCGCGACACCCTGAGGGCCACCGCGAGAGCGCCGCCCGAGGAGATGCCGGCGAAGATGCCCTCCTCGCGCGCCAGGCGCCGCGCCATCTCCTCGGCGTCGGCCTGGCTCACGTACTCGAGCCGGTCGACGCGCGTCTTGTCGTAGACCTTGGGCAGATAGGCCTCGGGCCACTTGCGGATGCCGGGGATCTGCGACCCCTCCTCGGGCTGGCAGCCGATGATCCGCACCTTGGGGTTCTTCTCCTTGAAGAAGCGCGAGCAGCCCATGATGGTCCCGGTGGTGCCCATGCTGGAGACGAAGTGCGTCAGCGTGCCCTTGGTCTCGCGCCAGATCTCCGGCCCCGTGCCCTCGTAGTGCGAAAGCGGGTTGTCGGGGTTGCCAAACTGGTCGAGGATTCGCCCCTTGCCCTCGCGCTGCATCTTCTCGGCGAGGTCGCGCGCGGCCTCCATGCCGCCCGACTTGGGCGTGAGGATGATCTCGGCGCCGAAGGCGCGCATCGTCTGGCGCCGCTCCGCCGAGAGGTGCTCGGGCATGATCAGGATCATGGGGTAGCCGCGTATCGCCGCCGCCATCGCGAGCGCGATGCCGGTGTTGCCGCTGGTCGCCTCGATCAGCGCGTCGCCGGGCTTGATCGTGCCGCGCTTCTCGGCGCGCACGATCATCGACATCGCCGGGCGGTCCTTCACCGAGCCGGCGGGATTGTTGCCCTCGAGCTTGAGCAGCACGATGTTCGAGCTCTTGCCCGGCAGGCGCCGCAGGCGCACCAGCGGCGTGTCGCCCACCGTGTCCTCGATGGTCTTGTAGGTGAGCTGGGGATTGCGGTCCATGCGCTGGCGTCCTGATTCCTATGATATCCCCGCGAAGCGGAAAGATCAGCCGCCGCCCTTGCTGTCGTCCAGAAGCTGCTTGACGTACCTGCCCACGCCTTCCTCCACGGTGAGCAGGGGCACGGTGTAGCCCGCACGTCGCAGCGCGCCGACGTCGGCCTGAGTGAAGTTCTGGTATTTTCCCCTGAGCGCGTCGGGGAACGGCGCGTACTCGATCAGGCCCTGCTTCTGCGCCTCGGCCAGCGCCACTGCCGGCTCGCCTTTCGCCCTGCGGCAGGTGTTGATGGTCGCAAGCGCCACGTCGTTGAAGGTTTGCGCGCGGCCCGTCCCCACGTTGAAGATGCCCGACACCTCGGGGTGGTCGAGGAAATGCAGGTTGACCTTGGCGACGTCCTCGACGGAGACGAAGTCGCGTTGCTGCTCGCCGTTCGCATAGCCGCCCGACCCCTCGAAGGGGCGCACCTTCCCTTGCGCGAGGTACTGGTTGAAGAAGTGCCAGGCGACCGAGGCCATGCGCCCCTTGTGCCACTCGTTGGGGCCGTAGACGTTGAAGTAGCGGAAACCGGCGACCTGCGAGCCCGCCTCGGCGAGTCGCCGCCGCACCGCCTGGTCGAAGAGGAACTTGGAGTAGCCGTAGACGTTGAGCGGCGCCTCGTACCTGCGGTCCTCGCGGAAGGTGGTGCTCGCGCCGTAGACCGCGCCGGAGGAGGCGTAGATGAAGGGCACTTCCTCCTCGAGGCAGAAGTCGAGCAGCGAAAGCGAGTAGCGGTAGTTGTTCTCCATCATGTACTGCCCGTCGCTCTCCATGGTGTCGGAGCAGGCGCCCTGATGGAAGATCGCGTCGATCGAATCGTCGAAGTCACCCTCCTCGACGCGGCGCCGGAACTCCGTCTTGTCGAGGTAGTCGGCGATCTCGCTGGACGCGAGGTTCTTGAACTTGTCGCCGCGCTCGAGGTGGTCCACGGCGAGAATGCGGTTCTCGCCGCGCGCGTTCAGAGCGCGCACCAGGTTGGAGCCCACGAAGCCCGCTGCGCCGGTAACTACGATCGTCATGTCGTTCCCTCTAGGCCACCAGGGCAGCCAGCAGCTCCTGCGGTTGCACGACCGCAGTGCCGAGCTTGCCGACCACGATTCCGCCCGCTTCGTTGGCGATGGTAACCGCCTCGCGCAGCGGCATGCCCGCGCCCAGCATCACGCCGAGCGTCGCGATGACGGTGTCGCCCGCGCCGCTCACGTCGAACACCTCGCGGGCGCGCGCCGGCTCATGGCTGCGCTTGTCCTTTTCGTACAAGGTCATTCCTTCCTCGCTGCGCGTGAGCAGCAGCGCCGAGACGCCCAGCTTCTCGCGCAGCTCCTGCGCCTTCGCGGTCAGCTCGTCCTCGCTCTTCCAGCGCCCCACGACCGCCTGCAGCTCGGAGCGGTTGGGCGTCACCACCGTCGCCCCCCTGTAGCGCGAGTAGTCCGCGCCTTTCGGGTCCACCAGGACGATCTTGCTGCGGGCGCGGGCGACCTCGATCATCGAGGCGATGTGGGTGAGCCCGCCCTTGCCGTAATCGGAGAGGATGATCACGTTGCGGTCGGCGATCATGTGCCCGAAGTCGGCGAGCTTGTCGAGGAGCACTTCGTGGCTGGGCGCGGTCTCGAAGTCCACGCGCAGCATCTGCTGGTGCCCGCCGATGAGGCGCAGCTTCACCGTCGTGGAGATCTCGGCGTCGCGGTGCAGGTAGGCGTTGACCCTCGCCTGCTCCAGCAGCTCCGCCAGCCTGCGGCCGGGCTCGTCCTCGCCGACCACCGAGAGCAGCGCGACGTTCGCTCCCAGCGCCGCCGCGTTCATCGCGACGTTCGCCGCCCCGCCCGGGGTCTCCTTGCTGCGGCCGGCGTCGATCTTGACGATCGGCACCGGCGCCTCGGGCGAGATGCGGTTGACCTCGCCGTACCAGTAACGGTCGAGCATCACATCCCCGACGACGAGGATCTTCGCCTTGTGCAGCTCCGAAAAAACCTCCCGCTTCACCCGGGCGACCTCGCGACGGCTCGTCCGACCGGATGGTACTCCAGCCCCGCGCGCTTCATCTCCTCGGGATCGTAGAGGTTGCGCCCGTCGAAGATCACCGGCGTCTTGAGAGTCCCGCGGATCGCCTCGAAATCCGGGCTGCGGAATTCCTTCCACTCGGTGACGACCGCGAGCGCGTCCGCGCCCTGCAGCGCCGCGAGCGGCGACTCCGCGAAGCTCACGCCTTTCAGGTCGGCGAACGCGGCCTTGGCCGCGGGCATCGCGATCGGGTCGTAGGCGCTCACCGTAGCGCCGTTCCCGAGCAGCTCCTCGATCAGCACTCGGCTGGGCGCCTCGCGCATGTCGTCGGTGTTGGGCTTGAAGGCGAGGCCCCAGACGGCGATGCGCTTCCCCGAGAGCTTGCCGAAGCGCTTTTGGATCTTCCTCGCGAGTACGCGCTTCTGGTCTGCGTTGACCTGCTCCACCGCGTCGAGCACCGGCAGCGTCGCCCCGGCTTCCGCGGCCGTGTGGATCAGCGCCTTGACGTCCTTGGGAAAGCACGAGCCGCCGTAGCCGATCCCGGCGTAGAGGAACTGGTAGCCGATGCGCGGGTCGGAGCCGATCCCCTTGCGCACCTCCTCGATGTCGGCGCCGAGCTTCTCGGCGAGGTTGGCAAGCTCGTTCATGAACGAGATGCGCGTCGCGAGCATCGCGTTCGCCGCGTACTTGGTGAGCTCGGCCGAGCGCACGTCCATCACCAGCAGCCGGTCGTGGTTGCGCTGGAACGGCGCGTACAGCGCGCGCATGATGTGCGTCGCCTGTGTATCGTCCGAGCCCACCACGACGCGGTCGGGCCGCATGAAGTCCTCGACAGCGGCGCCCTCCTTCAGGAACTCGGGGTTCGAGACCACCGCGTACGGGACCTTGGCGCCGCGCTTGGCGAGCTCCTCGGCGATCGCGGCGCGCACCTTGTCGGCCGTGCCCACCGGGACGGTCGACTTGTCCACCACCACCTTGTAGTCGGTCATGTGACGGCCGATGTTGCGCGCCGCGGCGACCACGTGCTTCAGATCCGCCGAGCCGTCCTCTCCGGGCGGGGTGCCGACCGCGATGCACTGCACCGTGCCGAAGCGCACCGCGCGCTCCACGTCGGTGGTGAAGTGCAGGCGACCGGCCGCGACGTTGCGCTTGACGACCTCTTCCAGGCCCGGCTCGTAGATCGGGATGCCGCCCGATTCCAGCGTGCGGATCTTCTTCTCGTCGAGGTCGAGGCACAGCACGTCGTTGCCGACCTCGGCGAAGCACGCGCCCGTGACCAGGCCGACGTACCCCGTTCCGACTATCGCGATCTTCAAGTCAACTCTCCCATCTCACGGTGTCTGATCGAATTCCTCGGTGCGCCGCGGAGGGTAGGTTTCCCATCCCCCGCAGGCGGGGCAATGCCAGTAGAACTGCCGCGCCTTGAAACCGCAATTCTCGCACCGATAGCGCGCCAGGCGGCGCGTGTGGCTGTGGACGAGGTTGCGCACCTGCTCCAGGTCCTGGCGCTTCTCGGCAGGCGTGACCAGCAGCTGCGCCTCGAGCAGTTTGTCGAGTCCCAGCAGCGTCTGGCTGCGTTTCAGCTCGTCCTTCACCAGCTTGTACGCCGCGTCGGCGCCTTCTATGTCCAGGGTCGACTGGAACGCGACGTCGAGCAGGTCGAGCGAGGGGAAGCTCGAGAGGTAGCCCCGCAGTAGCGTCAGCCCCTCCTCGGCGCGGCCCAGGGCCCGGTGGCTCTCCAGCAGCCGCTGCGCGACCAGCGCGAGGTACTCCGGGTTCTGCTGCTCGATCCGCTTCCAGGCCTCGATCGCGCCGCGCTGGTCGCCCGAGCCCGCGAGGACGTCGCCGAGGATGATGTTGGCGCGCACGCACTTGCGGTGCGCGGCCAGCGCCGATTCCAGGTGGCGCTTGGCGCCGTCGGGCCGCGAGTGCGTCGCCTCCGACACCGCCAGCTCGCAGTAGTAGTTGGCGATCTCCTTTGGCGAGGACTGGCCGGAGTCCTTCTCGAGCTCCTTTGCGATCTCGACCGCCTTGATCCAGTCCTTCTCCTGCTGGTAGATGTCGAGCAGGGACTTGAGCGCCGAGGCGCGGTGCGGCGAGGCCTTGAGCTTCGCGAACATCTCCTCGGCACGGTCGAGCAGCCCCGCCTTCAGGTAGTCCTCGCCCAGCTCGACCATGGCGTGCAGGCGCTGCTCCTCGGCGAGGTCGGACCGCTCGAGCAGGTTCTTGTGCATGCGTATCGCGCGCTCGGTCTCGCCGCGGCGGCGGAACAGACTGCCCAGGGCGAAGTGCAGCTCGACCGTCTCGGGGGCGACCTTCACCACCTCGATGAACGCCTCGATCGCCTTGTCGGGCTGCTCGTTCAGCAGGAAGTTCAGCCCCCGGAAGTAGGAGCGCGGCAGGCGCCGCGACTCCGACAGCAGCTGCTTGATGTCGACGCGCGCGGCGAGCCAGCCTAGGCCGAAGAACAGCGCGAATCCGAACAGCCACCACAGCTCGAAGTTGAGGTTGAGGTCCACGGCGCGACTAGGCCTGCGGGGGCGCGGGGCGCTCGCCGGCGCGCAGTGCGCGCGCGAGCCTCTGGATCTCGCGCCGCTGCGACAGCAGGCGCGACACGCAGGCGAGAATGCCGACCGCGGCGCCGAGCGCGAAGAACAGCAGCAGTACCAGGATCATGGGCATCTCCCAGACCTGCCCGAGAAAGAAGCGCAACGTCACCGCCTGGGTGTTCATCAGCGCAAAAGCGAAAATCATGAGGAACAGCAGCGCGCGCAGTACCCAGGACAGTTGTCTGATGAATCTCATCAAAGCAAAACGGCGGCATCTTGTCGATGCCGCCGCTCAATCACCGCCGGCCCATTCCTTTTATTTCTGATCCACCCTCTCGCGCAATTCCTTGCCCGCCTTGAAATGCGGCACGAACTTCTCCGGGACGTGCACCCGCTCACCCGATTTCGGGTTGCGGCCGACGCGCGCCGGCCTGTGGTTCAGCCCGAAGCTGCCGAAGCCGCGGATCTCGATGCGCTGGCCCTTGACCAGGCTCTGGGTCATTGCGTCGAGGATCATCTTCACGGTGAATTCGGCGTCCTTGGCCACGAGCTGCGAATAGCGCGTGGCCAGCCTCGCGATCAGTTCGGACTTGGTCATGCTGTCCCCACCTACTGTTGAGCGTTCTTATTGTCGAGCTTGGCCTTCAGGAGCGCACCGAGGTTGGTGCTTCCCGTGCTCGCGGCGCTTTCGCTCTGGAGCTTGGCCATCGCTGCGTTCTCGTCCGCCAGATCCTTCTGCTTCACCGAAAGATTGATGGTGCGGTTCTTCCGGTCGACGTTGATGATCATCGCGTTGACGCTGTCGCCTTCCTTGAGGTGGGTGCGCGCGTCTTCGACCCGGTCGCGCGAGATCTCGGAGGCGCGCAGGTAGCCCTCGAGGTCGCCGCCGAGGGAAACGACAGCGCCCCTGGCGTCGACCGACTTGATCGTCCCGGAGATGAGCTTGCCCTTCTCGTGGCTCGCGACGAAATTGTTGAACGGATCGCCCTCGAGCTGCTTGATGCCGAGCGAAATTCTCTCGCGCTCGACGTCGATCGACAGCACCTGGGCTTCGACTTCCTCGCCCTTCTTGAAGTTGCGCACGGCCTCCTCGCCGGGCGTGCTCCACGAGAGGTCGGACAGATGCACCAGCCCGTCGATGCCGCCGGGCAAACCGATGAAGATGCCGAAGTCGGTGATCGACTTGATCGGCCCCTTCACCTTGTCGCTCTTCTTGAAGTTCATGCCGAACTCCTCCCAGGGGTTGGGCATGCACTGCTTCATCCCGAGGGAGATGCGGCGCCGCTCCTCGTCGATCTCGAGGATCATGACCTCGACCTCGTCGCCGAGCGCGACCACCTTCGAGGGATGCACGTTCTTGTTGGTCCAGTCCATCTCCGAGACGTGCACCAGGCCCTCGATGCCCTGCTCGACCTCGACGAACGCGCCGTAGTCGGTGAGGTTGGTGACCTTGCCGAACAGGCGCGTCCCCGCCGGGTAGCGGCGCGACAGGCCGACCCAAGGGTCCTCGCCCAGCTGCTTCATGCCGAGCGACACGCGGTTCTTCTCGGTGTCGAACTTGAGCACCTTGGCGGTGACCTCGTCGCCGACGGAGAGCACCTCGGAGGGGTGCTTCACGCGCCGCCACGCCAGGTCGGTGATGTGCAGCAGGCCGTCGATGCCGCCCAGATCGACGAACGCGCCGTAGTCGGTGATGTTCTTGACGATGCCCTTGACGGTGGCGCCTTCCTGCAGGTTGGCGAGCAGCGCCTGGCGCTCGGCTCCTTGAGACGCCTCGAGCACTGCGCGCCGCGACACGACCACGTTGTTCCTCTTGCGGTCGAGCTTGATGACCTTGAACTCCATCTCCTTGCCCTCGTAGGGCATGGTGTCCTTCACCGGGCGGATGTCGACCAGCGATCCGGGCAGGAAGGCGCGGATGCCGTTGGTCATGACGGTGAGCCCGCCCTTCACCTTGCCGGAGATCATGCCCTTCACCAGGGTGCCGGCTTCGAGGGCCTTCTCCAGATCGAGCCAGGCGGCGAGCCGCTTCGCCTTGTCGCGCGACAGGCGCGTCTCGCCGTAGCCGTCTTCGAGCGCTTCGATCGCGACGCTGGTGAAATCACCGGGCTTGACCTCGACCTCGCCCCTTTCGTTCTTGAATTCTTCCAGGGGTATGAAGGACTCGGACTTCAGGCCTGCATTGACGACGACGTAGTTGACGTCGACTCGGACGACCTCGGCGGTGATGACCTCGCCGGTGCGCATTTCCTTGCGCGTGAGGCTTTCCTCGAAAAGGGCGGCGAAGGTCTCCTGGGGAGCGGTTGTGGAAGGTGCAGCCGGAATTGCGTTCGACATAGAAAGAAAACCTGCTTCTGCCCGCCGTCTAGGACGGGGTTCGTTGATCCACAACAAAAAGCCAAGGGGCTAATTCTTGGCTTGATGTCACCTGTTCGCCCCGCGGTACCAGCCCGCTATCAGGGCCGCCGCCTGCTCGGCGCTCATCGACGTCGTGTCGAGCGACCGCGCTCCGGGGCTTTGCTTGAGAGGCGCCGCGCTGCGCGTTGCATCGCGTGCATCGCGCTCGCGCAAATCCTGCAAAAGGGCGGCCAGTGTAGCAGCGATTCCTTTGTCTTTCAACTGTTTATGCCTGCGCTCGGCCCTCGCTTCCGGGGTGGCGGTGAGGAACACCTTGAGCTCGGCGTGGGGGAAGACCACCGACCCCATGTCTCGCCCTTCGGCCACCAGTCCCGGGGGTCGGCGGAACGCCCGCTGGCGGCCGAGGAGCGCCGCCCGTACCCCGGGCACCCGGGCCACGAACGAGGCCGCGGTGGAAACCTCCTCGGTGCGGATGGCCTCGCTCACGTCCCGGCCGTCGACAATCACCTGCTCTCCCTCGAAGCGCGGCGTGGAGAGGCTCGCGGCGAAGGCCGCAGCCGCGGCCTCGTCTTTGCCCGCGCCCAGGGCGATCAGGCGGTACAGCGCCCCGCTGTCGAGGTAGTGGAAGCCCAGCTCCTTCGCGACCAGCTTGGCGACCGTGCCCTTGCCCGAGGCCGAGGGGCCGTCGATCGCGATCACCGGCGCCGAGATGCTGCCCAACGCTTCGAAGTACCCCGGAAAGGTCTTGGTCACGCTCTGCGGGTCGTTGATCCGCACCCGCACCCCGCCCAGCGCGGCGAGCGAGAGCGACATCGCCATGCGGTGGTCGTCGTAGGTGTCGAGGGTCGCGGGCTTGAGTTTCGCGGGGGGGATGATTTTCAGGAAATCCGGCCCCTCCTCGACCTCGGCGCCGAGCTTGCGCAGCTCCCTGGCCATCGCGGCGATGCGGTCGGTCTCCTTCACCCGCCAGCTGCCGATGTTGCGAAGCGTGCTCGCCCCTTCGGCGAACAGCGCCGTCGCCGCCGCGGTCATCGCCGCGTCGGGGATATGGTTGAGATCGGCGTCGAGCGGCGCGAGCCTGCCGCGGCCGCGGGCGAGCGCCCCCGCCTTGGCCTCGATCCAGTCGTCGCCCATGGAGATGGCCGCGCCCATCTTCTCGAGCACCTCGGTGAAGCGCACGTCGCCCTGGATGCTGGAGCGCCCCACGCCCTCGACGCGCACCGGGCCGCCGCCCGCGAGCCCGCTGATCGCGCCGGCGGCGAGAAAGTAGGAGGCCGAGGACGCGTCGCCCTCGACGCGGATCTCGCCCGGGCTGGTGTAGGCCTTTGCCGGGACCGTGAAGCGGCTCCAGCCCTCGCTCGCGACCTCGACGCCGAAGCGCCGCATCAGGTTCAGGGTGATCTCGACGTAGGGCTTGGAGATCAGCTCGCCTTCGACCTCGATCCGCGTCTCCGAGCCCGCGAGCGGCGCCGCCATCAGCAGCGCGGAGAGGTACTGCGAGGAGACGCTGCCGCGCACGCGAATCGCCGCGCCCCGCCGCAGCGACGCGGGCCGGAGCGCGAGAGGTGGGAAGCCCTCCGCGCCGAGGTAATCGATGCGCGCGCCGAGCTGCCGCAGGGCGTCGACCAGGTCGCCGATCGGCCGCTCGTGCATGCGCGCCACGCCCGAAAGCCGGTATTCGCCGCCCGAGAGCGCGAGGACCGCGGTGAGCGGCCGGAGCGCGGTGCCGGCGTTGCCGAGATGCAGCTCCGCCGACTTGACCGGGAAAACCCCGCCGACCCCGTGCACCGTGGCCGCGTCGCGCTCGACCCGCACGCCCAGGCGCGCAAGCGCCTCCAGCATCACGCCGGTGTCATCCGAGTCCAGCAGGTCGCGTATCTTCGTCTCGCCTTTCGACAGCGCGGCGAGCAGCAGCACGCGGTTGGAGATGCTCTTCGATCCGGGCATTTTCACCGTGCCGCTGGCACGCCGAATCGGATCGAGGTCGAGATGCTTCACGGCCTCATTGCCCCTCTTTCAGCCAGCGGTTTCTCGCGTCGCGCGCTCCTGCGAACAGCCCCTCCAGCGCCTTGCCGTCGCCGCGCTCGAGCATGCGGCGCACCCGCTCGAGCTCGCCCTGGTAGCGCTTCAGCTCGCCGAGCAGCCCCTTGCGGTTGGCGAGGCAGATGTCCCGCCACATCTCCGGGTGGCTGGAGGCGATGCGGGTGAAGTCGCGGAAGCCCCCCGCGGCGTATCGGAACAGGCGCTTCGCGTCCTTGCGCCGGGCGATCTGGTCGACGAGCGCGAACGCGAGGACGTGCGGCAGGTGGCTGACCGAGGCGAGCACCGCGTCGTGCTCGCGGGGTTTGAGCTCGAACACGCTCGCTCCGCAGGCCCTCCAGGCGGCGCGCACCAGCGCGAGCGCGCGCGTCTCGGTGCGCTTGATCGGCGTGAGCACGACCTTCCTGCCGCGGTACAGGCCGGCGAACGCCGCGTCGGCGCCGCTCTTCTCGGTTCCGGCGATGGGGTGCCCGGGAACGAAGCGCGACAGCGAGGCCTTCAGCTCGTGCCCGGCCATGTCGACGACATCCTCCTTGGTGCTGCCGGCGTCGGTGACGACGGTGTGCCTGCCGAGGACGGGCGCGATGGCGCGCATGACGCTGCGGGTCTGGCCGACGGGCATCGCGAGCATGACGAGGTCCGCATCGCCGAAGGTCTCGGCGTCGAACCTGCCCGCGGCGTCGATGATCTTCAGCTCCTGGGCGCGGTACATGTTCGCCGCGCTCCTGCCGACCCCGACGACGCGCCGCACGGCCTTCGCCTCCTTCAGGGCGAGCGCGAACGAGCCGCCGATCAGGCCGACGCCGACGACCACCAGTTTCTCGACGCGGACCATCACTCGTCCAGAGCCGCTTCGAGCGCTTTGAGGAATCGGCGGTTTTCCTTCGGCGTGCCGATGGTGACGCGCAGGTGCTCGGGCATGCCGTAGCCCGCGACGGGCCGCACGATCACGCCCTGGCGCAGGAGCCTGTCGTAGACCTCGCCCGCCCTGCGGACGCGGAAGGTGATGAAGTTCGCGCACGAGGGGATGGTCTCGAGCCCGAGCCGCTTGAACGCGCGCTCGAGCAGCGCCATGCCCGCGCGGTTCATCTGAGTGCTCTTCGCGACGAACTTCGCGTCACCGAGCGCCGCGGTCGCGGCGGCGAGCGCGAGGCTGTTGACGTTGAACGGCTGGCGCACGCGGTTCAGGAGATCGGCGAGCGCCGGCTGCATCAGTCCGAAGCCGACGCGCAATCCCGCGAGCCCGTACACCTTGGAAAAGGTGCGCGTGAGGATGAAGTTCGGGTACTTCTTCAGCCACGCAATGCTGTCGTAGCGCAGCTCGCGCGGCAGGTACTCGGTGTAGGCCTCGTCGACCAGCACCGCGACCTCGCGCGGCGCGCGCGAGACGAAGTCCTCGAGCTCCGCGCCCGGGACGAAGGTTCCGGTCGGGTTGTTGGGGTTGGCGACGAACACCACTCGTGTGTCGGGCGCGATCGCGGCGAGCATCGCGGGGAGGTCGTGGCCGTAGCTCTTTGCGGGCACGACGATCGAGCGCGCCCCGCGCGACTGGGTGGCGAGCGGGTACACCGCGAAGCAGTGCTCGGAGTACACCGCCGACCTCCCCGGCGCGAGGAACACCGCCGCCGCCATCTCGAGGAGGTCGTTCGAGCCGTTGCCGACGACGATGCACTCCTCCGGAACCTTGTAGCGCTTCGCGAGGGCCGCCTTCAAGTCGAAGGCGTTGCCGTCGGGGTAGCGGCCGAGCTCGGCGATCGCTTTCTTGATCGCGGCTTTCGCCCTGGGCGACACACCGAGCGGGTTCTCGTTCGACGCGAGCTTGATGATGTTCTTTTCCTTTAGGCCCATCTCGCGGGCGAGCTCGGAGATCGGCTTGCCCGGCTGGTAGGGAGCGATGGCGCGAACGTAGGACGGGGACTGCTCGCACAGATCCATGGAGCAGCCCTAGAGCACGGCAGCCGGGTAGCTGCCGAAGATCTTCACGAACGGCGCCTTGTCGCGCAGCTCGGCGAGCGCCTTGGCGACCTTCGCGTCCTGCTGGTGGCCTTCGATGTCGACGTAGAAGTAGTACTCCCACTGCCCGGTGCGCGCCGGGCGCGACTCAAGCCGCGTCATGTTCACGCCGGCGGCGGAGAACGATGCGATCAGCTCGAGCAGCGACCCCGGCTTGTTGTGCGTGGTCATGACGAGCGAGGTCCTGTCCTTCCCCGATTGGCCGGCGTCGTGGCCGCCGAGGACGAGGAAGCGCGTGCGGTTCTTCGCGTCGTCCTCGATGGAGGACGCGAGGATCTTGAGGCCGTAGCGCCCGGCGGCGATCTCGGGCCCGATCGCCGCGGCCCCCGCCTCCTTCGCGGCGAGGCGCGCGCCCTCGGCGTTGCTCGCTGCGGGTACGCGCGCCGCTCGCGGCAAGTGCTGGGAGAGCCACCCGTTGCATTGTGCGAGCGACTGCGGGTGCGAGTACACCTTCTTGATGGTCTTCAGCGTCGCTTTCTTCGCCATCAGGTTCTGCTGCACGCGCAGCACCACCTCGGCGCAGATCTTCAAGGGGGTGGCGAGCAGCAGGTCGAGCGTGCGACCGATCGCGCCGTCGGTGGAGTTCTCGACCGGCACGACGGCGTAGGACGCGGTTCCGGTCTCGGCCGAGCGGAACACCTCGTCGATGGAGGCGCAAGGTCTTGCTTCGACGTCTCCCCCGAACTGCTTGGCCAGCGCCATTTCGCTGAAAGTGCCCTGCGGCCCGAGGTAGGCAACGCTGAGCGGCTCCTCGAGCGCGCGGCACGCCGACATGATCTCCGTAAACAGCCGCACCAGCGCCTCATCGCCGAGCGGCCCCTTGTTCGCGCCGGCGATCCTTCGCAGCACCTCGGCTTCGCGCTCGGGGCGGTAGGCGCCGCCATTCCCTTTCAGCTTGCCGATGGCCGCGGCGTAGCTTGCGCGCTGGTTCAGCAGCTCGAGGATTCTTTCATCGAGCGCGTCGATCGCGGCGCGGTGCCGTGCGATGTCGTCGGCCATGTCAGGACGTGGGCAGGTAACGCACGGCGAGCACGCCCTTGATGCCGGCGAGCTCGCCGATCAGCGTGCCGTTCACCGCGCTGTCGACGTCGACCAGCGTGTACGCCATCTCGCCCTTGGAGCGGTTGATCATGTTGTGGATGTTCAGCCCGGCCTTCGCCATCGCTCCCGAGATCTGGCCGACCATGTTGGGCACATTGGCGTTCGCCACGCCCATGCGGTAGGGAGATTCGCGACCCATCACCACGTCGGGAAAGTTGACCGCGTTCTGGATGTTACCGTGCTCGAGGTAGTCGCGGATCTGGTCGACGACCATCACCGCGCTGTTGTCCTCGGCCTCGCGCGTCGAGGCGCCGAGGTGCGGCAGCGCGATCACCGACGGATTCCCGGCGAGCGCGGCCGCCGGAAAATCGGTCACGTACCTTCCGAGCTTCTTGTCCTTCAGCGCGCCCGCGACCGCCTTGGCGTCGACCACCTCCTCGCGCGAGAAATTGAGGAGGATCGCGCCCGTGTGCGCGAGCTCGAGCTTCTTCGCGTCGATCAGGTGCCGCGTCACCGGCAGCAGCGGCACGTGCAGCGTGATGAAGTGGCTGGACTTGAGCACCTCCTCGATCGAATGCGCCTTCTTCACCTGCGAGGGCAGGCTCCAGGCGGCGTCCACGGTGATCTCCGGGTCGTAGCCGAGCACGTTCATGCCGAGCTTGATCGCGGCGTCGGCGACCAGGCTGCCGATCTTGCCCAGGCCGATCACGCCCAGCGTGTGACCCGGCAGCTCCATCCCGGCGAAGGCCTTCTTGCCCGCCTCCACCTTCTCGGAAAGCGTCTTGTCGTCACCGCTGAGCCCGGAGACGAATCCCAGGGCCGGGGCGAGATTGCGCGCCGCGATCAGTATCCCGGCGAGCACCAGCTCCTTGACGGCGTTCGCGTTCGCGCCGGGCGCGTTGAACACGGGAACGCCGCGCCCGCTCATCTGCTTGACCGGGATGTTGTTGGTGCCCGCGCCCGCCCGCCCGACCGCGCGCACGGAGTCGGGGATCGCCATGGCGTGCATGTCGTGCGAGCGCACCAGGATCGCGTCCGGGTGCGCTGAGTCCTTGGAAACCTTGTAAGACTTCTCCGGAAGACGCTTCAACCCGACCTGCGAGATCTGATTGAGAACCAGGATCTCGAACTTTTTTGCGGCCATCCGCGAATCATAAACTATGGGGGGCGTCAGAGTCCGAACCGCCTCGCTCAGGTAACCTTCCGGGAATGGGAGGAGCCGCGATGCGCCGCGTGATGGGAATACTCGCTTGTGCGAGCCTGCCCGCGCTCGCCCAGCAGGGCGGCCCCGCGGTGGAGGTGATCGGCACCACGCCGCTCCCGGGAGTCGGCGTGCCGCGCGACAGCGTGCCCGCGAACGTGCAGACGGGCGGAGCCGCGGAGTTGCGCAACCCGGGCGTGCTGACGTTGCCGGATTTCATGGAGCGCAGCCTGGACAGCGTGACCGTCAACGCCGCTCAGGGGAACCCGTTCCAGCCCGACGTCAACTTCCGCGGCTTCACCGCGTCGCCGTTGCTGGGCACCCAACCGGGGCTCTCGGTGTTCCAGGACGGCGTGCGGGTCAACGAGCCCTTCGGCGACTCGGTGAACTGGGACCTGATCCCAAAGTCCGCGATCTCGAGCATGGCGCTGATCCCGGGGTCGAACCCGGTGTTCGGCCTGAACACGCTGGGCGGCGCGCTCGTCATCACCACCAAGAGCGGCTTCGACAGCCCGGGTCTGTCGACCGAGGCGTACGGCGGGTCGTTCGGCCGCCGCGCGGGCGAGCTCGAGTACGGCGGGGGCGGCGAGCGCATCGCCTACTTCGTCGCCGGCAACCTCTTCGACGAGGTGGGCTGGCGCGACCAGAGCGCGAGCCTGGTGAGACAGGGTTTCGCCAAGCTGAGCTACCGAAGCAGCGACACGACCCTCGACCTTTCCTATACCGGCGCGAGCAACGTGCTGAACGGCGCGCAGAGCATTCCCGTGTCGTTCCTCGAGGAGCAGCGCTCGATCGCGTACACCTTCCCGGACACGTTCAGGAACGAGCTTTCGTTCGTGAACCTCGTCGGCAAGCACTACTTCTCCGACCGGCAGGTGCTCGAGGCCAGCGCCTACAGCCGCAGCCTGAAGAGCCGCACCTTCAGCACCAACGTCAACGATGGCTTCGATCCCGCGCTGCCGATCGCCCCCGGCAACAGCCAGGGGCAGAACATCCAGGACGACGTCGCCACCGGCAGCTGGGGCGTCGGCGTGCAATACAGCTACCTCGGCGACGCAGGCGCGATGAAGAACCGCGTGACGCTCGGCGCCGGCGTCGACGCGGGCCGCACCGACTTCAGCGAGAACCGCCAGGAGGCGAATTTCGCCGCCGACCGCTCGAGCGTCCCCGCCGGCGGTTTCACCCTCGGCACGCAGGCGCGGGTCAGCAACAGCTATCAGGCCCTCTACGTCACCGACACGCTCTCGGTCACACCGCAGGTCGACGTCACGGTCGCGGGACGCTACAACCGGGCGCTGGTGCAGATCCGCGACACGAGCGGCGCAAACCCCGCGCTCGACGGCGACAACCGCTTCAACCGCTTCAATCCGGCGGCGGGCGCCACTTACAAGGCGAGCGAGGCGCTGACCGCGTACGCGAACTACAACGAGGGCATGCGCATCCCCACCCCGGTCGAGCTGACCTGCGCGAACCCTTCGGCTCCTTGCGCCTTGCCGAACGCCTTTCTCGCCGACCCGCCGCTGAAGCCCGTGATCGCGAGGACGATCGAGGCGGGGCTGCGCGGGCGCATCGCGCAGGGCGCGAACTGGCGGGCGACCGCCTACCAGACGACGCTCACCGACGATATCCTGTTCGTGAGCGCCTCGGCGGGGTCGCCCAACACGGGCTTCTTCCAGAACGTCGGGACGACGCGCCGCCGCGGGATCGAGCTGGGAGCCAATGGAACCACCGGCCGCCTGAATCTCGCGGCGAGCTACGCGTACATCGACGCGCGGTTTCGCAGCAGCTTCACCGAGCACAGCCCGAACAACGCGACCGCCGACGCGAACGGCGACATCCAGGTCAGCCCCGGCGACCGCATCCCCGGCATCCCGCAGAACGTCTTCAAGCTTCGCGGCGCCTGGCGTGCTGGCGACAGCGTGGACATCGGCGCCGGCATGATCGCCGCGGGGAGCCAGCTCGCGCGCGGCAACGAGAACAACCAGGACAGCCGCGGCAGGGTCGCGGGCTACGCGGTCTTCAACCTCGACGCCCGTTGGAGATTCGCGCGCGGCTGGGAGCTCTTCGCCGAGATCGACAACCTGTTCAACACCCGATACGAAACCGTCGGCCTCCTCGGCAGAAACTTCTTCAACGGCCCGGGCCGCAGCTTCGACGCGAACGCCGCGGCGAGCGAGCTGTTTCTCTCGCCCGGGGCGCCGTTCGGCGCGTGGATCGGAGTGAGGTACGCGCCGGGGAAGACCTGAAGGCCTACCCGGTGCGCCCGCGCGACCACTCCAGCGCGCGAGGCAACTCCCGTCCCTTCACTGCCGCCTTCAGCCGGATCCAGTCGGCGGTCTTCTCCGCCTGGTACAGCGCCGCCGGCTCGAGGTGCTTCCGAGTGAGCGCGATGAGCTCGTCGGCGCGCGCGGGATCGTTGGACTCCGAGGCGGCGCCCGGCAGGACGTAGGGCCGGCCGCGCGGCGAGGCCTTGGCGAGGACTTCCGGCAGGTGGGCGAGCACGAAGCGCCAGCCCTGCTCGGCCTGCGCGGGACCGCCGCGCAGGTGCGTCAGGTTGTACACCGCTTCGCTCGGCGGGAGCTCGTCGCTCAGCATCAGCTCCATCAGCTCTTGCACCAGCCGCGGATCCCGGACCTGGCGCAGCGCCGCAAGCGCCAGCGACTTGGCCTCGACGTCGGTGGCGGTGCGCATCTGCTCGAGCAGCGCCCGGTAGGTCGCCTCGTCGGCGTAGCGCCCGACCACGCTCAGGACCGCCGGTCGGATCGCGGTGTCGATCGGCTTGCGCGCTCTCGCCGCGAAGCGCGCCTGCGCTTCCAGCACCACGGGCTGGTATCCGGCGCGGCCGAGTGCGTCGATCAGGGAGCGGCGGAGCGGGCGAATCTCGGGCGATTCGCCCGGACGCGCATCCCAGCCGACGCGCGCGAACGGCCTCTCGAGCACTTTCACGACGAAGCGATCGAAGGCCGCACGGTCACTCTCGCCGTCGACCAGATCGCCGACGAAGCGCAGCGAGTCGATCACCTGGTCCCACATCGTGCGCTCGGTCTCGTCCCCGAGCTTGTCCACGAGCTCCAGATAGCGCCCGATGTCGGCACGCCCGGCCTGGACCAGCGCGAAGGTATCTGCGAGCAGGCGCAGGCGGTCGAGGGCTGCGAGAGTGCTGAATTCGGCCGTCAGGCGGCGAAACGTCGCTTCGTCGTACTGGACTCGGTAGTAGCCGCTGTCGCCGGCGTTGGCGAGGACCGGCCCGCAGCCTGCGAAGCGCGCCCGCTGCGGTCCCGGCTCGAGCAGCACCGCCCGCTCCTCGCCCTTGCGGTTCGCGAGGATCACGGGCAGGTTCCACGCCTGCGCCTTCGCTGCGGGATCGTTGAGGGAGAAGCGCTCCTGCGCCAGCGCGACCACGCCTTCCCCGTTCTCGCAATCCGCCGAGACTTTGACGACCGGGTAGCCCGGCTGCTCGGTCCAGCCCGAGACGAGCCTGCCGACGTCCCGGCCCGAAGCCTCCGACAGGTGGTGCCACAGGTCGGCGGTGGTCGCGCTCGAGAAGCGGTGCGCGCGCACATAGCGTCTGATCCCCGCCCGGAAGACGTCGTCGCCGAGATACGCTTCCGTCATGCGCAGCACCGCCGCTCCCTTGGCGTAGCTGATCGAGTCGAACACGTCCATCGCCCGGATGTCGCTGTCGACGGGTGTCTGTACGGGATGCGTGGTCCTGCGCGCGTCCTCGCCGAGCGCCCATTCCTTGGAAAGCGCATAGCGCAGGCGCATGCGCCAGGCCGGATTGAAGCGGTCGGTGGCCTTCTCCGCCATCCACGTCGCGAAGCCCTCGTTGAGCCACAGGTTGTCCCACCACGCCATGGTGACGAGGTTGCCGAACCACTGGTGCGCGATCTCGTGCGCGATGAGGCCGTACGCCGCCTGCTGCTGGCGCGCCGAGTCGCGCTTCGGGTCGTAGAGGATGCGCGCCTCGTTGTAGGCGATCGCGCCCCAGTTCTCCATCGCCCCGCCCACGCCGCCCGGGAGCGCGATCTGGTCGAGCTTCTCCAGCGGGTAGGGCTCGCCGAAGTACTCGTTGTAGTAGTGCACGATCTGCTTGGTGGCGTCCATGGGGTAGCGCGCGCGCCCGCTTTTGCCTTTCGCGGTGTAGATGCGCAGCCGGATTCCGTCCACGCTGTCCTCGAGCACGTCCATCTCGCCGATGAAGAGCGCCACGAGGTAGGTCGACATCGGCACCGAGGTGGCGAACGTCACCTCCTTCTTGCCGCCGGGCAAAGGCTTCGCCCCGGCCTGCGGCATGTTCGACACCGCGGTCAGCGACGCGTCCGTCGCCACGGCGATGTCGAACGCGGCGCGGTAGACGGGCTCGTCCCACCCCGGGAAGAGCCGGCGCGCGCTCGTCGGCTCCATGTGCGTGGCGAGCATGGTCTTCTCGACCAGCTTTCCGCCTTCGCGCTGCTTGTACGCGATCCGGTACAGGCCCTGGAAGTGCTTCGCGATCGGTCCCGAGTAGGCAATGGCGAGCCGATACTTTCCCGCGGCGATCGGTCCCCCGGGCGGGGTGAGCGCGACGGTCTCCTGCTGCGCGTCGAAGGCCGCGGTGAGCGTGCTCTCGCCTCCGCCGCCCGCGCTCAGCTTCACCGACTTGAACGCGAGCTCCGCGGCGTTGAGGACGATCGCGGGGACGGGCCGCGCGACGTCGATGTCGATCTGCACCTCGCCGTCGAAGCGATCCCTGCCCGGCTCGATGCGCAGGGCGTAGTGGCTGGGGACGACGTCCTTCGGCAGCTTTCCCGGCGTCGTCTGAAAGGAGAACCGCGGCTCCGCGCCGACCTGGACCGAGCAGAGCGCCGCGCAGAGCGCAGCGAGTATTACTCCGCCTTGAGGCCGATATCGGTCACGACTTTTCGCCATAGCTCGAGATCCTTGCCGATCAGCGCGCGGAATTGATCGGGCGTGCCGCTCGCCGGCAGAAGACCCTCGTTGCGCAGGTGGTCCGCAGCCTCCCTGGTCTCTAGCACCTTCGTCAACTCGCCGTTGAGGCGCGCCACGATAGTAGCAGGCAACCCTTTCGGACCAATGACGCCGTACCACTGATTCACCTCGTATCCGGGCACGCCCGACTCGGCGACGGTGGGGATATCCGGCTCGGAGGGCATGCGCTTCGCGCTCGTCACCGCGATCGCGCGCAGCCTCCCGGACCTGACGTGCGGCAGCGTGCCCGAGACCACGTTGAAGCACAGGTCGGTCTGCCCCGCGATGGTGTCGGTGAGCGCCGGCGCGCCTCCCTTGTAGGGGATGTGGTTCATCCTGATCCCGGCCATGGAGGACAGCAGCTCCGCGGCGAGATGGCTGGTGCCGCCCTGCCCGGGGGTCGCGTAGCTCAGCTGCCCCGGCTTCGCCTTCGCGAGCGCGATCAGCTCCTTCACCGTCTTCACCGGCAGCTTGGGATTCGCGACGATGATCAGCGGGCCCTGCGCGGTCTGCATGATCGGCGTCATGTCCGCCATCGGGTCGAACTTCACCTTGTAGATCGCCGGGTTCACCGCATAGGCGACCGAGATCATCGTCAGCGTGTAGCCGTCGGGCGGGGCCTCGGCGCCCGCCGCAAACGCGATCGAGCCCCCGGCGCCGGGCTTGTTCTCGACGACGAACTGCTGCCCCATCGCGGAAGAAAGCTCCCGCGCGATGAAGCGGGCGGTCAGGTCGGTGCCGCCGCCGGCCGCGAAGCCGACGAGAATCTTGACGGGCTTGCTCGGATATTGCTGCGCGCAGAGCGGCGTGGACAAGGCGAGAGCAGCGACGGCCGCGAGCGCGGCGCGCGGTGGACTAGGGAAAAGCACGACCCCTCCGGATCATTCGGGAGCGATCAGAAGACCGTCTTCCAACCGCTCCCTCACTTGCGTTCAATTACTTTTCGTAGACCACCGTGTTGTTGGTCTTGATGCCTTGAGCGTTCGTTCCCTGGCCGGTTTGCGTTCTCGTCTTGCCGTCGCGGGAGAAAACGGCTCGAATCGTGCCCACGACCTTGCCGCCCTTCTTGTTGGTGATCTCGAACGTATGGTCATCTATCTTTTTCAGCGCGGCGGTATCGCGGGCCGGATCGCCTTTGACCGGATTGTCCTTTCCGCCGAACTTCCCGCTCCACTCGCTGTGCGTGGGCTTGCCTTCCGCGTTGACTCCGTTGTTAGTAAACTGCAGCCCGCCTTCCATCGCGTCGATCTTGCTGAAGTTGGGCCCCTTCGGCGCCGGACCCGGTTGGTACTTCGACTTGGCCAGGTTTACTTTCCAGTTCCCGCTGAACACGTCCGCTGCGAACGCCCCGCTCGCCGAGAAGCAGAAAACAATAGCCCCTAAAACAAACATTCTTCGCTTCATGGTGTTCCCCCTTTGAGTGCTGGATCGGTAAACGGATTGGGAAAGTCCATCCGTTTCATTTCTTCTGGCAGAGCGGTACAGAAGTACCAAAAGGACGGGCCCTGCTGGCCCAAGGCACAAAAGCCGGAACGGCTTTCAGTACTTGTTATTTGCCGGCCATAGTACGTGGGGCCAGCGCAAACGGCAACAAGGCGCCGAGCGGCGCCTTGTGCCCGTGGAAAAACCCTTAGTAGCTCGACGAGGTCTTGCTGTCGCCGGCCTTGTACTGCGCGATCGCCTTCTTCAGCTCGCTGTATTCCGCGCACGGGAAGAAGCACGCCTTGTCGAGCGCGGCGAGGCGCTGCTCGGCCTTCTCGAGGTTGCCGGTCTGCAGGTAGAGCTCGCCCGAGTATTCGAGCGCGCCGCGGTGCGTGGGGTCGATGCGCAGCGCTTCGTCGTAGAACTTCTCGGCGCCGGCGAAATCGGGCGTTGCGCCCTTGTGCAGGCTGTAGCCCATCAGGTTGTTCCAGTCGGCGCTGCCGGTGTCGTTGAGGCGATTGAGCTCGTCGATCGCGCCGGACCAGTTCTTGGCGGCGATCTGCGCGCGCACGGCGGAGAGCTTGTCGGGCGCGGGCTGCGGGCTGGGCTGGGTGTCGGCGGCAAAGGCGTGGGTCGCGAACAGCAGCGCGCTGATAGTCAGGATGCGGGTGATTGTGTTCATGATTGGCTCCGTAGTTTGGATTGGGCGACACCTTCTGCGGTGTCTACCGGCACTTACGAGGCCGATCGGAGAACGGATGCAGCGCGACCGTGAGAAATTACCAGAGCTTGACGCAGTGCCCCGAGAGCACGAAGTCGCCCGAGGGCTTGTCGCCTGCTTTTGCGGGCGCCGCTTCGATGCTCACCGCGAGCCGGGTAACGTCGAAGAACAGCTTTTCCGAGGTGTCGGCCAGCGCCACGGTAGCCGTGCCGCTGCCGGGCACCGTGCCGACCGGAAACGCCGCGCTGCCGTCCTTCGGCAAAGCCCACAGCTGCGCCACCGAGCCCGCCGGGATGGCCACCGGCTGCAGCAGCTTCACCGTCATCACCGTCCCGTGGCGCTTCGAGCTCGCCAGAACCGTGGGCTTGCCCGCGCTGTCGAGCAGCAGGCCGACGTAGCTCTGCGGCAGCGCATCGCTCTGCGGCTCCAGGCCGATCAGCCCGGGTTGCAAGCGCAGCAGCACGGCGAAGAGGAGCGCGCCCGCGAGCGCGCCGCCGAGCGCGCGCACGGACAGCACGCTCCACAGCCATCGCAGCGGGCCGCGCGGCGCCGGCGAAGCGAACAGGCGCCCTTCCAGCCCCCGCCACACCGAGTCGCTGGGCTGCATGGGAGGCACCGCGCTGGCCAAACTGCCCAGCCGTTCCTGCCACGCGCCGACGGCCCGCATGGCGGCCGGCGCCTGGCGCAGCAGACGTTCGAAGCGCCTTCGCGCCGGGCCGGCGAGCGTGCCCAGCGCGTACTCGCGCGCGAGGCGTTCCAGCCGCTCGGGCAGCAGGTAGTTCATGCGGGCGAGTCCCGGCGCACGCCGGCCGCTTCGAGGCAGTCCTTGAGCTTGTCGAGGCCCCGCTTCACCCAGCCCTTGACCGTGCCGAGCGGCGCGCCCAGCGTTTCGGCGATCTCGGTGTGCACCATGCCGCGGTAGTACGCGAGCGCCAGGGCCTGGCGCTGCGGAGCGCCGAGCTCGCCCATGCACCCCGTGATCCTGAGTTTTTCCAGGCTGCGCTCGAGCAGCGCCTGCGGCTGCTGCCTCGCGTCGGCCGCCACCGCCATCGCCTCCTCGTCGAGCGCCAGCGTGGACGCGCGCTCGGTCTTGCCCGATCGCAGCGCGTCGATCGCCTTGTTGCGGACGATATTGATCAGCCAGGTCATCGGCCCCGCCACCGAGGCATCGAACCCGCCCGCGCTGTGCCACACATTCATGAAAGCCTCCTGCAACACCTCTTCGGCGCGCTCCCTGCTGTTCAATATACGGAAAGCAACGCCCAACAGATGCGCGCAGGATGCGCGGTACACCCCCTCGAACGCCGCGCGATCCCCCAGCGCGACGCGCGGCAGCAGAGCGGCAAGATCTTCGTTGGTAGACATGGAGGAGCGATCGAGCGGGCGAGTGTAGACCGGCGATGAAGGCGCGACAAGACCGCGTCGGGCGGCGCGCCCCCAGACCGTTCCGGATTCTTTATCGCACCATTAGCACGAACGCCGTCGCGAAGTAGATGGCCGACTACGGCGTCCCGCCGCCGGCCCGGGGGAATCCGGAACACCGACGAACAGGCCATGCTCATCGCGCCGGAACGCGCGTGCGGGGTGCATATCGAATTGTGGCGCCAGCGTAGAGGACGGGTCGAACTCGTCCTGGGGTTCGCGGAGCTGAAATCGACCTGCTTGGCGCAACCGCCATTCACCTCGCAGGCATGGTTGTATACGTCAACCTTTGCGACGCGGCAAAGAGATTTTCCTGCATCGGTCTCATGCTACTGAGATCAACGCATTCTCCTTTTAGGATTTCATGGTACTTGTCACGCATGAAATCGATGGACGCGTCTTCCGGTAGAAAGCGGAACACAGACGCTGCGACATAGTCGCGGATCATCTCATAGCTTAACCATCTTCGCCCTTCGGTCTCTGCCACAAATCCGGTGGTGTTCGAGCCCGAAAAGATATCGACAACCAAGTCTCCCGGGTTCGTAAGAAGTCGTATAAAGAACTCTGGCAACTTAGCTGGAAACCGCGCGGGGTGCCCTTTGGTACCTAATGCTTTGCAGCCACTTAGGTAAGCACCGTTCGATTCGCTGTTTGGAATCTGCAAGAGGTTGGGTGGAATAGCCCCACCGTTATCTTTAGCAAAGCCTCGTCCTATGTCGTGGCCAGATGGTCTTTTGGCGGGTCGGTAAAAGGCATCGGGGTCCTCTAGTAGTTTCTTCATCCGATCGCTGTAGGGCGTAAGTACTTTAGTTATATCCGCCTTCGGCCATTCGGTTTTTGAGAACCACCAAACCGTATTAACGGTGTCTTTTACACGAATCTTGCGCTTATTTACCCACTCGATCGGACTTGGCAACTTCGAGGGATTGTGCCAATAAAAGTCTTCTGCTAAGAAGAAGCCGAGATCGTCGCAAAACCGAATTAACACTCGGAAGTTGTAGAGACTTCGCGAAGGAGTACCACGTTCGTACGCTCCCCCGAGATCCAATACAAAGCTACCGTCGTCACGAAGTTTTTGCTTAACAAGCTTGCCGAATGTGCATAACCAATCTTCGTATTCGTACTGCCCCTTGTTCCCGTACTCCTTCTTACGCAGCAACGCGAAAGGAGGACTCGTCAGGACTAGATTGATAGAGCTATCTTCCTGCTGACCTAAAAGCTCCAGAGAATCCCCGCAATAACAGGCGCCAAGGTGGGTTTTGTAGGCAGGAGTAAGCATTAGGAACCGAGAAAATAGCTACTTAAAGTCTGTAGATTCATAGTCTGCATTCTAGCATCCTGCTGCTCGCCATGGTAACAGGATCAAAGCCATTCCGGCTCCGTTTGCTATTTGCCGCTCGCATTCGAGAGGAGCGTAAGCGATTAGGTCTTTCACAGGAGGGTTTGGCGGAAAAGACCGGTCTCCACAGGACTTACATCGGCTCGATTGAGCGCGGCGAGAGAAACGTCTCAATCGATAATGTCGAGCGGATTTCAAAGGCTCTTGGCGTCAAAGCGGCCTACCTGCTTGGCGGAGGAAGCAATTGAAGCCTCACGCCGACCACAAGAGGTTGGAAGAACTCTTGCCTCACATCCGTCGACTTCAAGAGCTTGCTGACAAGCACGGCATCCGTGACGTCTTTCAAGACAATGGTGGGAAACTACTGCAGATCGCACTGGCCACTGGATTGACCATCCTTGGAAAGCGGGAGGGCAACGATGCGAAGGACGAAACCGGACAGGAGTATGAGCTTAAGTCTGTCAATGCGGATCTGACGCAGAGTTTTTCCACGCATCACCACCTCAATCCGGCCATTCTCAAGAAGTATCGCAAAGTGGGATGGGTCTTCGCGATCTACGAAGGCATCGAGCTAAGGACCATCTATTACATGCCGCCCGAAAAACTGGAGCCGTACTTCACGGCCTGGGAGCAGAAATGGCATGACAGCGGAGGCAAGGATATTAACAACCCCAAGATTCCAGTGCTCTTCGTGGTTGAACGCGGCGAACTGGTCTGGGGTACCAAGTGGGACATCAAGCAGAAGCGCGCGGAATACCGAGCGCGCAAGACAAACATCGATCTACTGGATCTTTGAAACGAAAGACCGAATAGGTTAGGCGGTCTCACCGCCACCTCGGGCGACGTCGTTGGCCGGCTTGAGCTGAAACTCAACCTCATACTCAAAGAGACTAATATTCGGAACTACAGACACGGCGTAGCGGAGGCTTTCGCTAATCTCCTTCGCCACGATGACTCCGTTCACCTCACGATCCTTCCCAATCGTCTGCCTCACCCAGCCCATGTAGCGAGTCAGTTGCCCCATCGCGTGATCAGGACTCCGCGCACGCTTCAGCTCAAACACGAAGAATGCCCCCGAAGTGTCGACCGCCAAGATATCGATTGGGCCGACCGCCGTTGGGAACTCGATGCCATCTCGGCCTGTCGGGTCCACGTAAAGTCGCAGTCGCTTTCCCTGCACATCAATTGCAGCGATATTCTGCGCAATGAAATCACGCAACTGATACCCGAGCCCGAACGAGGCCTCCAGAGTTTCGGGTTCCTCTGAGTCAGCCTCTTCACCGAGGACTGCGCCGTCTGCAGCCCCGCCAGCACCCGGAAGAATGAGCCGTACTTCGCTGGGGGTCTCTTGAACGGACCAGCCCACCCGTCGAAGTCCATTTCGGAGTTGATGTGACGTACTTGATGTTGCATCCAGGCCCAACGGGACATGCTGAGGATGTTGACGCAGCCATTCCTTCATCGCGTAGAGCTCGACGCCTCCGTCCTCCTTCGGTACAACAATATTGAAGCGCTTCACGGTTTCCTCTCTGGACGACTACGTTCCGTGATCGCCACGCACTTTGTGCTTGATTTCTGCACTACTTGCGAAAGATTTTCGAATAGTGGAACTCTAGATACGCGACAGTTTCGCGATTCGGCGCTCGAGTCAATCGAGCCCCCTCTAGCACAAAGATCTTAATGTCCCTTTGATCTATCAATGGAGAGATTTGAAGTGTACCGCTTGCATTGAAAGAGACCAAACCAGCATCAAATAGAGCATCGATATTCGCGATCAAGGGCAGCCCGTTATTCGGATCCAGTCGTTCGCTATTATCAGCGTGTCGCCACGGCTTTATATGCGAGGCACGAACTACGTCTAGGGTTGAAGCGCCGGTAACAGCGCATTTACCGTTCCACAGCTCCAGTACTTGGGCCCGAAACTGGCCCTGCCCTACCCGAGCGTTTACTAGCGCTTCTCGGACAGTCGAGTCCGATCTAGATTGAAGCAGAGACCTTAAGTCATCGACTAAGGTGGTCTCGGATGTCTGGGCCCGCACCAGCTTCGTGACATCAATTCTATTTACTATTTGGGCGTAAGTATCGCCGTTCTCCGTCAGGATCTCTCCGAACCTCAATACGGAAGATGTATCAAAGTCCTTGATGTTACGAACTCCGGTCGTGAACGGGTCAACGGCCGTGCAAAGCACCCCAAATCCTGCGGCGCCGTTGCGGATTAGCTCGATATGATTTCGTCTTTCGGAGTAGCCAGGAGAGGAACGCGTGGGACGTTTTCTTAGTACTAGGACCAGATCGCCGCCTTCAGCGTGGCGGACCTCGTCGTCCCAAACGCGAAGAAATACGCGGTTCGTAATGGGGTCATAACTCCCCCATGACCAGCGAATATTGCGGAGGTTCGCCCCGAGAACATTCGTGTAGAAGGCATTGATCTTCACCCGAGCGCCTCCGATGAAACCCAACGCAATATAGACCTTGAGTGTTTGGGTCAGCCGTCCTTCGCTTCAAACTCCCGCATGTACTCCAACAACCGCTTCACCCTCGATCGGCATAGTGTTGTAGATTGGCGCACGCATGCCGCCGACGGCGCGGTGGCCTTTGAGTTGCCCCGTCCTGCGGCTAAGGCCTCCGGGCCGGGCCGCCGGTTCCCCCAGGCGTACGCAGGGCGCGCAGGACGTTGTCGATGGTGCGCAGCTGCATTCTCTGCACCGGCGAGGGCGGGCTTTTCTCGTCCGGGATCTCGGTGCCGAAGCCGGGCTTGTCGATGACGACGCTGCCGAATTTGTTCTCGACGACGATGGCGTTGCCGGCGTCCGGCCCTTCCGGCTCGAGCAGCGCCACTTTGGCGGAGGCATCCACCGTTTTCCCGTCCTTTTCCTGCCGCTCGGTCACTTCGCCTTCGAAATGCGTGCCGCGAATGCCGATGGTGGCGACGGCTACGGTGATGCGCACGTTTTCATGCTTCCTGCGCGCTATGAGCCCGCTCACGAACCGGAACGCTCCCTTGAGGACCCGGGACTGAAAGGTCTCCTCGCCAGTACCGCCTGCCGCCTGGAAATACTTTTCCACTTCGAATTCCGCATTCGGCCCGAGGGCGAAACGGGACTTGTCGTTGAACTCGATCTCGAGGACCGTCCGGTCGCCCGTGCGAATGCGCTCGCCCGTGAACACCGGATCGCCCTGCGCCAGCTTCCGCACCGGGCCGCCCGGCGCCTGCGCGCTGCTCTGGTCGCCCGTGATTCGCGTCGCGCGCCCGACGGAGGGAGTCTGGGCTTGCGCGACCGAAGCCGCGAGCAGCAGACCCAGAGCGATCAGGCTCATGCCGACAGAGTGGAGTTTCATTTCGTGTCTCCCCGACCGATCAGATTGACTTTGCGCAGGCGGAACCCGACACTCCGCGCATGAGCGCTCGCAGCCAAAAATTCGGGCTGTTGCTGTCCGTTACGCTCGCCGGCATGGCGGTCCTCGTCATCGAGATCACCGCCATACGGATGCTCGCGCCTTTTTTCGGCAATTCCATTTTCACGATATCGAGCGTCATCGGCATTATCCTAGCTGCGCTGGGCCTTGGCTACTACCTCGGCGGCTCGCTCGCGGACCGCAGGCCGTCGACGGCGTGGTTTTTTTCCCTGATCGTCATCGCGGGCTTCTCGGTCCTGCTGCTGCAATTCTTCAACGCCGTCCTGCTGCCGGGCATCGCCTACAAGCTGTCCCTGATCAACGGCCCCTTGATCGTGTCCTTCCTGATGTTCTTCCTGCCCGCCCTGTTCCTGGCGATGCTGTCGCCGTTCGCGATCACGCTGCTGCATGCGCGCGAGGCCGGCAAGGGCGTCGGCAACGCGTCGGGGCTGGTATTTTTCTGGTCGACGCTGGGCAGCATTGCGGGGAGCCTCGCCACGGGCTTCCTGCTGATCCCGCATTGGGGAATCGGCAGCATCGTCGCCGGCACGGGGTCCGGCCTGGTGCTGCTGGGCGGCGCCGGGCTCCTCGCGACGCGCAAGCTGCCGAAAGCCCTTCCGGTCGGGCTCGCGCTTCTGGGACTGCTGTCCGGCATTGCGCTCGTTGCCGCGACGGCGGGCGACCGCGGCGCCGTTTTCGCCGCGGACGGCCTGTATGAAAGGATCGTGATCCGCGATATTCCCTATCGCGGCCGCCCCGCGCGCATCCTGCTGCAGGACCTCAACGTCAGCGGCGGCCTGTACCTGGACGACCGCAGCATGGCATTCGACTACACCCGGTACTTCGACCTGTACCGGCTGTTCACGCCCGAATTGAAGACCGCCCTGGCGATCGGCGGCGGCGCCTACACCGTGCCCAGGGCCATCCTGCACGACTCCCCGCGCGCGACCGTGGATGTGGCCGAAATCGACCCGTCGCTGCACGCGCTGGCGCTCCGCTATTTCGACCTTCCCGGCGACACGAGGCTGAGAAATCACGTGACCGACGGGCGCCGCTTCCTGCACGACACGGCCGAGCGCTACGACCTGATCTTCTCGGATGCGTACCGCTCGTTCGTCTCAGCGCCCCCGCAGTTCGCCACACTCGAATTCTTCCGCTTGGCGAGGAGCAGGCTCACCGAGGACGGCGTGCTCATCGCCAACTTCTACGGCAGCCTCGCGCCGGACACCCGGGCGACGATCTATTCCGTGCTGAGGACGATGCGCGCCGCCTTCCCGCAGGTCTACGTCGTCGCCACCGCCGGTCCGGCGAGCGAGGAGCTGCAGAATTTCATCTTCGTCGGGCACAACGCCTCGAGCCCGGACAAGCGGACCGATTTGGGGCGGGCGGCGGCGCTGGAATGGCGTGCGGCGGACGCCCTGCTCGATTCCTATCCCGTGCTCTCCGACGACTTCGCCCCGCTCGAGTACTACGCGGCGAACGCGATCCGCCGCTACGACGCCATCTCGAGGAGAGCGCGCTGACGCCGCCCTAGATGTCCATGCGGAGCACCATCGCGAAACCGTGCTCCTTGACCTGCTGCTGGCCGACGCGGCCGGTGAACACGAAGCTCGCCGTCAGGCCCTTGGCGAAATAGCGCCACCCGGCGCTCAGCAGGAAGCTGGTGGGATCGTTCGCCGTCCCCGGCACCTGGAGCTTCTGGTAGCCGGGGATGTCCTCGTAGCGCGCGCCGAAGAAGGTTTCCGTGTTGTCGCGCCCGTAGGCGATCTCCTCCAGCAGGTTCCATTGCCTGGAGGTCTGCTTCGACGCGGGGATCGTGAGACCGCCGTTTTCCGTAAAGCCGTCCTGGTCGCGCTTCGACCAGAGGTAACCCAGCGAGCTGGTGAGTTTCCAGCTGCCGAAGCTCGAGATGTTGGTCAGGTTCGACGACGCGAAGCTGCGTTTCGAGGCGAAGCTGCTGTCGATCGCGATCGTGGCCGGAGGGGTGGGGTCGCCGATCGCTCTCGTCTGGTCGGTGTTGAACTTGCCGTAGCCCGCGATCAGGTCCAGGGTCCAGGCGTCAGAGATCAGCCAGGCGCCGTAGGGATTGAGGTTGTACCCGCCGGTCTTCTCGTTGCCGGAATTGAACTGGGTGACGAAAGTGCTGGCTTCGTAGCCGCCCGAGAGGCCGAGGACGTACTTGCTCGAGCGCGTGTAGTCGTAGCCGATCATGACGTTCTGGGTCGCGCCGTAGAAGGCGGTCGGGGAGAAGGTGTTCTGGAGCGAGTCGATCGTGGTGCTGATCCACAGGCTCTGGCTATTGCCGCCGCCGCTTCCGCCCCCCGCGCCGGACGGTTCGCCGGCGGCCTGCGCAAGGAAGTTCACGTCGCTCGCGCTGCCCGAACGGTCGTTAGCCGCGAGCTTCAGGCCGCCAGCCTGCGTCACCTGCTTGGAGCTTCCCGCGCGCCGCAGACCGAAGATCTGCGAGCGGATGGTCCCCGCGATCGGCTGGACCTGCGCCTGGAGGGTGAACGTGTCGGTGACGAGGTTGCTCGGCTCCTGAATCAGCGTGAAGGCCAGGGCGGTGCTGCCGTACGACAGCAACACGCATCCGAGAATCCTGCGGAAGGTCTTCTGGAGCACGGTGTTCTCCCTGGGACGCGGTCCCTTATGGTGAAATCAGCATAATGCAAGGCACGGACATTGACAACATGAAGACTCGGACATCAAGGTGACGGCACGGTGATGGTGATCCGCACCGCTACGACGCTCGAAGCGATCAACCCCGCTTCGCCTCGAACTCCCGCATATACTCCACCAGCCGCTTCACGCCCTCGATCGGCATGGCGTTGTATATAGAGGCGCGCATGCCGCCGACGGCGCGGTGGCCTTTGAGTTGCACCATGCCGCGGGCTTCGGCGCCTTTCAGAAACTCGCCGTCGAGCTTGGGATCGGCGAGGGTGAACGGGATGTTCATGCGCGAGCGGTCGGACTTGCGCACGTGGTTCTTGAAGAACGGGCTCTTGTCGAGGTAGTCGTAGAGGAGCTTCGATTTGGCGATGTTCTTCTTCTCGATCGCCTCGAGTCCGCCCTGCTTTTTCAGCCACTGGAACACGAGCCCCGCGATGTACCAGGAGTAGCTCGCAGGCGTGTTCGACATGGAGTCGGCCTCCGCCTGCACCTTGTAGTCGAGCACGGTCGGGGTGCCCTGCATCGCGCGGCCGAGCAGGTCTTCGCGCACGATGACGATGACCAGCCCGGCGGGGCCGACGTTCTTCTGCGCCCCGGCGTAGATCAGGCCGAACTTGGAGACGTCGAGCGGTCTCGAGAGGAAATGCGAGGAGGCGTCCGCAACCAAGGGCACCTTGCCGGTGTCCGGGACCCAGTGGAATTCCACCCCGCCGATGGTCTCGTTCGAGACGTAGTGCACGTACGCCGACGTCGGGTCGAGCTGCCAGCGCGACTGTTCCGGCGCGTAGGTGAAGTTCTTGTCCTCCGAGCTCGCGGCGATGTTCACCTCGCAGAAGCGGTTCGCCTCCTTGATCGCCAGCTTCGACCACTCGCCCGTGTAGATATAGTCGGCGGCTTTCTTTTCGCCGAGGAGGTTCATCGGAACCGCCGCGAAGTGCAGCCGCGCGCCGCCCTGGAGAAACAGCACCTTGTAGTTGGAAGGAACTCCGACGAGCTCGCGGAAGTCGCGCTCCGCCTGCGCCGCGATCCCGATGAACTCCTTGCCGCGGTGGCTCATCTCCATCACCGACATGCCCGAGCCGTGCCAGTCGAGCATCTCCGCCGCGGCCTGCTCCAGCACCTCCTCCGGGAGGACCGCCGGACCCGCGCTGAAATTGAAGACCCGCTTACTGCCCGTTTTGCCCGTTTTGCCCGTTTTCTTCTTCATCTTCCTTCTCGGCGACGCGCTCGACGCCGGCGAGCTTGGTGCCCTCGTCGAGGTCGATCAGGCGCACACCCTGCGTCGAGCGGCCCATCTCGCGGATCTGCTTGACCTTGGTCCTTATCAGGACCCCGCCGGTGGAGATGAGCATGATCTCGTCCTCCTCGCCCACCAGCACCGCGCCGATGACCTTGCCGTTCCTCTCGCTCGTCTGGATCGCGATCATCCCCTGAGTCCCGCGGCCGTGGCGCGTGTACTCGGCGATCGGCGTCCTCTTGCCGTAGCCGTTCTCGGTTGCGGTCAGCACCGTCTGGGTCTCGCTGTCGGCGGTGAGCATCGAGATGACCTTCCGGTCTTCGGGGAGCTTCATGCCGCGCACCCCGTGCGCCTGCCGCCCCATCGGCCGCACGTCGTCCTCCTCGAAGCGCACCGCCTTGCCGGCGTCGGAGAACAGCATCACGTCGTGCTTGCCGTCGGTGATCGCCGCGCCGATCAGGTGGTCGCCGTCGTCGAGCTCGACCGCGATGATGCCCTTCTCGCGCGGATTGGAGAACTGCGACAGCGGCGTCTTCTTCACCGTGCCGAGCGACGTCGCGAGGAACACGAAGTGCTTGTCGTCGTACTCCTTCACCGGCAGCACCGCGTTGATGCGCTCGCCCTCGGTGAGCGGGAACAGGTTGACGATCGGCTTTCCGCGGCTGGTGCGCGTGCCCTGCGGCACGTTGTACACCTTGTGCCAGTAGACACGCCCGCGCGAGGAGAAGCACAGCAGCGTATCGTGCGTGTTGGCGATGAACAGCCGCTCGATGAAATCGTCTTCCTTGGTGGTCGCCGCCTGCTTGCCGCGTCCCCCGCGGCGCTGCGCCCGATAGTCGGTGAGCGGCTGCGACTTGATGTAGCCCGCGTGCGAGAACGTCACCACCACGTCCTCGGCGGCGATCAGGTCCTCCATCTGCAGGTCCTCGGCCTGCTCGACGATCTCGCTCTTCCTCTTGTCGCCGTACTGGGCCTTGATGGCCTTCAGCTCGTCCGCGATGATCGCCGTGATGCGCGCGGGCTTGTCTAGGATGTCCATGAGGTCGCCGATGGTGTCGATCAGCTCCTTGTACTCGGCGACGATCTTGTCCTGCTCCAGGCCCGTGAGGCGCGCCAGGCGCATCTCCAGGATCGCCTGCGCCTGCGCGTCCGACAGCTTGTAGCCGCTCGTCTGCAACCCGAACTCCGCGCCCAGGTCCTCGGGCTTGGAGGCGTCGGCGGTGGCGCGCTTCAGCATCTCCTCGACCACCGGCGACTTCCAGGTCTTCGCCATCAGCGCGACCTTGGCCTCGGCCGGGGTCTGCGACTTCTTGATCAGCTCGATGATCGCGTCGACGTTCGACAGCGCAACCGCGAGGCCCTCCTGGATGTGCGCCTTCCTGCGCGCCTCGCGCAGGTCGAACACCGTGCGCCGCGTTACCACCTCGCGGCGGTGCGCGAGGAAGGCCTCGAGCATCTGCTTTAGGTTCAGGACGCGCGGCTGACCGTCGAGCAGCGCCACCATGTTGACGCCGAAGGTGTCCTCGAGCTGCGTCTGCTTGAACAGGTTGTTCAGCACCACTTCGGGCAGCGCGTCGCGCTTGAGCTCGACCACCGCGCGCATTCCCGACTTGTCCGACTCGTCCTGGATGTGGGCGATGCCCTCGATCTTCTTCTCGTTGACCAGCTCGCCGATCCGCTGCAGGAGCACCTGCTTGTTCACCTGGTAGGGGATCTCGTCGACGATGATCGCCTGCCGCCCCCCTTTCAGGTCCTCGAAGTGCGTGCGCGCGCGCATGACGATGCGCCCGCGGCCGGTGCGGTAGCCCTCGCGCACGCCTGCGACGCCGTAGATGATCCCCGCGGTGGGGAAGTCCGGCGCCGGCACGTACTTGATCAGCTCGTCGATGCTCGCCTCGGGCTTCTTCAGCAGGGCCTGGCAGGCGTCGACGACCTCGCCCAGGTTGTGCGGCGGGATGTTGGTCGCCATGCCCACGGCGATGCCCGAGCTGCCGTTGATCAGCAGGTTCGGGATCTTGGTCGGCAACGCCGTCGGCTCCTGCTCCTTGCCGTCGTAGTTCGCCGCGAAGTCGACGGTCTCCTTCTCGATGTCGGCGAGCAGCTCGCCGGCGATGCGGTCGAGACGGCACTCCGTATACCGGTACGCCGCCGCCGCGTCGCCGTCGATCGAGCCGAAGTTGCCCTGCCCGTCGATCAGTGTGTAGCGCATCGAGAAGTCCTGCGCCATGCGCACCAGCGCCTCGTAGGTGGCGTTGTCGCCGTGCGGGTGGTACTTGCCGAGGACGTCGCCGACCACGCGCGCGCACTTCACGTACGCGCGGTTCCACACGTTGTTCGTCTCGAACATCGCGTACAGCACGCGGCGGTGCACCGGCTTCAGCCCGTCGCGCACGTCGGGAAGCGCCCGGCCGACGATCACGCTCATGGCGTAATCGAGGTACGAGCGGCGCATCTCCTCTTCGAGGCTGACGGGAAGCGTTTCCTTGGCGAACTGGTCCATGAAGGCCTTGGGATTTGCGACTGCAGGACAGCCTGAAAAGGAGTAAATTTTATCAGCTTTGGTGTATGATTTCCGCACGAAAAATCGGCCGCGCGCGAGGAGGACACCGGTGAAGAACAAGACCGTTGCATTCGGAGCAGCAGTCGTTTTCATCGCCGCTTGTGCATCCACGCCCGAGCCCGCGCCGGCACCCGCTCCGGCGCCCGCGCCGAAGCAGGAGCCGCCGGCGCCGCCGCCCGCGCCGAAGCCTGCGGCCGCTCCCGCCGCGCCGAAGCGCTGCGACGCTCAAGTCACTTTCCAGAAGGACGAGACCTTCGCCTTCGACCGCTATGTCCTCACCGCGGCTGCGAGCCAGCGCCTCGACCAGGACGTGATCGGCAAGCTCTCCGGGTGCGCGAGCATCGAAGCGGTGGTGGTAGAAGGGCACGCCGACCGGCTCGGCAGCCAGCAATACAACCAGAAGCTGTCCGAGCGCCGCGCCGAAAGCGTCAAGGCGTACCTCGTCAGCAAGGGCACGGACCGGAACAAGATCGAGACCATCGGCATGGGCAAGACCGTCCCGGCGAAGTTCTGCCCCGACAGCAAGGACCGCAAGGAGCTGATCACCTGTCTCGCGCCGAACCGGCGCGCGATCGTTTCGCTCAAGGGACCGGCACGATAAACGACCGGCCGCGACACAGGCTCTCGCGGCCTGCTTCAGGGCCCCGACCGGCGCTCACGCGCCGGTTTCCCCGCCGGGAGTCGAGCCGCGACGCCCACCGCCGATGCAAGCGATCGACCTGCTCATAAGCGCGCGCTGGGTCATCCCGATCGAACCCGCGGGCGCGGTGCTCGCGGAGCACAGCGTCGCCGTGGCCGGCGGCCGTATCGTCGCGGTCCTTCCCACGCCAGAAGCCGCGCGCCGCTACGAGCCCGCGAAGCGCGTCGAGCTGCCGCACCACGCGCTCATTCCCGGCCTCGTCAACCTGCACACCCACGCATCGATGACGCTGATGCGCGGGCTCGCGGACGACCTGCCCCTGATGGAATGGCTCAAGGACCACGTCTGGCCCGCCGAGGGGCGGCACGTCTCGCCCGAGTTCGTCTACGACGGCACGCTCCTCGCCTGCGCCGAGCAGCTGCGCGGCGGGGTGACCTGCATGAACGAGATGTACTTCTTCCCCGAGGCGGCGGCGCGCGCGGCGCTCGACGCGGGGATGCGCGCGACGCTCGGCATCATCGCCTTCGAGTTTCCCAGCGCTTACGCCGCGGACGCGAACGACTACATCAGCAAGGGCCTGGCGACGCGCGACGAGTTCGGCGACGAGCCGCTGCTCTCGTTCTGCATGGCGCCGCACGCGCCCTACACCGTGAGCGACAAGACCTTCAAGCGCATCGTCAGCCTCGCCGAGGAGCTCGACCTGCCGATCCACACCCACCTGCACGAGACGCGCAGCGAGATCGAGGACAGCCTCGCCCAGCACAAGGTGCGGCCGCTCGAACGCCTCGCGCAGCTGGGCGTGCTCGGGCCGCGCCTGGTCGCCGCGCACGCCGTGCACATGACCGGGGAGGAGATCGCCACGCTCGCCAGGCACGGGGCGTCGGTCGCGCACTGCCCCTCGTCCAACCTGAAGCTCGCGAGCGGCCTCGCCCCCGTGGCGGCGATGCTCGCGCAGGGGGTCAACGTCGGCATCGGGACCGACGGCGCGGCGAGCAACAACCGGCTCGATGTGCTCGAGGAGACGCGCATGGCGGCCCTGCTCGCCAAGGCGGTGGCGGGCGACGCGCAGGCGCTGCCCGCGCACCAGGCGCTCGCCTGCGCGACCCTGCACGGCGCCCGCGCGCTCGGCCTAGACACGGCAATAGGCTCACTGGTGCCGAACAAGTTCGCAGACTTGTGCGCGGTCTCCTTCGCGGACCCCGAGCTCGCTCCCTGCTACGATCCGGCGTCTCACCTCGTCTACTCCGCGGGCCGATCTCAGGTGACTCACGTCTGGGTCGCCGGAGCAAGCCGGGTCGAGGAGGGAAAGCTCGTCGGATTCGAAAACCGCGGCTTGAACAACCGCGTTCTTCTATGGCAGAATAAGTTAGCCGCAGAAACAAAACCTTAGGAGGGACCTGCTAGAAAATTCCCTGGGTCCCGACGGCGCAGCGAAGCCACCATCTACGAGAGGAAAGCATGATCAACAAACTGAGCGTCACGCTATCGGGGATCGCATTGCTCGTGTTCGCAGGCTGCGCCAGCACGCCGGAACCCGCGCCCGCTCCCCAGCCCGCGCCTGCACCCGCGCCAAGGCAGGAACCGCCGGCCGCGCCGCCGGCCGCACCCAAGGCGGCCGCGCCCAAGCCCGAGAAGGTCACGAACGCCTCGACGGTGAATTTCGATTTCGACCGGTACGTGATCCGGCCTGACGCGCGCACCAAGCTCGACGACTCGGTCGGCAAGCTGCGCGACGTCACCCTCGAAGTGGTGATCGCGGTCGGCCACGCCGACCGGCTCGGCAGCGACGCGTACAACATGAAGCTGTCGGTGCGCCGCGCCGACTCGGTGAAGGCCTACCTCGTGAGCAAGGGCATCGCCGCGAGCCGCGTCTATACCGAGGGCAAGGGCGAGCGCCAGCCGGTGAAGGAGTGCAAGGGCGACAAGAAGACCAAGGAGCTGATCGCCTGCCTCGAGCCGAACCGCCGGGTCGACCTGGAAGCGGTGGGCTCGGTTACGAAGTAGTCGAAGCCGCGCTCGAAGAAGCCCCGCTTCGGCGGGGCTTTTTTATTTGAGCGTCCGGGTCTAAAGTGGCGGCCATGAACGCCGACCCCGCCGAGCTCGCGAAATTCAGCGCGCTCGCGCACCGCTGGTGGGACCCCGAGAGCGAGTTCAAGCCGCTCCACCAGATCAACCCGCTGCGCCTGGATTGGATCGACCGCGCCGCCAAGCTCGCGGGGAAGTCCGCGCTCGACGTCGGCTGCGGCGGCGGCATCCTCGCCGAGGCGATGGCGCGGCGCGGCGCGCGCGTGACGGGAATCGACCTCTCGGACAAGGCGCTCAAGGTCGCGCAGCTGCACCTGCTCGAGAGCGCGCTCGCCGTGGACTACGAGGCGATCTCCGCCGAGGACCTCGCGGCGCGCTCGCCCGCTTCGTACGACGTCGTCACCTGCATGGAGCTGCTCGAGCACGTCCCCGATCCCGCGAGCACGGTACGCGCCTGCGCCGCGCTGGCGAGGCCGGGCTCGCACGTGTTCTTTTCGACGATCAACCGCAACCCCAAGTCCTACCTGTTCGCGGTGATCGGCGCCGAGTACCTCCTCAAGCTCCTGCCCAAGGGCACCCACGACTACATGAAGTTCATTCGCCCTTCCGAGCTCGCGCGCCATTGCCGGGACGCCGGGCTCGAGGTGCGCGAGGTCATCGGCATGACCTACAACCCGTTCACGCGGACGTACTCGCTGGGCGGGGACACCGACGTCAACTATCTCGTCGACTGCGTGCGCAGGTGAAGAAGCTCGACGGCGTGCGTGCGGTCCTGTTCGACCTGGACGGCACCTTCGCCGACACCGCGCCCGACCTAGCGCGCGCCCTCAACCACGTGCGCGCCGAGCGCGGCCTGCCGCCCCTGCCGCCCGAGGTCGCGCGGCCGCACACCTCGAGCGGCGCGCGCGGCCTGCTCAAGGCCGCCTTCGACATCACGCCGGACGACAAGGACTACGGCGCGCTGCGCGAGAAGTTTCTGGATTTCTACGAGCGCGAGCTGTGCGTGGACACACGCATCTTCGACGGCATCCCCGAAGTGATCGCGAAGCTGCGGACGCACAGGGTGCCCTGGGGCATCGTCACCAACAAGGGCAAGCGCTTCACCGAGCCGCTCCTGCGCCTGCTCGCCGTCGACCACCTCGCCGCCTGCGCGGTGAGCGGCGACTCGACCAAGCACACCAAGCCGCACCCCGCGCCGTTGCTGCTCGCGGCAGCGCTCGTCTCCCTGCCGCCCGCCGAATGCCTCTACGTCGGCGATGACCTGCGCGATGCGCAGGCCGCCCACGCGGCCGGCATGCGCTTCGCTGCCGCCGGCTGGGGCTACCTCGGCGAGGGCGGCGACCCGGGGACCTGGGGCGCGGACGCGGTGCTCGCGAGGCCGCACGAGATCCTGGAGTTGCTCTTCTGAGGAGGACCCATGCCCGCATATTGGCTTGCCCGCGCAAGAGTGAACGATCCGGTCGAGTACAAGAAGTACACCGACCGCGTGCCGGCGATCCTCGCGAAATACGGCGCGAAGGTGCTGACGCGCGGCGGGCGCCACCAGACGCTCGAGGGCCCAGAGAAATTCAACCGCTTCGTGGTGATCGAGTTCCCGACCTTCGCGCAGGGCGTCGCCTGCTTCAACTCGAAGGAATACCAGGAGGCCGCGGCCTTCCGCCGCCGCAACAAGGCCGGCGAGAACGAGCTGGTGATGGTCGAGGCCGGCGAGGGCGAACCCGCGCGGGCTAGCTGACGCTCTTCAGCGCCGCCGCGACGATCGGCTTCGCCCAGTCCGGCGTGCGCGGCAGGTCGTCGGCGTTTTTGATCTTTCCCTTTTCCATGTGCAGCAGGAGCCGCGGCTCCGGCGCGCGCCCCTTCGCCGGATCGGCCTCGGCGCTGTTGTCGTAGACGCGCAGGGACGCGAGCTTCGGCAGCAGATGGACGAGGTTCAGCCGGCTGTGCTCGTAGCGCCGGCGGATATCGGCTTCCGGAATGTCGTGGCCGCCCGCGCGCACCCGCGCCCTCACGCGCGCGAGGTGCAGCTCGGGGCTGGCGAGGCCGATGTACAGCAGGTGGACCTCGGCGCCCTTCTCCGCCGCCTGGGCGAGGAGCCGGGCGAGCGTGCTCCCGCCCAGCGTGGTCTCGAAGGCGAAATCCAGGCGCTCGGCGATGGCGCGCTCGAGGAGCCTGCGTCCCTGGTGCCAGGCGGCGGCGTTCGCCTCGGCCTGCTTCAGGCGCGGCCGCGCGGCCATCAGCCGCTTCGCCGCCTCATCCGGGTTGTAGTAAGCGCCGCCGAAGGCGCGAACCGCGGCGCCGCCGATGCTGCTCTTGCCCGCGCCGTTGACTCCGGCGAGGACATGGATGCGGTTCGCTTCGATTTATCTGCGCCGCTTGCGCGCGGGCTTGGCCGTTCTCGTCGCCCGCGACGCAAATGCGGCGGCCCTGCCGAGCTCGGCGCCCGAGGCCCGGAACGCGGCGTCGACGCCCTTCTTCGCCTTCGGCGCCTGCATGCGCGCGAGCAGCGCGTCGAACTCGGCGTCGAGCTCGGAGAGGCTCTGCGCCCGGCCGTTCACCAGCGCCTGGAACTCCTCGTAGGCGACGAGCACCGCCTTGGGGGCGTCGTGGCGCGTGATCGCGACCGCGCCGCGCGCGGCCTGCTCGAGGACGGCGCCGAACTCGTTCTTGAGGCGGGTGGCGGCCACGCTCGGGACGTCGACCAGCTCGCCGAGGCGGTTGCGGAAAGTGAGGGGGGTCATGGACGGATCTCCGTTGTTTCGACCATTATAGCTAAATTGGACAATTTATACAAAACAAGCTACCAGGGACTGTGAGATAATCGCGTCACTGCAAGAACCGGGGGCGACCTGGTTTCGACGCGGGTATCGAAGCAGCTTCAGGGCATGCCGAGGACCAGTGACCTCGTAAATCCATCTGGAAATTCTACAAACGCCAACGACGAGCGTTTTGCTCTAGCCGCCTAATACCGGCTAGACGCTGCACTAGCTTGCTGATGGGCTAGGCCCTCGAAAGAGGGTGCAGCGTCATTTACATCAGCCTCTCCTCC
>Ga0137410_10000142_pt1 | contig 49976 bp, 51 predicted proteins | sample CZODoug1_16funga_FD_108878 | JGI IMG/M metagenome (GOLD analysis project Ga0137410, IMG submission 108878) | Vadose zone soil fungal communities from Angelo Coast Range Reserve, California, USA - CZODoug1_16fungal (Illumina Assembly) | ecosystem: Environmental > Terrestrial > Soil > Vadose zone... | reverse complement strand
TGGGCGACGCCGAGTCGAGCGAGCAGGAATCGTTCGTAGCCGGGCTGCTCGATTGGCCGCACTACACGCGGCCCGAAGAGTTCGAGGGCCGGCCGGTGCCCGAGGTGCTCTTGCAAGGCAATCACGCGGCGATCCGGCGCTGGCGCCTGAAGCGCGCGCTGGGGCGGACCTGGCAGCGGCGGCCGGACTTGCTGGAGCGTGTCGAGCTCGACACCGAGCAGCGCAGGCTCCTCGATGAATTCATCGCGGAGCAGAGCGGCGCGAAGGCTGTGGATTGAGGTGGGCTGAAAACCCGGGATTGAGATTGAGAGTGCAAACCATGAACAAGATCATCAAAGACATCGAAACTGCGCGCATGACGCGCAAAGTGCCCGACTTCGCGCCGGGCGATACGGTTCTCGTGCAGGTGAAAGTCGTCGAAGGCGACCGCGAGCGCGTGCAGGCCTATGAAGGCATCGTGATCGCGAAGCGCAACCGCGGCTTCAACTCATCGTTCACCGTGCGCAAGGTGTCGCACGGCGAGGGTGTGGAACGCGTGTTCCAGACCTACAGCCCTTCGATCAGCGAGATCCAGGTCAAGCGTCGCGGCAACGTGCGTCGCGCGAAGCTCTACTACCTGCGCGATCTCTCGGGCAAGGCTGCCCGCATCGAAGAGAAGGTCTGAGCCCACGGCTGGAGGCGCGCGACCGTGAATGGAACGATGGCGTGCCGGAACCTGCGTCAGGCACTCCTGCTTGGCGCTGCGCTGGTGGTGAGCGGGGCAGCCAGTGCTGACGATGCCGCAAAGATCCTTGCCGCGCTGAAAGCCCCCGCCGGCTTCAAGGTGACGGTCTACGCCGCGGGCATCCAGGGCGCGCGTTCCATGGCGCTCGGCGAACGCGGCACGCTCTTTGTCGGTGCACGGCCGCAAGGCAAGGTCTATGCCGTGCGGGAGCTCGCCGATGGCCGACGCGACGTGGTCACGATCGCGCAGGGCCTCAACAATCCGAACGGCGTCGCCGTCCACGGCGGTTCGCTTTACGTCGCCGAGATTCATCGCATCCTGCGCTACGACGGTATCGAAGGTCGTCTCGACTCGCCGCCGCCGCCGGTCGTCGTACGCGGCGACCTGCCGACCGATCGGCACCACGGCTGGCGCTACATCGCGTTTGGCCCGGACGGCAAGCTCTACATCCCGATCGGCGCGCCCTGCAACGTGTGCGATCAGAAGGGCTACGCCGCCATCACACGCATGAATGCCGATGGCACGGGGCGCGAAGTGTTCGCGACCGGCGTGCGCAACTCGGTCGGCATGACATGGCATCCGGTCACGGGCGAGCTTTGGTTCACCGACAACGGTCGCGACTACCTCGGCGAGGACGCGCCACCGGACGAGCTCAACCACGCGCCCAAGGCGGGTCTCAATTTCGGATTCCCGTTCTGCCATGCCGGCGAGATCAAGGATCCGGAATTCGGCAATCTCGGGGACTGCGGCAGCTCGACGCCGCCGGCGCGCAAGCTCGGTGCCCATGTGGCCGCGCTCGGCGTGAAGTTCTATACCGGAGCGCAGTTTCCGGAGAGCTACCGCAACCAGATCTTCATCGCGGAGCATGGCTCCTGGAACCGCAAAGAGCGCGCGGGCTACCGGATCAGCCTGGTGCGTCTGCAGGACAACCAGGTGACCTCGTACGAACCGTTCATCACCGGCTGGAATCAGCCTGACGGTGTGCTCGGGCGCCCGGTCGATCTGCTGGTGCTGCCGGATGGGTCGATGCTGGTGTCGGATGACCAGGCAGGGCTGATTTACCAGATCACCTACAGCGGCGCGGGTTGACGCGCACTCACGAGGCTCAAGTGGCGATCGGCGAAACCATCAAGGGCGTATTGCGTTTTCTGTGGCGTGCGCTCGATGCGCTGCGCAAGATCCTGCATCTCATCGTCCTGCTCGTGATCTTCGGCTTCGTGCTGGGCGCGATTCGCTCTTCGATCCCGATCGTGCCGCATCGCGCAGCGCTGGTGCTCGACATCGAGGGGCAACTCGTCGAGCAGCTGAGCGGCGATCCACTCGATCGCGCACTGGGCCGCGCCGCCGCGGGCGGCGAGCCGGAAACCCGTCTGCGCGACGTGCTCGACGCGCTCAAGGCGGCCGCCAAGGACGATCGCGTCAAGGTCCTGGTGCTCGACCTCGACAAGATGAGCGGGGGCGGTCTCGCGAAACTCCAGGACATCGGCGCCGCTTTGCGTGAGTTTCGTACCTCCAAAAAAAGGATCATCGCCGTGGGCAGCGCCTACGAGCAGAGCCAGTACTACCTGGCGGCGCAGGCGGACGAGGTCTATCTCGACCCGCTCGGCTACGTGTTCATCGATGGCTACGACTACTACCGGGTGTATCTCAAGGACGCCCTCGACAAGCTCGCGGTGGACGTAAACGTCTTTCGCACTGGCGCGCACAAGAGCTTCGCGGACGGCTACACGCGCAACGACATGTCACCGGAGGAGCGCGAGGAAAGCCAGGCGTGGCTCGATACGCTGTGGAACGCCTACCAGGCGGATGTGGCTGCCGCGCGCAAGCTGCAACCCGGTGCCCTGGCGCAGTACGCCAACCAGATGGCGGGATTGGTGAAGGGCGCGAAGGGCGATATCGCGAAGGTCGCGCTCGCGCAGGGCCTGGTCACGGGGCTCAAGAGCCGCGTCGAAGTGGAGGATGCGCTGAAGGATGAGGTCGGCGAGGACGAGTCGACGCATGCCTTCCACAACATCGGCCTCGAAGACTATGTCGCCGTGGTGCATTCCGAGCGGGCGCTCAAATCGGGGTCCAAGAACAAGGTGGGCGTCGTGGTCGCGGCGGGTGAGATTCTCGACGGCAAGCAGCCGCCCGGTTCGATCGGTGGCGACTCGACCTCGGAAATCCTCCGCGACGCGCGCTATGACGATGACATCAAGGCGATCGTGCTGCGCGTCGACAGCCCCGGGGGCAGCGTCTTCGCCTCCGAGCAGATCTACCGCGAAGTGAAGGCGCTGCGCGAAGAGGGCAAGCCGGTCATTGTCTCGATGGGCAGCGTTGCTGCATCGGGCGGCTACTACATCGGCGCCGGTGCCGACGAGATCTGGGCGAGCCCGACCACGATCACCGGCTCAATCGGCGTGATCGCGGCCATTCCGACCTTCCAGCGCACGCTGCAGAAAGTGGGCGCGCACGTCGATGGCGTGGGAACCACGGCGCTCAGCGGCGAGTTCCGTCTCGATCGCTCGCTCGGTGCCGGGGCGCGAGACATCCTGCAGTCCGGTGTCGACCACGCGTATGAAGTGTTCCTCGATCACGTGGCGGACGGGCGCGGCAAGACGCCCGCCGAGATCGATGTCGTCGCCCAGGGCCGCGTTTGGTCGGGCGCCGATGCGCGCGAGCACGGCCTGGTCGACCACTTTGGAAATCTCGATGCGGCCATAAAGGCCGCCGCCAAGCGCGCCGAGCTGGGCGAGGACTTCGAGCCCAAGTACCTCGAGCCCGAGATGACCTGGTCGCAGCTGCTGGCGCTGGAGCTGCGCTCCAGGGGTGTGCGTCTGGCTGCAAGCCTCGGCTGGGGTGATCCGCGCCCCGCGCTGATCCGCAAGGCGCTCGACCCGCTCGAGAGGGAAGCGGCGCGCTTCGCCCGCTTCAACGACCCGCAGCACCTCTACTCCTATTGTCCCTGCGGAGTACTGCAGGCGAACTAGGGCAGGGCTGACCTAGCTTTTCCAGTCGAGGATGATCTTTCCCGAGCGGCCGGTCTTCATGGTCTCGAAGGCCTCGCGGTATTCGTTCGCGGGCAGGTGGTGGGTGATGACAGGCGTCACGTCGAGGCCACTCTGCAGCATGCTCGACATCTTGTACCAGGTCTCGAACATCTCGCGGCCGTAGATGCCCTTGATCACCAGGCCCTTGAAGATGACCTGGTTCCAGTCGATCGCGGTGTCCTCGGGCGGAATGCCGAGCAGCGCGATGCTGCCGCCGTGATGCATCGTCCTCAGCATTTCGCGCAGCGCCTGCGGATTGCCTGACATCTCGAAGCCGACATCGAAGCCTTCTTCCATGCCGAGTTTTTTCATCGCTCCATCCAGGCTGTCGCGCTGGATGTTGAGTGCCAGGCTCGCGCCCATCTTGCGCGCGAGTTCCAGCCGGTAATCGTTGAGATCCGTGATCACGACGTGGCGCGCGCCAGCGAAACGAGCGATCGCCGCCGCCATGATGCCGATCGGTCCGGCCCCGGTGATCAACACGTCCTCACCGACGAGATTGAACGACAGCGCCGTGTGCGTCGCGTTGCCCAGCGGATCGAGGATCGACGCGACGTCATCGCCAATACTCTTCGGCAGCTTGAAAGTATTGACCGCGGGGATCGCCAGGTACTCGGCGAAGCAGCCGGGTCGATTGACGCCCACGCCCACAGTGTTGCGGCACAAATGCCGGCGACCCGCACGACAGTTGCGACAGTAGCCGCAAGTGATGTGGCCCTCTCCGGACACGCGATCGCCGGGCTTGAGGCCGCTCACTTCGCCGCCGATCTCGACCACCTCGCCGCTGTATTCGTGCCCGACCGCCATGGGTACCGGGATCGTCTGGCGCGCCCAGGCATCCCAGTTGTAGATATGCATGTCGGTGCCGCAGATCGAGGTCTTGCCGACCCGGATCAGGACATCGTTGTGACCCACCCTTGGCTCCGGAATTTCTTCCATCCAGATACCGGGCTCTGCGCGTGACTTGACGAGTGCTTTCATGGAGAGGCTTTCATTCAATGAGATTCATGGCGCGAGCGACGCGCTCGAAGGCATCGATGGCGCGCTCCAGATCCTGGCGCGACAGTCCGGCAGACATCTGGGTGCGGATCCGTGCCTTACCTTGGGGCACGACCGGGAAAGAAAACCCGATGACATAGACCCCTTCGGCGAGCAGTCGATCGGCCATGTCGACCGCGATGCGCGCATCGCCCAGCATGATCGGGATGATGGGATGTTCGCCCGGGATGACATCCAGCCCCAGCTGGGTGAGCCGTTGCCTGAAGAAGCCTGTGTTCTCGAACAGGCGTTCGCGGAATTCCGGGCTGTCTTCGAGCAGATCGAGCACCCGTACGCCGGCCGCCGCCACGACGGGAGGAATGCTGTTGGAGAACAAATAAGGCCGGGAACGCTGGCGTAGCCAGCCGATGATCTCGCGCCGCCCGGAGGTATAACCGCCGCTGGCGCCGCCGAGCGCCTTGCCCAGCGTGCCGGTGAGGATATCGACGCGACCCAGCACGCCGCAGTGCTCGTGCGTGCCGCGGCCGTGCGCTCCCATGAAGCCGACGGCGTGTGAATCGTCGACCATCACCAGTGCGCCATGGCGATCCGCGAGGTCGCAGATCTCCTTGAGCCGCGCGAGCGTCCCATCCATCGAGAACACGCCATCCGTCGCGATGAGCCGCGTGCGCCGGTTCTGCGTCGCCTGCAGATGCTTCTCGAGTTCGCCGAGATCGCTGTTCGCATAGCGCAGCCGTTCCGCCTTGCAGAGGCGAATACCGTCGATGATGCTCGCGTGGTTGAGCGCATCGCTGATCACGGCATCCTGTTCGTCGAGCAGCGTTTCGAAGAGCCCGCCGTTGGCGTCGAAGCACGAGGAATACAGGATCGTATCTTCGGTGCCGAGGAAGCGGCTCAGCCGCTCCTCGAGTTCCTTGTGGATGGTCTGCGTGCCACAGATGAAGCGCACCGATGCCATGCCGTAGCCATAGCGATCGAGCGCGCGCTGCGCCGCCTCGCGAACCACTGGGTGGTTGGCCAGCCCGAGGTAATTGTTGGCGCACAGGTTGAGCACGTCCGCGCCGCCCGCCACGCGTACCCGCGCCTGCTGCGGAGAAGTGAGCACGCGCTCCACCTTGTACAGGCCCTGCTCGCGCAGGCGTTCGGTGTCCGCGGCCAGGCGTTTGAGCAGTTGGTCCTTCACGCGCGATTCCGCTCTCCGGGAAAGGTCGCGCATTATAGCGGCTGAGCGACGGGACTGATTGGAGTTGCCATGGTCGAAGCCACTGCCGAACTCATGCGCATGCGTATCGACAAGTGGTTGTGGTGTGCGCGTTTTTTCAAGAGCCGTGCGCAAGCCGGCGAAGCAGTCGCCGGCGGCAAGGTGCATGTGAATGGCGAGCGCGTGAAGCCGGCACATCCGATCAAGACTGGCGATCGCCTCGAGATCACTCAGGCTGCGCTGGTTCGCGAGTTGCTCGTCGTGACGCTCGCAGCCCGGCGCGGACCTGCCGCTGAGGCGGCACGCTGTTACGAAGAGACGGCGGCCAGCAGCGAGCGGCGCGCCCACTTCAAGGAGCAGCACGCCCTCGCGGCCGCGTTCGCGCCGCGTCCGCGGGCCCGTCCGGACAAGCGTCAGCGCCGGCGGCTGATGAAGCTGCGGCGGCAAGAATAATAGAGTGGAGTCGTCCCATGTCTGGGACAAAGGCGCGACTACGCGTCCCGGGCTAGGGACAGGACGACGCCGTGCGCCCCGCACTCGAGATCTTTTTCGCAAGAAGAATCCAGTGACGTCAATAAGTTAGACGTGCATCAGCGGTCTGGCACGCCGGATGCTTTGGCTACTCCAGCATGATGGACCGCCCTCGAACCGACCTCGACCGACGCAAGCGCAAGCGCTGGCTCATTGTCGGGGCTGCGATTGGGGCCGTGTTGGCGGCCGGCCTGGCGCTCGCTACGTTCGAGCCCATGGCTCCGCGCGTGGATGCAAAGACGCTCTACGTAGATGTCGTCACGCGTGGCGACCTGCTGCGACGTGTGCGTGGAACCGGAACACTGGTGCCGCGCGACCAGCGCTGGATCGCCGCGGCCGCTGAGGGTCGTGTCGAGCGCGTGCTGGTGCGCCCAGGTGCCGAAGTCACCGCCGACACCGTGCTGGTCGAGCTGTCCAATCCCGAGCTGCAGCAGCTGGCCGAAGAGGCCAGCCTCGCGTGCGACGCGGTGCGCGCTGAGCAGGCGTCCTTGCACGTGCAGCTCGAGAGCCAGGTGCTCGATCAGCGCGCACGCATCGCCGAGGCTCGCGCGCAATCCGAATCGGCACGGCTGCAGGCGGAAGCGGAGGCTCGCCTCGCCGGTCAGCATGCGATCTCGGAATTGCAGATCGCACGTTCGCGGCTCACCGCGGAGCAACTCGCGGTGCGCCTCGAAATCGAACAGGAGCGGCTCGGCAAACTGCAGTCATCGGTGAGCGCGCAGCTCACGGCGCAGAAGGCGCGCGTGGCACAGCTGGAGCAGACCGCCATTCGACGTCGTGCGCAGGCCGATTCGCTGCTGGTGCGCGCGGGACTCGATGGCGTATTGCAGGCCCTGGTGGTCGAGAGCGGGCAGCAACTGGCGCTCGGCGCGAGCATCGCGCGCGTCGCGCGCCCGGGCTCGCTGCTCGCCGAGCTGGCCATTCCCGAAATCGATGCGCGCGACCTCGCCATCGGTCAGAAGGCGAACATCGACACGCGCAACGGCGTCGTCGCGGGTCACGTGGAACGTGTCGAGCCCGCCGTGAACAACGGTACCGTGCGGGTCGAGATTGCGCCGGAGAGCGAATGGCCGATGGGTGCACGGGCTGACCTCTCGATCGAAGGCACGATCGACATCGAACGGCTCGCGAATGTGTTGCAGGTCGCCCGCCCGGTCAGTGCGCAGCCATTGTCCGAAGCGCGCGTGTTCCGCCTGGGCGACAGCGGCCGCGCGCAGCGCGTGCCGGTCAAGTTTGGCAAGGCGTCGGTGGACCGGATCGTGATTCTCGCTGGCCTCGCGCCGGGCGAGCGCGTGATCGTCTCCGATGTCTCGCAGTACGAACGTTACGAGCGGCTCAACGTGGAGTAGGGCGTATGTGCTTCGACCTCAACTACTGCCTGACCCTCTTTACCGGCTGCGCGCAGCTTGGACTGATCGTGTGGAGCCTGTTGGGAATCATCGTGTATCGAATTGCGGACCTGGGAGGCTGAATCGTGAGCGAGGCAAAGATGCTGATCCGTCTCAACAACGTGGTGAAGGTGTTTCACACCGAAGAAGTTGAGACACACGCGCTCTCGGGCATACAGCTCGAAGTGCGCGCCGGCGAATTCCTCGCCATCTCGGGACCGTCCGGCTGCGGCAAGTCGACCCTGCTCGCGATTCTCGGGCTCCTCGATAGTCCCAGCGAGGGCGAGTACGCGCTCTCCGGCACGCCGGTGGGCAGGCTTGGCGCCGAGCAGCGCGCACGCATTCGCAACCGCGAGATCGGCTTCATCTTCCAGGCGTTCAACCTGATCGGCGACCTCTCGGTCTACGAGAACGTCGAGCTGCCGCTCACCTACCGCGACAACCTGGAGCGCGCCGAGCGCCGCGACGCAGTGCTGGCAGCGCTCGAGTGCGTCGGCATGTCGCATCGATTGAATCACTATCCCTCGCAGCTCTCGGGCGGTCAGCAACAGCGCGTCGCCGTGGCACGGGCGCTGGTCGGACGACCGTCGATCCTGCTCGCCGATGAGCCGACCGGAAATCTCGACTCGCGCAATGGCGATGCGGTGATGGAGCTGCTCGCCCGCCTGCACGCGGGCGGCTCGACCGTGTGCATGGTGACGCACGATCCGCGCTACGCCAATTTCGCCGAGCGGAGAGTGTCGCTGTTCGACGGCCGGATCGTCGATGAAGAGGCGTTGCCGCGTCACGCACTGTCCCACTGAGGAATGCCATGCAATTCATTCAGGACCTGCGAATCGCCGCGCGTTCGCTGCTAAGGACACCGGGATTCACTGCGCTCACGACGATCGTGCTGAGCCTGGGGCTCGCGGTGGTCGTGACGATGTACGGCGTGGTGCACACGGTCGCGTATGTGCCGCCCCCGGTGCCGGAACCGCGCTCACTGGTCGGCATCCAGCTCCTCGATCGGGTGCACAACGCGGACGATGTGTTCGTCGGCTCGCATATGCTCGAGGACTGGCGCGCCACGCAGACCAAGTTCGAGGACCTTGGCGGCCAATATGTGGGCACAGCAATCGTCAGCGGCGACGGCATGCCGGCGCGCTACGACGGTGGCTTTGTCACCGGCGCCTTCTTCGGGCAGACGCGCCTCAAGCCGATGTTCGGCCGCGTGATCGAGCCGCGCGATGCGATAGTCGGCGCGCAGCCGGTGGTGGTTCTGAGCTACGACCTGTGGCGCACCCGTTACAACCTCGATCCGAGGGTGATCGGCCGCACGCTCAAGGTGAATGGTGAGACGGCGACAGTCATCGGTGTGATGCCCTCGAAGATTGAATATCCGGTGGCCGATCTGTGGGTGCCCGTGCGTGAGAAGCTGTCCGAACTCGCGCGTGGCAAGGCGGACGATTTTCGCGTCGTCGCACGCCTGAAGCCGGGAGTCAGCATCGATGAGGCGCAGGCCGAGCTGACGACCATCGCGGCACGCCTCGCCAAGCAGCATCCGGACACCGATGCCGGGCTGGAGCCCGACGTGGAGCCAATCGCCCGATCGGAACTCGGTCAGAACGACATGCAACTCTTTCAGACACTGCTGGCGAGCGTTTTCCTGGTGCTGGTGATCGCCTGCGTGAACGTTTCCGGCCTGATGCTGGTGCGCGCGACGGGCCGCACCCAGGAAGCAGGCGTGCGTCGCGCGGTCGGTGCCGGGCGCGGCCGGCTCGCACTACAGATGCTGGCGGAGTCGCTCGTGATCGGCGCTCTCGCGTCCCTGCTTGGCTTGACGCTTGGGGCCGTCGGGCTCGAGATCATTGGCCGCAGCATCACCCAGCTCGAAAGCGTTCCCGGCTGGTGGAATTTCGCGGTCGACGGGCGCATTGCCCTGTTTGCGATCGCGCTCGGCATACTGAGCACCGTCGCGGCGGGCCTGTTCCCGGCGTTACGGGTCTCCGGCGTCGACTTCAACGGCATCCTGCGCGAAGGAACCCGCGATACGGGTCTCAGCACCGGCCGCATCATCCGTGGACTCGTGGTCGTGGAGATCGCGCTCTCGTGCGTGCTGCTCACATCGGCCGGGATCATGGTGAAGGGCGCGATCACCGCGACTCACAAGGATCTGGGTGTCGATGTGCGACCGTTCATGACCGGTCGCATCGGCCTGCCCGAAGTCCCTTATCCGCACGACAAGCAGCGGCAATTCATCGCGGAACTGCAATCGCGTGCCAGCGCCATTCCCGGTGCGAGCGCGGCCACGATCGTCAACACGCCGCCCGGCTACGGTGCGTATCGCAAGCTGTACGCACTTCGCGGTCGAACCTATGCATCACAGAGTGACTATCCGTTTACCTCGCAGGTGAACGTGACGTCGGGATTCTTCGCCGCGATGCGCGGACGGCTGATCGCGGGGCGCGACTTCTCGGCCACTGATAAGGAAGACACGCTGCCGGTAGCGCTCGTCAACGAATCGTTCGCCCGCCGCGCCTGGCCGGGTAAGAGTGCCCTGGGTCAGCAGGTGCGCATGAATCCGGCGGCGCCCGACTCCAAGTGGCGCACCGTGGTCGGAGTGGTCGGCGACATCAACCACGACAACGATCCGTTCGGCACCGAGGTGATGCTGCCTGCGGTGTACGTGCCGTTCTTGCAGGAGCCCGATCGCTTCTTCAGCCTCGTATTGCGAACCGATGGCGATCCGCATGTCCTCAGCGGCGCGATCCGTGAGACCGTGCGGCAGATCGATCCGGACCTGGCGGTCTATTGGCTGCGGACCATTCCGGAAACCCGCGCCATCAAGGGGGGCGGCATACGCATCCTCGGTGGCATGTTCGTGGCTTTCGGTCTGGTGACCATCGCGCTCGCGGCCGCGGGCATCTACGGGGTACTCTCGTATTCCGTCGCACAGAGCGCACGCGAGATTGCCATTCGCCGTGCCCTGGGTGCACCGGATGGCGGCATCATCAGCGCGGTCGCACGCCGTTCCGGCTGGCAACTGGGTCTCGGCTTAGGGCTGGGCGTGCTGTTGGCACCCGCAATGACCTACATGATTGGGGAGGCGGTCGGTGCCACCAATTTCCAGGACCCGATCATCTACTCGATTGTGTTACTGACCCTGACGACGGCGATCGCCGTCGCAACCGCGGTGCCACTGCGACGTGCCCTGGCGCTGCAGCCAGGGGCGGCGTTGCGTCACACCTGATCCAACCTGCCTGGCGAGGAGGGACCGCGGTCGGCCTCGCAGGGCAGCTCGGTGCGGAGCTGCCCAGGGTCTGCTGCTAGACTGCGCGCCATGGGGACCCCGCAGCCACGTCTCCTTGTCGCTGACGACCAGCAGGATGTGTTGACGGCTCTGCGCCTGTTGCTGGGCAAGGAAGGCATCGAGGTCGCTCTCGCGAGCTCGCCGGCCGGCGCACTGGCTGCCGTCAGGGCGACGCGTTTCGATGCCGCGCTCATCGATCTCAATTACGCACGCGATACGACTTCGGGCATGGAAGGGCTGGACCTGCTCGCGCGCCTGAAGCAGGTCGATCCGAACCTGCCGGTCATCGTCATGACCGCGTGGGCGACGATCGGTGTGGCGGTCGAAGTCATGCGTGCCGGCGCGCGCGATTTCATCGAGAAGCCCTGGGAAAACCAACGTCTGCTCGCCGTGATCCGCAATCAGCTCGAGCTCGGCCGGGCGCTCAGGCGCAGCCAGCGGCTCGAAGCCGAAAACGCGTTGCTGCGCGGCGCCGGCGACCCGGAGGTGATCGCTGAGTCGCCCACGATGCAGGAGGCACTGGCCGTGGCGCGGCGTGTTGCGGATTCCGATGCGCCGGTGCTGATCACCGGCGAAAACGGCACCGGCAAGAGTCTCCTGGCCCGCCTGCTGCACGGCTGGTCCGCGCGGCGCGAGCGTTCACTCATCGAGGTGAACATCGGGGCGCTGCCCGACGGCGTGTTCGAGAGCGAGATGTTCGGTCACGTGAAGGGCGCATTCACCGACGCGCGCCAGGAGCGGACCGGGCGTTTCGAACTGGCGGATGGCGGCACTTTGTTTCTGGACGAGGTGGGCAATCTTCCCGCCGGGCAGCAGGCCAAGCTCCTGCGCGTGCTCGAGAGCGGCCAGTTCGAGCCCGTCGGCTCTTCGCGAACGCGCCGCGTGGACGTGCGCCTGATTTCCGCGACCAACGCCGATCTTGGGCAGCGGGTGACGAGCGGCCAGTTCCGCCAGGACCTGATGTTCCGCATCAACACCGTCGAGATTCACATGCCGCCGTTGCGCCAGCGCACCGCGGACATCGTGCCGCTGGCGAGTGCCGCACTTGCGGATGCTGCACGCCGCTACGGCCGTCGGCTGAGTGGCTTCGATGCACAAGCGCTGCGTGCCCTGACGCAATATCCATGGCCCGGCAACGTGCGCGAGCTGCGCAACGTCGTCGAGCGCGCCGTGCTGCTCGCCGGCAGCGAGATCGTGGGTGCCGGCGATCTGCGCCTCGGTGCGGTCGACGCCGGGCCGCCGGCGCTGGAAGAAATGAGCCTCGAAGACGCCGAACGGGCCCTGATTCGCGCCGCATTGCGCCGTCATGCGGGCAGTGCGACCGCTGCGGCGCAGGCACTCGGACTGTCACGCAGCGCCATGTACCGACGCATGGAAAAGCTCGGAATCGCGACGGATGGCTGAGCGGGGAGCCCGGCCGCGCGCCCGGCTCGCATTCGAGCAGCGCATCACCATCCTCACCGTGGCACTGGCACTGCCGGCCATGCTGCTGGGTGCGGCGCTGCTCTACTGGGTGCATCTCGGCCAGATCCTGCGCGTGTGTCTGCTGATCGTGTTGGTCCTGGTGATTGGAGCGATTGCAGCGTTGTTGCGCGAGGCCATCGTGCAGCCGCTGCGTGGCCTCGCCAACGTCATCGAGGCGTATCGCGCGGGCGACTACACAGTGCGCGGCCGACGCGCGAGCGGACGCGATGCGTTGGGCGAACTCGCCGGCGAGATCAACGATCTCGGCCGCACGCTCCATGAACAGCGGCTCAAGGCCATGGAGGCGACAGCGCTGCTCGAGAAGCTGATCAACTCGATCGACGTCGCCGTGTTTGCGTTCGACAGCGCGCACCAGCTGCGCCTCGCCAATCCCGCCGCGGCGCGCCTGCTCGACGTGCCGCCCGACTTCGCCATGGGCCGGAGCGCGACCGAGGTGGCACTGGAGGAATTTCTGGAGGATGCGGGCGGCACTCGCATCGTCGCTTCGGTCGCCGGTCATGGCGGCCGCTGGCAAGTGACGCACGGTACCTTCCGCGAGTCCGGGCTGGCGCAACACCTGCTGATCGTCGCGGACCTGCGCCAGGCGCTGCGTGACGAGGAGCGGCTTGCATGGCAACGCCTGATTCGAGTCATCGGCCACGAGGTCAACAACTCACTGACGCCGATCCGTTCTCTCGCCGAGACGCTGCGCGACCTGGTGGCGGAGGCGCTCACCGCCGGGCGCACCCGGGACGACGCGCTCGATGCCCTCGATGTCATCGCCGATCGCACCGATTCCCTCGGCCGCTTTCTGGCGCAATACAGCCGCCTTGCGCGCCTGCCGCCGCCGAAGGCGCGCTGGGTGGAGTTGCGCACGCTCCTGGGTCGCGTTGCGGCACTCGACCCGGCGTATCGGGTGGACGTGAAAGTGGATGAGCATCTCGAAGCCTGCGTGGATGAGGACCAGCTCGAGCAGGCGCTCATCAACCTGATGAAGAACGCGGTCGAGGCGCAGGGGGATGACTCGCGGCCCATCACGCTGGTCGCCGAAGGGCGTGGCGATACACTCGCGATCGCCGTGCGCGATTCAGGACCGGGGATCGCCAATCCCGACAATCTGTTCGTGCCTTTCTTCACCACCAAGCCGGGCGGGAGCGGCGTGGGGCTGGCCCTCTCGCGCCAGATTGCCGAGGGCCACGGCGGAACGCTCAGCCTCGAGAACCGTCGCGACACGCGCGGGGCGGTGGCGACACTGGAAATTCCCGGCGCCGCGCGGGTGCGTGCATGAGTCTCGAACCCACCGATCAGCGAGCCACGCGTCTCTTCATCGCCCTCAGCGGATTCTTTCTCGCCAACGCCCTGATCGGTGAATTCGTCGGCGTCAAGATCTTCGCGCTGGAGAGCACCCTCGGTCTCAAGCCCTTCGAACTCAACCTGTTCGGTCAGCAGGGGTCGCTGAGTTTCACCGCGGGTGTGCTCGTGTGGCCGGTGGTGTTCGTGATGACCGATGTCATCAATGAATACTTCGGCGTGCGCGGCGTGCGTTTTATTTCGTGGCTGGCTGTGGCGCTCATCGTTTACGCGTTCCTGGCAGCCTATGCGGCCATTCACCTCGCGCCGGCCGACTGGTGGCTCACTGTGAACAGTGGGCGCGGCGTGCCGGACATGCAGGCCGCATTCGTAGCGATCTTCGGGCAGGGGATGTGGACCATCGCGGGCAGCGTCACGGCGTTCATGATCGGTCAACTCGTCGACGTGACGCTCTTCTACCGCATCCGCCATTGGACCGGCGAACGCTTCATCTGGCTGCGTTCCACGGGCTCGACGGCCGTCTCGCAGCTGGTCGACAGTTTCGTCGTGTTGTACATCGCCTTCGTGCTCGGCCCCCAGCATTGGTCGATGGGGCGTTTTCTCGCGGTCGGCACGGTCAACTATGGCTACAAGCTGGCGCTCGCGATCCTGCTGACACCGCTGATCTACGCTGCGCGGCGCTGGATCGAGCGCTACCTGGGGACTCCGTTGGCCGTACGGCTGAAAGAAGAGGCGGCGCGCTAGGCGGCAGCCCGATGGACGCGCTGCGGCTCAATAAAGCAGCGCGGTCATGCGCCGGCGATACTCGGCGACGCGCTCGTCGGCGTCCGCAAGCAGGTAAAACGCCTGCACCAGGCTCTTGCGCCCGAGATCGTCCTGGAACTTGCGATCCCGGCGCATGATCGTCAGCAGGAGTTCGAGCGCCGGTGAGGGATCGCCGAACAAGAGCTCGAACGCCGCGAGCCGGTGCATCTCCTCGAGAGTCGCGGTACCCGCCGCAACCTTGCCCTGTAGTGCCGGCACTGCGTCTGCCGGAGCGGCATGCTTCACGAAGTAGATGCGGGCGCGCACGGCATCGACCGCCTTGTCCGTGGCGAGATTGGGCGGTAGCGCATCCAGGATCTGCTGCGCCTCTTCGACCGCGCCAGTGCGGGTGAGCGCGTCCGCGAGATCGATGCGTGCCGCGGCATTGTCGGGATCCCTTTCGACCAGTTGCCGCAGCATCGCGACGGCGCCGGGCGCATCACCCTTGAGCAGGAGATTGCGCGCCTCGTCGCGTCCGCCTTCCGAGGCGCGTGTCACGTGCTTGTCGAACAGCGGCTTCAGGCGCGCGAGCGGCTGCACACCCACGAAGCCGTCGACCATGCGGCCGTCGCGAAAGATGCGCACGTCCGGAATGCTGCGGATCGCGAATTGCGCCGCGAGCGCTGGTTCCGCGTCAGTGTTGACGCGCGCGAGTTGCAAGCGCCCCGCGTACTGGCGCACGAGGTCGTCGAGGATTGGAGCGAGGGCACGGCAGGGCGCGCACCACGGCGCCCAGAAGTCGACCGCCACCGTGACCTTGCGCGAGCGCTCGATGACGTCGCGCGCGAAATTGGCGGTCGAGGTGTCGAAGACGTCAGCCGGGGCACGTTCGGTGGCCATGACCCCAGTATACTGAGGCCGATCATCACAGAAACAACGAGCCGCGGGTTCAGGCGCGCAGCAGGTCCGGCACGGGACGCGAGCCAGAGCTGGCAGGGAAGATCGACTCTTCGAGTTGCCGCGTGCTGATGGCGAAGTGTTGCTGCAATACGCCCTTGAACAGGGCCCGCAGATCCAGCGTCGGTTTCAGATCACGCCCCTCGTAGAGGCTGCGGCTGCCGAGTCCCGGCCAGTCTGCAATCACGCGCCCGCCATTCACCGCACCGCCCAGCAGCAAGGCGCAGGTTCCCGTGCCATGGTCCGTACCACGTGTGCCGTTGAGCGCCACGGTGCGGCCGAATTCGGTGGCCACGACGATCGCACTTTGCTTCCACACCGGCTGCAACGAAGTCGCCAGGGTGTCGAGCACCGCATCGAGGCCCTCGAGACGTTGCGCAAGTTGACCAGTCGCCGCGCCTTCCTGGGCGTGCGTGTCCCAGCCCGTGGCATCGAACACGGCGATGCGAGGACCGTCCGCGGCCGCCAGAAATTTTCCGGCGGTGCTCGCCATGAGCTTGAGCCGCGCGACATTGCCCGCGCCCGGTCGTGCGGCGGCGTTGCCCGTGGCGCGATCGGTTCCCATCTGCTGGTCCGCGAGCGCATCGATCGCCGTCGCTTCCTTGAGGCGCATCGCAAGGATCGCATCGGCTGTGTAGAGATCGGCGAGCCGGGCGAGTGTGTCCGGCTCGACTTCCGGCAGGAGCGATGGCGCCCACGAGGTGACACGCTCATCGCCGCGCAGTACCAAGGGTACGTTCTGGCCGAGGGCGAGGCCGAGTTCGTGCGGTGCACGCGCGGCGGGCGGGAGCGCCGCAATGGCGCGATTGAGCCAGCCGCTCGTGCCTGCCGTCGGTGCCGGAGTGCCATTTTCCAGCACATTCTGGCCGTCGAAGTGCGAACGCTCACGGTAGGGCGATGCGACCGCGTGCAGCACCGTGAGCTCCCGGTCCTGGAAGCGCTGATGGAGCGATTTGAGCGACGGATGCAGGCCGAAGGTCGAATCGAGCGCGAGTGCGCCAGCCCCGCCACCGGGCTGAGGGATCGCCAGCTCGCGCCTTGCATTGGCGTAGTCCGGGTCGCCGTACGGCGGGACGGCGGTCAACCCGTCGAGCGCGCCACGCAGAATCACCAACACCAATCGTGAATCGCCTGCCGTGGTCGCGAAGCTGAGCCGCGGCAGTTGCGTCAGTACCCCGCAGGCCAGGGCGCGGTGCATGAAATTGCGGCGAGTGAGCATGTGGTCACCTCAGCGGCGCTGAAATTCCGGACTGAGCAGCAGGAGTGACAGTCCCTGCGAGGTGCTGGCCGCGCGATGCAGAGCGTCCTCGGTGTGTTGCGACAGCGCGGGCCCGAGCGCTTGTCCGGCTGTGACCAGAGGCGCGCGCGACGCAGCGAGGCGGTCGCCGACCGCAACCGACCACTCGATCCGCTTCATCAGCGCATCGGACCCATCCCAGTCTTTCGAGGTATCGGGCCAGCCCGCGGGCGAACCCGGTGAGTAGATCCGCTGCCCGAGGAGCTCGAACGGCGCGAGCAATGCGCGCTGCTCCGGAGGGACGACGTCGAAGGCGCGATAGGTCGAGTAGATGAAGTCCTGTGGCGCCTTGAACTTGAGCGGATAGGTTTCCCAGGCTGCGTGCGAATCGATCAGTGCTCGATAGGTCGTCGGCAGGTGACCCTCGCTGCCGCGAAACGCGGCGGCAATCTTCTCGACGCTCTCCGCCGGCGGATCATCGGCGATGAAATGGCGCGCCAGCTTGGTGGCGAGGTGTCGCGCGGTCGAGGAATGGCGGCTCAAGTCGCTGAGAACGGCCAGGCCCTGGTCTTCGCCGGATTGTGCGTAGGTCTTGCCGAGCAGGAATTGCGCGCCCGGCTGGTGCAGATTCTCGCGGAAAAAATAGCGACCCTCCGTGCCACCCGCCAGCCGGCCCTTGCCTCCACCGATCGACCAGCCGGTCAATACCTTGGCGAAGGTCGTGACATCGGTTTGCGCGTAGCCGCCGTCGACGCCGAGTGTGTGCAGCTCGAGGATTTCACGCGCCAGGTTCTCGTTGATGCCGACCTTGTGCTGACCATTGCCGCGCCGTGCGGCAAGACGCGCGACCTGCGAGTCGGGCCCGGCGGAGCTCTGGTTGTCGAGATACGCGAGCATCGCCGGGTGCTGCTCGACAGCGTGCAACAACTCGCCGAAGTGGCCGGTCACATGCGGGCGGATCGCCTCGTTCTCGAGTGCGCCGGCGATCCCGAGACAGATGGGCTTGTCGATCGAGACTGCGAAGTGATTGGTCCAGAACTGCACCAGCCGCTCGTGAAAGGGAACCTCGGTGCGCGCCGCCACTCGCACGCGAGCCTCGGCTTGCGCGAGATAGTGGGGCAAGAGAGCGTCGCGGATCAGGTTGCCGGCCTTTTGCACCGGATCGACCTTGGCCGCAGCCCGCTGGTCCTTGCGTTCCTCGCGCGCAGCAAAGAAGGCACGCAGGATCTCATCGCTCGGCTTGAGGGACGTCAGCTCGACGGCGGCTGGCGGTGAGCGGGCGATCTGCGACTTGAGCCAGCCGCGCGAATCCGCCCCGATGTGCTCGAGCTCGCCAGGGCGGGCGCCCAGGCCGAAGCGATTGGCGGCGATTACCGAGTTCTTGTCGATCATGGCGTGCGCGACGGGTCCGGCCGAGCGGAGTCTGGCCCTCCCATGATGAACGCGCGCTGACCCAACTGGTTGACGAGGGGCGTCGTATTGGACCTCCCCCAAATGCGGCGCCACCCAGATGCTGGCGTTGGTTCTGCGCGCGTTTCCTGCTAAGACATCGCCATGACTCGACCCGTCACGCCGCTCGTCGCCGCCGACGCCATCATCGAGCTCCTCGACCGGCCCGGGCGGCCGATCGTACTGATCGAGCGGCGCAACGAGCCGCTGGGCTGGGCAATCCCGGGCGGCTTCGTCGACGTCGGCGAAACCGTCGAGCAGGCCGCGATTCGCGAGGCGCGCGAGGAGACGGGTCTGGAAGTCGAACTGGGGCCGCTCCTGGGCGTGTATTCGGATCCTGTGCGCGATCCTCGCGGGCACACGGTCGGGATCGTGTACGTGGCGACCGCGCGCGGCGATCCGGTGGCGGGTGACGACGCCCGCTCGTTTGTCATCGTCGATCCCCGGCAGCCGCCGCAGCTCGCGTTCGATCACGCGCGCATCCTGTCCGATTACGTGCGGCGCTTCCGGCAAAGCGGCTGAAAATCCGCGCCTAGCGCCGTGTTGGTACAATGCGCACCCTCGCAGCTGTACCCCTGAGGACCGCTTCCCGATGTCGGCCAATCCCGCCCCGACCGCACCGGCTTTCGTTCGCCCGGCCGGCACTGCACTCGAAACTCCGCTGGCCGCGGCGATCAACGCCCTGTACCTGGCGGAAGAGCGCGAATGCATCTCCGGGCTCCTGCCGCTCGCGCGGTTGGAGCCGGAAGTCCGCACGCGGGTCCACGACCAGGCGGTAGGACTCATCGATGCGGTGCGCCGCAATCGCACGCGCAAGGGTGGCCTCGATGCGTTCCTCAAGCAATACGACCTGGCATCGCGCGAGGGCGTGATCCTGATGTGCCTGGCGGAGGCGCTGCTGCGGATCCCGGATGCCGAGACCGCCGATCGGCTCATTGCCGACAAGATCGCCGCGGGCAACTGGTCCGAATACCTCGGCGACAGCGATTCGGTGTTCGTCAACGCATCGACCTGGGGGTTGATGTTGACGGGGCGCCTGATGCGACCCGATGCGGAGGACCTGAGCAATCCTGCGAGCGTGATCGCGAGACTCGCCACGCGACTGGGCGAGCCCGTGGTGCGAGCAGCGCTCAAGCAGGCGATGCGCATCATGGGCCACCAGTTCGTCATGGGGCGCACGATGCAGGAAGCGCTCGAGCGCTCGCGTGACGGCGACAACCGACAATATCGCTATTCCTACGACATGCTGGGCGAGGCCGCGATGACGGCCGAAGACGCTGTGCGCTACAGCGCCGCCTATTCCCAGGCGATTGCGACGGCCGGCGCATATCGCGACGCGACGACCTCCGAAGAGCAAGCCCCGAGCATCTCGGTCAAGCTGTCGGCGCTTTTCCCGCGCTACGAATACGCGCAGCGCGACCGTGTGCTGGCTGAGCTTGCGCCGCGCCTGTTGCAATTGGTGGTGGAGGCGAGGAGCGCACGCATCGCGCTCACGGTCGATGCCGAGGAGTGCGAGCGGCTCGAGCTGTCACTCGAGCTCGTCGATCGCGTGCTGCAGGCGTCGATCTCGGCGGGCTGGGGAGGCTTCGGGCTTGCAGTACAGGCGTATCAGAAGCGGGCGCCTGATGTGCTGCGCTGGCTGATCAACCGGGCACGGGCGACGCGCCGTCGTCTCAACATCCGCTTGGTCAAGGGCGCTTACTGGGACAGTGAGATCAAGCGCGCTCAGGAGCGCGGCCTTTCGGGCTACCCCGTGTTCACACGCAAGATCAACACCGACCTTTCGTACCTCGCCTGCGCGCGCCTGCTGCTCGACGGAGGCGAGTACATCCATCCGCAATTCGCCACCCACAACGCGCACACGGTAGCGAGCATCATGCAGATGGCGCAGCTGGCGGGTCAACAGTTCGAATTCCAGCGCCTGCACGGCATGGGCGAGGAGCTCTACGCGGAGATCGTGGGCGCCGACAAGCTCAATGTTCCGTGCCGCGTGTACGCACCCGTCGGCGCGCACGCAGACTTGCTCCCCTACCTGGTGCGCCGCTTGCTGGAAAACGGCGCGAACACCTCGTTCGTGAACCGCATCGTCGATGAGCGTCTGCCGGCGGACCAGATCGCGGCCGATCCGGTCGCCCAGGTCGAGGCGCTCCAATCCGCGGCGCATCCGCGCATCCCGCTGCCGCGCGATCTGTTTGCGCCTGAGCGAGCCAATTCGGCCGGCGTCAACCTTACGGACGGACGCGAGCTCGTGCAGCTCGCGCGCGAATGCGCGCCTGCACTCACGACTTACTGGACTGCTCGCCCGGCGGTCGCAGGCCGCGATCTCGATGGCTCGCAGAGCACCGTTACCAACCCCGCCAATCGCTCGGACGTGGTCGGCGCGGTGGTAGCCGCAGACGAGAATGCGGTCGACGCGGCGATCACGGCAGCGGTGGCGGCGCAGCTCGAATGGAACGCCCGCGGTGCCGATGAGCGGGCGAAGATCCTGGAGAAGGCGGCGCATCTGTTCGAAGCGAATCGCGGCGATCTCATCGCGCTCGCGATCCGCGAAGCCGGCAAGGCGATTCCCGACAGCGTGGCCGAGTGGCGCGAAGCCGTCGACTACCTGCGCTACTACGCGCAGCGCGCGCGGGCGGATTTCGGCACGCCGCTCAAGCTTCCCGGGCCGACGGGCGAGAGCAACGAGCTGCGACTTGAAGGCCGCGGCGTGTTCGGTTGCATCAGCCCCTGGAATTTCCCGCTCGCCATCTTCACCGGCCAGGTCTCGGCCGCGCTTGCCGCCGGCAATGCCGTGCTCGCCAAGCCGGCCGAGTCGACGCCGCTGATTGCGCATCGAGCGATCAGCCTGCTGCACGAAGCCGGGGTGCCGCCTGACGTGCTGCATTTTCTTCCCGGCAAGGGCTCGCGCCTCGGCGCGCGCATGGTTGCGGATCCGCGTGTGGCGGGAATCGTCTTCACCGGTTCGACCGAGACTGCGCGCACCATCCAGCGCGGGCTCGCCGCGCGCTCCGGCCCGATCGCGACGCTGATTGCCGAGACCGGTGGACAGAACGCGATGCTGGTCGACAGCTCTGCGCTCCCCGAGCAGGTCATCAGCGATGTGGTGCTGTCGGCTTTCAACAGCGCGGGACAGCGCTGCTCGGCCTTACGCGTGCTGTTCCTGCAGGAAGAAATCGCCGACCGCGTGCTGCGGCTCCTCGCCGGTTACATGGACGAGATGGTCCTGGGTGATCCCGCACTGCTGGCGACGGACGTGGGCCCCGTCATCGACGAAGCCTCGCGGTCGATGCTCGAAGCCCACGCCACATCCATCGTGCAGGGCGCGCGCTGGGCGCATCGCTGCCGGCGTGACTCGTGGCATGCACAAGGCACCTACGTTGCACCACTGGCAGTCGAGATAGATGGCCTCGAACGCCTCAAGGGCGAGGTCTTCGGGCCGATCCTGCACGTCATCCGTTATTCCGCACGTGCCATCGACAGTGTCGTAGAGGCGATCAACGGCACTCAGTACGGTCTCACCCTTGGCATCCATACGCGCATCGACTCCGTCGCGCGCGATCTCGCAGCGCGGCTGCGAGTCGGCAATGTCTACGTCAACCGCAACATGATCGGCGCAGTGGTGGGCGTGCAGCCGTTCGGCGGTCGCGGCCTCTCGGGCACGGGTCCCAAGGCTGGCGGACCCTATTACCTGCATCGCTTCGCCAACGAACAGACGGTCACCAACAATACGGCGGCCGTCGGCGGCAACGCGACCCTGCTGTCCCTGGCGGGCGACGCCTAGTCGCGCCCGGGTCCAAGGTTCGTTCCTGTGATCAGCGTCTTCGACATCTTCAAGATCGGGATCGGACCCTCGAGTTCGCACACGATCGGCCCGATGAATGCAGCGCGCGAGTTCGCGCAGGACCTGCGCGAGCGGGGGCTCCTGACGCGCACCGCGAAGGTCTCGATCCAGCTCTATGGCTCGCTGGCCTTGACAGGCACCGGACATGGAACGGATAGCGCCGTGTTGATCGGCCTGGAAGGGCATCGGCCCGATGAAGTCGACCCCGACACTATCGAGTCGTCCGTGAGGAGAATCCGTTCCACGTTGCGCCTGCAGCTTCTCGGCCAGCATGAGATCGACTTCGACGAGCCGCTCGACCTGCTGTACCTGCGCAGCCAGGTGCTGCCGCGTCACTCGAATGGCATGCGCTTCAGTGCACTGGACGCATCCGGGGCAGTGCTGCTGCAGGAGGAGTTCTACTCTATCGGTGGTGGCTTCATCGTGCGCGGCGAGGATGCTGCTGCAGCACCGTCGGCGCCAGCGGTCGAAGTGCCGCATCCATTCAACAGCGGCGCGGAGCTGTTGCGTGTGGCGCGTGAGCGCGGACTCGAGCTGTTCGAGCTGGTCCTCGCGAATGAACGCGCGTGGCGCAGCGACGAGGAGACGCGGGCCGGGCTGCTGAAAATCTGGCGCGTGATGCAGGATTGCACGCAGCGCGGCTTCAACGCCCAGGGGCTGCTGCCCGGCGTGCTCAAGGTCCGGCGGCGCGCCCCGCGCCTGCACCGTACGCTGACGAGTGAGGGCGCGAGCGGTGGGCTCGATGTGATGGACTGGGTCAATGCTTTCGCGCTCGCGGTCAACGAGGAGAATGCGGCGGGCGGACGCGTCGTCACGGCGCCGACCAACGGCGCCGCGGGAATCGTCCCGGCGGTGCTGCACTACTACTGCCGCTTCGAATCTGGCGCCGACGACGAGGGCGTGATCCGGTTCCTCCTGACAGCGGGCGCAATCGCGATGCTCTACAAGCAGAACGCGTCGCTGTCGGGCGCCGAGATGGGCTGCCAGGGTGAGGTAGGGGTCGCCTGTTCGATGGCGGCGGCGGGCCTGGTGGCGGCGCTGCATGGCACGAACGAGCAGATCGAGAACGCCGCCGAAATCGGCATGGAGCACAATCTCGGCCTCACCTGCGATCCGATCGCGGGACTGGTGCAGATTCCCTGCATCGAACGCAATGCGATGGGCGCAGTCAAGGCGATCAACGCGGCGCGGCTTGCGATACGCGGCGACGGCAGCCACAAGGTCACGCTCGACCAGGTGATCGCGACGATGCGGCAGACGGGTCACGACATGTCCTCCATCTACAAGGAGACGTCGCAGGGCGGGCTGGCGGTCAACGTGCCCGAATGCTGATCGAGGACGCGACGCAAGCGGACCTGGCAGGGATCCTCGCGATCTACAACGACGTCATCGCGCGCTCAACAGCGGTCTATTCACACGACCTTGTGACCCTGGAGAACCGCTTCGAGTGGTGGAGCGGTCGCATGACCAAGGGCTTTCCCGTGCTGGTGGCGCGCGACGCGCAAGGCGTCAGCGGGTTCGCCACGTTCGGGGAGTTTCGTTCCTGGCCCGGCTATCGCTACACCGTCGAGCATTCGGTGCATGTGCGCGAGGACTGCCGTGGACAGGGCATTGGCAGCGAGCTGGTGCGGGCGCTATTCCCTCGCGCCACGGCCATGGGCAAGCACGTGATGGTCGCGGGCGTGGATGCGGCCAACGCCGCCTCGATCCGCTTTCACGAGGCGCTCGGATTCGAGCGCGCCGCGCTGCTGCGGGAAGTCGGCCGCAAGTTCGATCGCTGGCTCGATCTGGTGCTGCTGCAGCGCTGGCTGGACGCGCCCGGCACGCCGCGCTGAGTTCTAGGTCAGCAGATCCAGGAAGTTTCGCGGCTGGCTGAGTGTGGCATTGAGCGCCTCGCCGTAGCGCGTATCGGGCCAGCTGCCGATGTCGAATTCCATCGTGTACACGGCGCAGGTCGGCAGCTCTCCCAGCTGGGCGTAGCGCGTGAGTTCCTGCGCGAATTCGCTCAGGCCGGGGTTGTGGCCGAAGATCATCAGGTGCTGCACGCGCGTGCCGACACCGCGTACCACCTCGAGGAGGTCGGCGGGGCGCGCGAGGTAGAGGCGATCCTCCGCTTTGAGCCGCCGCAACGGGTATTCGAGCGCCCCGGCAAAAATGCGCGCCGTCTCGAGCGCGCGCACGGCAGGACTCGTGATCATCAGGTCCGCATGCACCTTCTGCTTCGCGAGTTGCCCGGCCATTCCCGGCGCTTCCTTCAGCCCGCGGCGGCTGAGCGGCCGCTCGAAATCCTTGAGGGCGGAGTTCTTCCAGTCCGATTTCGCATGCCGGACCAGCGTCAGTCGCTTCATGCGTCCGCCTCGAGCAACAGGCGACCGTTCTCGATGCGAATGCCAAAAGTGCGCACCGCCTCGTAGGCGGGCGGCGCGAGCACTTCGCCGGTGCGCAGCGAGAAACGCGCTCCGTGCCGGGGGCAGACGATCTCGGTGCCTTCGACCGGACCGCCGGTCAGGATCTCGCCGTCGTGGGTGCAGATGTCGTGGATGGCGAACAATTCGCCAGCGACGTTGAACACCGCGATGGGCGTGTCGTCGATGTCGAAGACGCGATACTCGCCTGGCGGCACGGCATCTGCGGGTCCCACATCGATCCAGCGGCTGCTCATGGCGGCGGGGATCGGTCCTCGGGGCCTACATCATCCCGGTCTGCAGGCGCGCGGCGTCCGACATCATCGATTGGTTCCAGGGCGGATCGAACACGAGCTCGACCTTGGCCTCGCGCACCGTCGGGATCATTTCGATCTTCTCTTTGACGTCCTGCACCAGGATCTCGCCCATTCCACAGCCCGGCGCGGTGAGCGTCATCTTCACGCTGACGGCGCGCGTGTCATCGTCATTGCGCGTGATGGCGCACTCGTAGACGAGCCCGAGATCGACGATGTTGATCGGTATCTCCGGGTCGTAGCAGGTGCGCATCTGGTTCCACACCAGCGAGCGGAAGTCCTCTTCCGTTGCGTTCGGCGGGACTTCGATCGGCTTGCTCGGCTCCTTGCCGATCGCGTCCGCATCCTCGCCGGCGATTCGGAACAGGTTGCCATCGATGTACACGGTGAAACTGCCGCCAAGCGCCTGCGTGATGTAGCCCGCCTGTCCTGGGCGCAGCGTGACGTTGATGCCCGCGGGAATCACCACCGCGCGCACGTCGCGCTCGATCACGACCGGTTCATTTTCGTAGGCGCGCACGGCTTACTCGGTCGAGACGGGAGCGCCTTGCTGGTCGAGCGCTGCGTTGAGCGTGTGCCAGCAAAGACTCGCGCACTTCACGCGCACCGGAAATTCACGCACGCCGGAAAGTGCTGCGAGCTTGCCGAGCTCGAGCGTCGGCACATGGCCCGGCTGGGTGAGGAGGGCGTGGATCTCGTCGAAATAGCGGCGCGCTTCGGTGCGCGTTTTTCCCTTGAGAGCTTCCGTCATAAGTGACGCAGAAGCTACTGATATTGCACAACCTTTCCCTTCAAATTTCAGATCCTTCAGGCGTTCGCCGTCGAGCGCCAGGAAAAGCTCGAGCCGGTCTCCGCACAACGGATTGAATCCCTCGGCGTGCGCATCAGCGCCTTCGAGGCGGCCGAAATTTCGCGGCTGGCGGTTGTGATCGATGATCACGTCGCGGTAGAGGTCCTTCAGATCCATCAGCCGAACACCTCGCGCGCCTTGGCGAGCGCAGCCACCAGCCGGTCGATCTCGGCGCGCGTGTTGTAGAACGCGAGCGAGGCGCGCGCAGTCGCGGGTACGCCGAAGAAATCCATGACCGGCATCGCGCAGTGGTGACCGGTGCGGATCGCGATGCCTTCGCTGTCGAGGATCGTGCCGATGTCGTGCGCATGAATGCCGTCGAGCACGAATGAGAGTACCGAGGCCTTATCGGCCGCGGTGCCGATGAGGCGCAGGCCCGGAACCGTCTTGAGCGCATCGGTGGCGTAGGCGAGCAGGCTGTGCTCGTAGGCGCCGATGCGATCCAGGCCGAGCGCTTCGAGATAGTCGATGGCGGCGCCCAGGCCAACGGTGCCGGCGATGTTCGGTGTGCCGGCCTCGAACTTGTGCGGCAGCTCGTTGAAAGTCGTGCCTGCGAAGCTCACCTTGAGGATCATGTCGCCGCCGCCTTGCCAGGGCGGCATCGCCTCGAGCAGTTCCTTGCGACCGTACAGCACGCCGATGCCCGTGGGCGCGAACATCTTGTGGCCGGAGAAGGCGTAGAAATCGCAATCGAGCTCGCGTACATCGACGCGCATGTGGGGCACAGCCTGGGCGCCATCGAGCAGCACGGGAATCGAGCGTGCATGTGCCGCGGCGATGATGCGGCGAACCGGTACGACCGTGCCGAGCGCATTGGAAACATGCGCTACGGCCACGAGGCGCGTGCGCGGCGACAACATCGATTCGAAGGCCGGGATCTCAACCTCGCCGGCCTGGTTGATGGGTACGACCCGAAGCTTCGCACCGGTCTGCTCCGCGAGCAGCTGCCACGGCACGATGTTGGAGTGATGCTCGAGCCAGGTGATGAGGATTTCATCCCCGGGAGCGAGTCGCGGGCGTGCGAAACTCTGTGCCACCAGGTTGATGGCCTCGGTCGTGCCGCGCACGAACACGATCTCGCGCACCGATGCCGCGTTGATGAAAGTGCGCACCTTGTCGCGCGCGCCTTCGTAGGCTTCGGTCGCAAGCTGGCTCAGCGTGTGCACGCCGCGATGCACGTTGGCGTGGATCTCGGAGTAGTAGTGCGCCTCCGCATCGATCACGCTTTGCGGTCGCTGTGACGAAGCGGCATTGTCGAGATAGGCGAGCGGATGACCGGCGATCTCGCGGCTCAGGATCGGGAAATCGCGCCGCACGCGTTCCACATCGAGCGGCGCCAGATCGGTTGCGCCCGGTGCGCGCTTGGCGGCTGTGTTCACAGGAATTCCTCGATGCGCTGCTTATCGGGCAGCGCGGTTGAAATGCGGCGCTCGAGCTGCTGGCGCAGGTCTTTGAGCTCCAGTCTCACCAGGACATCGTCCAGGAACGCGTAGATGAGCAGCGCGCGAGCGGTCTGTGCATCGATGCCACGTGACAGCAGGTAGAACAGCATGTTGGGATCGAGCTGGCCGGTGGTCGCGCCGTGACTGCACTTGACGTCGTTGTTGAGGATTTCAAGCTGCGGACGAGAGTCGATCTCAGCCTGCTCAGATAGCAGCAGCGCCCGGCTCGACTGCTGCGATTCGCTGCGTGCGGCGCCCGGCTCGACCACGATGCGCCCGTTGAACACGCCACGCGCTCGGCCACCGGCGACGCCACGCAGGCGTTCGACGCTGCGCGTATCGGTGGTACGGTGGCGGATCACGCTGTGAGCCTCGAGATGCTCGCGTCCGTCGGCGAGCAGGAGCGCATTCGCATCGATCGAGGCGCCACGACCCTCGAGACCCGCTCGCAGGCTGGAGCGGCTCAGTAAGCCGCTGAGCAGAACGCGGTGCAGGAGCAGGCGACTCTCGGCGCCGAGTTGCGCATCGATGCTGCCGAGTACGAAACCGCGCGCATTGGGTTCGGTCACCACCACGTGCTCGAGTTGCGCACCGGTGCCGAGCCTGATGTCCGTCACGCTGTTCGCAAACGTCTCGGCGTCTCCCTGCGTCACGTAGTGCTCGATGACGCTGGCGCGCGCACCCGCCTCGAGGTCGATCAGTACGCGTGGGTGACAGGCGCGATGCTCACCCGAGGATACGAATTGCAGGTACAGCGGCGCCGGCGATGCTCCTGCCTTGATGCGAATCTCTGCGCCAGCGGCGAGGAATGCCAGGTTCAGGAGCGCAAGGCGCTGATCCGCATCGTCCCCCGGCATCGGCAGACGCGCGCGGATTCTCTCGGGCTCGCGCTCGAGCGCAAGCCCAAGAGGCGTCACCTCGACACCGGAGCCCGGCAGAGGGCTCGACAGCGAGGCGGCGAAATTGCCATTCACGAAAACCAGCTGCTGCGCGCCCGCGAGCTTCAGAGCGCCGAGAGCGAGGGCGGTCGCATCGATCGGGACCGGTTCCGGTGTCGGCGCGTCAAAGACTCTCTTTTCGAGCAGGCGCAGCGGCACGTATTTCCAGCTCTCGTCGCGAGCGGTCGGCCAGCCGAGTCGCAGCAGGCGCTCGAGCGCTTCGCGTCGGACGGCATGCCAGGCCGCGCCGCCCGGAAGTTTCGTAGCGACGCGCTCATGCGCCGCGACGTACGCCTGCAAGCCGTCGAGTGCCGGAGCTATGCTCATGCCACCTTCGCCTTGGCCCGGACCCAGTCATAACCGCGCTGCTCGAGCTCGAGCGCGAGCGTGCGGTCGCCGCTCATCACGATGCGGCCGTCGGCGAGCACATGGACACGATCGGGCTCCACGTACGAAAGCAGCCGCTGGTAGTGAGTGACCAGCAGGAACGAGCGCTCTGCGCCGCGCAGTGTCTTGATGCCTTCCGCGACCACTTTCAGCGCATCGATGTCGAGACCCGAGTCCGTTTCATCGAGGATGGCGAGCTTCGGCTCGAGCACCAGGAGCTGCAGGATCTCGTTGCGCTTCTTCTCGCCGCCGGAGAAGCCCTCGTTGACGCCGCGGTTGAGGAAAGCCTCGTCCATGCGCATCAGCTTCATCTTGTCGCGCACCAGGCCGAGAAACTCGAAGGCATCGACCTCGGGCTCGCCACGCGCCCTGCGCTGTGCGTTGAGTGCGGCCTTGAGTAGATACACGTTGTTGACGCCGGGAATCTCCACCGGGTACTGGAAGCCGAGAAATACGCCCGCGTGCGCGCGTTCTTCGGCCGGCATCGCCAGCAGATCGCGGCCCAGGAACGTAACTTCGCCCCGCAGAATGTTGTAATCGCTCCGGCCGGCCAGCACTTGTGCCAGCGTGCTCTTGCCCGAGCCGTTCGGACCCATCAGCGCGTGCACTTCACCCAAGGGCAACTCGAGGTTGACTCCGTTGAGGATGGTCTTGCCCGCCGCGGCGACGGTGAGATCTGAAATCTTGAGTAGTGGCTGAGTCATTCGGCCTTCCTCAACCGACCGCGCCTTCCAGGCTGACGCTCAAGAGATTCTGGGCCTCGACCGCGAACTCCATCGGCAACTCCTTGAACACGCTCTTGCAGAAACCGCTGACGATCATGTTGACCGCATCCTCTTCGCTCAGGCCGCGCTGCAGGCAATAGAACAGTTGGTCGTCCCCGATCCGCGAAGTCGTCGCTTCGTGTTCCGCGGTGGCGGTGAGGTTGCGCACTTCGACGTACGGAAACGTGTGTGCGCCGCATTGCGCGCCCATCAGGAGCGAATCGCATTGCGTGAAATTGCGCGCCCCGGCCGCGCTCGGCAGGATCTTCACCAGGCCGCGATAGGTGTTCTGGCCATGACCGGCCGAGATGCCCTTGGACACGATCGTGCTGCGCGTGTTGGCGCCGATGTGGATCATCTTGGTGCCGGTATCTGCCTGCTGGTAGTTGTTGGCGACCGCGACCGAATAGAACTCACCGATCGAGTTCTCGCCGCGCAGGATGCAGCTCGGATATTTCCACGTGATCGCCGAGCCGGTCTCGACCTGGGTCCAGGAGATGCGCGAGTTGCGACCGCGACAGTCGCCGCGCTTGGTGACGAAGTTGTAAATGCCGCCGCGACCTTGCTCATCGCCCGGGTACCAGTTCTGCACCGTGGCGTACTTGATCTGCGCGTCGTCGAGCGCAACGAGCTCGACGACCGCGGCGTGCAACTGGTTTTCGTCGCGCATCGGGGCGGTACAGCCTTCCAGGTAGCTCACGTAGCTGCCGGCATCCGCGATGATCAGCGTGCGCTCGAACTGCCCGGTCTTGGCCGCATTGATGCGAAAGTAAGTGGAGAGCTCCATCGGGCAGCGCACGCCCTTCGGCACGTAGACGAAGGAGCCGTCGGTGAACACCGCTGAATTGAGGCTCGCGAAAAAGTTGTCCGTGTGCGGCACCACCGAGCCCAGGTACTGCTCGACCAGCTCGGGATGCTGCTGAATCGCTTCCGAGATCGGCGCGAAGATGACGCCGGCCTGCTTGAGGCGCTCCTTGAAGGTCGTGGCGACCGAAACGCTGTCGAATACCGCGTCCACGGCGACGCCCGCGAGCTTCGCGCGCTCGTGCAGCGGAATGCCGAGCTTCGCGTAGGTTTCGAGGAGCTTCGGGTCGACTTCCTCGAGACTCTTGGGTGCGTTCGCGTTGAGCTTGGGTGCGGAGTAATACGAGATCGCCTGGTAGTCGATCGGGTTGTAATGCACGCGCGCCCAGGTCGGCTCCTGCATCGTGAGCCAGTGTCGGTACGCCTTCAGGCGCCATTCGAGCATGAACGCCGGCTCGCGCTTCTTGCGCGAGATGGCGGTAATCACGCCCTCGTCGAGTCCCGGCGGAAGCGTGTCGGACTCGATGTCCGTCACGAAGCCGTGGCGGTACTTCTGTCCGACGAGTGCTTCGAGATCCTGCGGCTTGGTCGACATGAGCAGCCTTATGCGCGAGTGGGCGTTCGGCTCGGCGAACGCAGGACCGCGCCGAGATCCGGCATGGGCGGCGCGCCCGCCTCGAGCCCGGCGAGTTGTGCGAGCGTGATGTCGTGCAGCGCGCGACGGATCGCCCGATTGACGCGCTGCCACGAGTGACCGACGCGGCACACGTGTTCGATGCCGCAGTGGCTGTCCTGCCCGCTGCATTCCGTGATGGCCACCGGCCCTTCCAGGGCATCGAGGATTGCTGCGGCGCTGATCGCACCCGGAGGACGCGTCAGGTGATAGCCGCCGTGGGCACCGCGCGCGGAGGCTACCAGGCCGGCGCGCTGCAGAGTCTTCAGAAGTTTGCTGACCGTGGGCGCGGCCAACCGGGTCCGCCCGGCGACCGCGGCGGCCGTGTGCAACCGCTCGGGGTCGGCCGCGAGGTCGGCGAGAATGACGGTCGCATAGTCCGTCAGCTTGCTGATCCGCAACACGATGAGGCCCTCCAGAACTAATTGGGACTATTTTAGTCCTCTAATGGTTCATGAATGAAGGGGGTGCTATCCTTGCCGCCCCTCGAGGGCGCCGCACCCCTGCGGACGCGCCCCGGACCCAATGGAGGAGCTGACGATGGCGGTAGGTGAGCTGGACAGCATTGCTCAGGCAATGGTGGCCAAAGACAAGGGCATCCTGGCGGCGGATGAGTCGGGCGGCACGATCAAGAAGCGCTTCGAGAAGATCAAACTGGAGTCCACCGAGGAGAGCCGCCGCACCTACCGCGAGCTCCTGTTCACGACGCCGGGTGCGTCGGACTACATCAGCGGCGTGATCCTCTATGACGAGACACTGCGTCAGAAGACCAGGGATGGCGTGAGCTTTGCCGACTACCTGACCCGCAACGGTGTGATCCCCGGCATCAAGGTCGACCTCGGAGCTAAGCTGCTGGCCGGCTTTCCGGGGGAAACCATCACCGAAGGTCTCGATGGCCTGCGTGATCGGCTCGCCGAATATCGCAAGCTCGGCGCGCGCTTCGCCAAGTGGCGCGCGGTGATCGACATCGCCGAGGGCATTCCGACCCAGGGCTGCATCGACGCCAATGCGCACGCCCTCGCACGCTACGCAGCGCTCTGCCAGGAAGCGGGCATCGTTCCGATCGTCGAGCCCGAAGTGCTGATGGACGGCGCGCACAGCCTCGAGCGCTGCGAGGAAGTGACCGACCGGACTTTGCTGTCGGTATTCAACGAGCTGTACGCACAGCGCATCCGTCTCGAGGGCATGATCCTCAAGCCCAACATGGTCATCTCCGGCATGAAGGCGCCGAAACGCGCAGGTGCGGAAGAGGTTGCCGAAGCGACCGTGCGTTGCCTCAAGCACCGTGTGCCGGCGGCCGTGCCCGGCATCGCGTTCCTGTCCGGTGGGCAGGGAGCAGAGGAGGCTACCGAACATCTGAGCCTCATCAACCAGCTCGGGCCCTTGCCGTGGGAAGTGTCCTTCAGTTACGGCCGTGCGCTGCAGGCTCCCGCCCTGGATGCGTGGCGTGGCCTGCAGGCGAACTTCGCCGCCGGACAGAAGGCTTTCTTCAAGCGCGCGAAGCTCAACGGGCTGGCGCGTTCCGGCCGCTACTCGGCGAATCTCGAGAGCGCGGCCGCCTGAGCGCCCGTAAGTTCCCCGGATGACTGAGCCCGCACAGGCCGCCGCGGCCGATGCTGCCGCGGACGGTGCAAACATCGTCGAGATCCGCGACCTGCACTATGCGGTGGTGCAACGCGAGATCTTCCGCGACCTCAGCATCGGCATCCGGCGCGGCCGGGTCACCGCGATCATGGGGCCGAGCGGCACGGGAAAGACGACGCTGCTGCGGCTCATCACCGGCCAGGTCTTTGCCGATCGCGGCACCGTGATTGTCGATGGCCAGGACCTGAATCAGCTCAGCCGGAACGAGTTGTACGCGCTGCGCCAGCGCATGGGCATGCTGTTTCAGAACGGCGCCTTGCTCACCGATATCGACGTGTTCGAAAACGTGGCATTCCCACTGCGCGAGCACACCGACCTGCCCGAGAACCTGATTCGGCACCTGGTGCTGACGAAACTCCATGCCGTGGGGCTGCGCGGTGCAGCCGAGCTCATGCCCGCGGAACTCTCCGGCGGCATGTCGCGACGCGTGGCGCTGGCGCGCGCGATGGTGATGGACCCGAAGATGCTCGTCTACGATGAGCCGTTCGCGGGCCTCGATCCCATTTCCCTCGGCGTGGTGCTGCGGCTGATCCGGCACATGAACGACGCGCTCGGCATCACGAGCATCGTGGTCTCGCACGACGTGCAGGAAATTTCGAGCGTCGCCGACTACACCTACCTGCTGTCGGGCGGGCAGGTGGTCGCCTCCGGTACGCCGAAGGAGCTGCAGCGCAGCCAGTCGGAAGTCGTGCGCCAGTTCATGGATGGCCTCGCCGACGGGCCGGTGCCGTTTCACTACCCGGCCCCCGACTACGCGACGCAGCTGCTCGCGCGGGAGGACGACTGATGGGGCTGCTGCGCGAGCTGTGGCAAGCCTTGCGGGGCGCGCTCGAGAACCTGGGCGATGTGGTGCTGTTCCTGGGACGCCTGCTCGCCTACACGCCGGCATCGTTCCGTCGCTTCGGCCTGATCGTGCACCAGGTCTACAACGCGGGCGCACTGTCGCTCGTGATCATCATGTTGTGCGGCCTGTTCGTCGGCATGGTGCTGGGGTTGCAGGGCTTCGATGTCCTGCAGCGCTTCGGGTCCGAGGAGTCCCTCGGCACGGCGGCGGCGCTGGGCTTGCTCAAGGAACTCGGCCCGGTCGTCACGGCGCTGCTGTTTGCCGGACGCGCCGGAACGGCGCTGGCTTCGGAGATCGGCCTGATGCAGGCGACGGACCAGCTGGCCGCCATGCAGATGATGGCCGTGGATCCGATCCGCCGCGTATGCGTGCCGCGCTTCGTGGGCGGCATCATCGCGATGCCGCTGCTGGCGGCGATCTTCAGCGCCATCGGCATCTACGGTGCCCAGCTGGTCGGCGTGCAGATGATGGGTGTGGACTCGGGCCAGTTCTGGTCGCAGATGCGCGCCAGCGTGGAAGTGCGCGACGTGATGGAGGGCGTGATCAAGAGCTGCGTGTTCGGCGTGTCGTGCAGCCTGATCGCGGTCTACGAAGGTTACAACGCGATTCCGACCGCCGAAGGTGTCGGGCGCGCCACGACACGTACCGTGGTCATCTCGGCCGTGGTCACGCTGCTGCTCGACTACATGCTGACGGCGGCTTTGCTCTAGTGGGAAGGAGGCTTCATGCGCCACGCGCGCGCGATTGAATTCAGTACCGGGCTGTTCGCATTGTTGGGCTTTGCGGCGCTGTTCTTTCTTATCACGCAGATCACCAATCGCGAAATCCATTTTGGCGAAGCGGGCTACCAGCTGCTCGCGAAGTTCGAGAACATCGGCAGTCTCAAGGTCGGTGCGCCAGTGTCGATGTCCGGGGTCACGATCGGCCGGATCGAGAGGATCGAGTTCGACAGCACCGAATACAAGGCGGCTGTCACGCTGCGCATCGAGTCGCGCTACAACAAGATCCCCGATGACAGCGACGCAAGCATCTTCACCGCCGGCCTGCTGGGAGGGCAGTACATCGGTATCGGTCCGGGCGGCTCCGAAACTTATTTCAAGGACCAGGATCAGATTCACTTCACACAATCGGCGATTGTGCTCGAAAACCTGATCAGTAAGTTTCTGTTCAGCCTCGCCGGTAAAGATAAGCAGGACAGTCAGGGCGCGGAGGCCAAGACGGAATGATGAAAAGTCTTGCAATCGCTGCGATGACGATGACGCTGGCGCTGCTGGTCGGACTGGGCGCGCGCGCCGCAGAAGATGCTTCCGATCCCAGCAAGCTGATCGAGGAGTGCGCGAACAAGATGCTCAAGGATCTCGATGCGCACCGCGCCGAGTATCGCAAGGATCCGACCAAGATCAACAGGCTGGTCGATGAAGTACTGCTGCCGCACTTCGACACGCAATACTCGGCGCGGCTGGTGCTCGGCAAGTACTGGCGCGAGGCAAGCCAGGATCAGCGGCAGCGTTTCATCGACGCGTTCTACAAGTCGCTGCTGGAAAACTACGGCTCGGCGCTGGCCGAATTCACTGCGGACCGCATGCGCGTGCTGCCGTTCCAGGGTGATCCCGCATCAGACCGCGCCACGGTGCGCACCGAAGTGAAACGCAGCGACGGCACGCGCGTGCCGGTCAACTACAGCATGCGCAAGACCGATGAGGGCTGGAAGGCGTGGGATGTGACTATCGAAGGCATCAGCTACGTGAAGAACTTCCGCACCCAATACGGCGCGGAGATCGAGCAGAAGGGTCTCGATTCCGTGATCAAGCGCCTGGAGACCGAAGGCGTGAAACCGGCTCCGGCCGCCAGGCCCGGCACCGCTCCCGCCAAGACCAGCACCTGAGCCCGAGTGCGCGTCGCCAGCCAGTCGTTTGAATTCGAATCGATGGGCGGAGGCCGCTTCGCCATTCGGGGTGTTTTTGGCTTCGCGACGGTCAGCAGCATCCTCGAGCGCAGCCACGCGCTGTTCGAGGATGTCGAGGTGATCAAGGTGGATTTTTCCGGTGTGTCCGACGCCGACAGCGCCGGACTTGCGCTACTGCTCGAATGGGTGAGCTGGGCGAAATTCGCCGAGCGCGAGATGCGCTTCTTCGACATCCCGCCGCAGATCCAGGCGGTCGCCCGCATCAGCGAGGTCGAGGGGATTCTGCACGCCGCCGAGAGCCTGCTGGCAGAACCGGCGCGCGCCGGGAAACAGGCTCAAGCGCCCGGGGCCGGCGCTCAGTTCGGCGGTTGATCACCGCCAGGGGGACTTTCGGGCTGCTGCGCGCTGGGCTGATCGGGCGCCGACTCCGCGGGCGGAGTCGTGTCGGACGGCCGGCGCGGCTTGACCTCGTCCGATGAGCCCTCCTCGGGCGGCTCGTCCATCGGCTCTTCCATCTGTTCTTCCGCCACGTTACCGTCGCGCACCTGGTATTCGCGCCGCTGCAGGTAGGCGTCGCGCGTGAAGAGGTAAGGATCGTAGGCGTTGCGCAGCACCTGATCGACGCTGAGCAACTCGGAGCGTGTGTCGAGCGCCCCCACTCCGATCAGGATCCACTTCGTTTCCCAGTCGCCCAGATAGCCACGCAGGTCCGTGTAGCGTTCCGGATAGATCATCGGTGCGTCGCGCAAGGTTGATGGGCCGAAAAACGGCAGCACCAGGTAAGGACCCGACGGCACGCCCCACTTGCCGAGCGTCTGTCCGAAGTCCTCGTCGTTCTTGTCGAGCCCGACCTTCGAAGCCGGGTCGAAGAGGCCGCCGAGACCGAGCGTCGAGTTGAGCAGGAAGCGGCCGATGTCGGTGAACGTGGCGCGAAACTTCCCTTGCAGCAGATCGTTCACGATGGTGGTCGGATACGCGAGGTTGTCGATCGCGTTGCTGATTCCGCTGCGGACCGGGTTCGGCACGTGATCGTGGTAGACCTTCGCCACCGGGCGCGCGACCGTGCGATCGAGTGCGTCGTTGAAGCGGTAGACGCCGCGATTCAGGGGCTCGAGAGGGTCATGCGGCGATCTGCTGGCGGAAGTGGTAGCGCACCCCGCCAGCAACAGGACGACTAATGCAATCACGCCGGGCCGCAGCCGGTAAATCGGATCCGCCATCACCTTGATCCTGGGAAACAGCAACAGAGGGAATTCTATCAGCGCGCGAGGTGCGGGCGAGGTTGCGGGTCGGGCCGACTGGAACCCTTATCCGGAGGGCCGGCCGCGACGCGGGCCTTGCCCTTCGGCAAGTATTCGCGCAGCTCCTCGAGCCGTGCCTGGAAGCGCGCACGCTGCACCTCGGACAGGTTCGGCACCGCGAGCGCGAGTTGCAGCTGGTTGAGCGCCAGCATCAGCTCGCCGCTCATGACGTGATATTCGGACATGTAGTAGTACGCATCGCCCACGTCACCGGCGCTGTTGGCGGCGAGCGCGATCAGGCGGCACTGTTCCGGCGTCGGGTAAACCGTGTTGAACAGGTCGAGCAGGATCTCGTGCGCCTTCTTCGGCTGGTCGGCTCGCATCAGCGCTTCCGCGTAGCGCACGGTCAGCGGCACGTTACGCGGAAATAGTGTGAGCGCGCGTGCGAAGGTACTGAGCGACTCCTGTCGCTCGCCGGTTGCCATCTGCGCTTCACCGAGCGCGCTGCGATACTGCATGACGTCGGGATGCTTTTCGCTCAGGCCCTGCAGGATGGGAATGGCTTCCTCGGCCGCTCCTGACTGCATGAGGCTCAGCGCCTGGCCGTAACGCTGTGCGTCGGTGCGGACTTTTTCAGTAGCGAGATACTGGCTGTAATAGGTGCGCGCATCGGTGCCGGTGCTCAGGCTGAGCAGTCGCAGGCGCTCGCGAGTCAAACCATAGCTGATGCTGTCGGGCGGCAGCGGAATGTCGTACTGCCGGGCGCGGTTGCGCGATTCCGCGATACGCGCCGTCGTGACCGGATGGCTTTGCAGCAACTCCGGGACCTGGCTGCCCTGCAGACCCATGCGGCGCCCGAGCGTCTCGAAGAATGCCGGCATGGCCTGCGGATCGAAGCCGCTCGCGGCCATCGTGCCGATGCCGATTCGATCCGCCTCGTATTCGTTGGCGCGCGTGAAATTCAGGCGTTGCTGGGCGGCTGCGCCCTGGGCGACAGCGATCGCACCCGTCATGACATCCGCGCTCACGCCCGTCGTCGCGCCGATGAGGATCGCCGCCAGCATCGCTGCGGCCGACACCAGGCTCGAGCGGCCTTCCGCCTGGATGGAGCGCGCCACGTGACGCTGCGTGACGTGGGCGATTTCGTGAGCGAGCACGCCGGCGAGCTCGCTCTCGTCGGCGGTGGCGAGGATGAGGCCCTCATTGACACCGACGAACCCGCCCGGCAGGGCGAAGGCGTTGATCGAAGGATCCTTGACGACGAAGAAGGTGAAACGCTGCCGTCCGTCCTGGGCATGGCTGGCAAGACGCGAGCCGATCGACTGGATGTATTCGGTGGTCTCCGGGTCTTCCAGGATCCTGCCGGCGTCGCGCAGGCCCTTAACCACCATCAGGCCAATCTGGTACTCGTCGTTCTGCGAGATCGTGGCATCAGCCGGTGTACCGATATCGGGGAGGTCCTCCGCGGCGGGCCACGCGGAGCCCCAGGCCAGGAGCCCGGCGGCAAAGGAGAGCAGGATTCGGCGCATAAGGGCTTGAATTTGCGAGAGCCAACCGTTGGACCGCGATGCCGCCCGGCCGTTCTGCCCGGCGTGAGCCCGGCCTGCGGCCGCTAAAGGATATCCGATGCGTAGTCCGCCAGTCGTGAGCGTTCACCGCGCATCAGCGTGATGTGCCCGGCGTGCTTCCAGCCCTGGAACCGGTTGACGACGAACGTCAGCCCCGAGGTCGTCTCGGTGAGATAGGGCGTGTCGATCTGCGCGATGTTCCCCAGGCAAACCAGCTTGGTTCCAGGCCCGGCACGGGTCACCAGCGCCTTCATCTGCTTGGGGGTGAGGTTCTGCGCCTCGTCGATGATGACGAAGCGGTTGAGGAAAGTGCGTCCGCGCATGAAGTTGATGGTGCGGATCTTGATGCGCTTGCGCAGCAGGTCGTTGGTGGCCGCTCGCCCCCAGTTGCCGCCATCCTGGCTCTGCGTCAGCACTTCGAGGTTGTCCATCAGCGCGCCCATCCAGGGCTCCATCTTTTCTTCTTCCGTACCGGGCAGGAAGCCGATGTCCTCGCCGAGCGGGATGGTGACCCGCGACATGATGATCTCGCTGTAGCGATTGGTCTCGAGCGTCTGCATGAGGCCCGCCGCCAGCGTCAGCAGCGTCTTGCCCGTGCCGGCGGGGCCGAGGATCGTGATGAAGTCCAGTTGCGGGTCCATGAGCACGTTCAACGCGAAATTCTGCTCGCGATTGCGTGCCGTGATGCCCCAGACATTGTTCTTGTCGCTGCGAAAGTCGCGCGTCAGCTCGAGCACGACAGTTTCGCCGTCGGTCTCGCGCACGATCGCTTCGATGCCGTTGTCCGCGGTCTCGTAGACGAACTGGTTGAGTTGCCAATCCTTTACCGTCGCCCCACGAACGCGATAGAAGGTGCGGCTCGTCTCCTGCCAGGACTCGATGTCGCGTCCGAGCTGGTCCCAGAAATTCTGCGGCAGCGCCTGCATGCCCGAAGACAGCAGGTCGGCATCCTCGATGGTCTTGTCGCTGTAATAGTCCTCGGCGTGCACCCCGATGATCGACGCCTTGATGCGCAGGTTGATGTCCTTTGACACCAGCGTGATGCGGGCTTCGGGAAACTCGCGCTGCAGGGCCAGGGTGTTGGCCAGGATGTGGTTGTCTGCGCCGTGTCCCGGGAGGTTGGCCGGCAGCACCGAATCGAGCTGGCTCGTCTGGAAGAACAGGTGCCCGGTGCTCGGCTTCTTGCCATGGTTGCCGGACTTCGACGCCGGCAGTTCCAGGCCACGATCGATCCCCTCCTTGGTGGCGTCGTGCATCAGCTCGTCGAGGAAGCGGCTCACCTGGCGCACGTTGCGCGCCGATTCGGTCAAGCCCTTTTTGCCGGCATCGAGCTCCTCGAGCACGATCATCGGGATGTAGATGTCGTGTTCCTCGAAACGGAAGATCGCGGCCGGATCGTGCATCAACACGTTGGTGTCGAGGACGAAGATGCGGCGCTGGGGCCGCGCGGGGCTGGCTTTCACAATGATTTGACTGCCTCTAGCACTTGCGCGGCGTGCCCATCGACCTTCACCTTGCGCCACTCGCGGCGCAACTGCCCCTCGGCATCGACCAGGAAGGTGCTGCGCTCGACGCCCATGAACTTGCGCCCGTACATGCTCTTTTCGCGGATCACATCGAACAGCTCGCACCCCGCCTTGTCCTCATCGCTGAGCAGGGCGAAGGGCAGCTTGAACTTGGCCTTGAACTTGTGATGCGACTCGAGGCCGTCGGGCGAGATCCCGACCACGACGGTATTCGCCTTGCGGAACGCACCGTGCAGGTCGCGAAAGTCCTCGGCCTCGCGCGTGCAGCCGCTGGTGTTGTCGCGCGGATAGAAATAGATCACGACATTGCTGCCCTTGGCGGCGGCGAGCGAAAACCGCTCGCCGCCGGTGGAGGGCAATACCAGCTTGGGCGCCTTGCGCCCCACTTCGGTCTTGCTCACGGCGGATTCCTATCGATCACATCTTTACGGGTTCGAGGATGGCGTCGAGATTGAGATGGTCGCAGAACTCCAGGAATTCCTCGCGTAGTGTCGACAGGTGAATGCGGCTCGGCACGTTCACGATCATCTGCACCGAGAACATCGGCGCGCCGGTGTGTGCGGCCGCGTAGCTGCGAGTCGACAGCTCCGCGATGTCGATGCCGCGTGAAGAGAAGAAACCCGAGAGGCTGGAAACGATACCGGTCTGGTCGAGGCACACCACGTCGACCGAGTAGGGCAGCATGTCGCTGCGCGCGGTGCGCTGTTCAGTGCGGCGCAGCTGGATGCTGAGTTCGCTCGAGTCCGCGAGCTTGCGCAGGTCGGTTTCGAGGCGAGCGAGCGCCGCCCAGTTCCCGGAAACCAGCAGCAGCATCGCGAACTGAGAACCCAGCGCCGTCATGCGGCTCTCGCTAATGCTGCCGCCGCAGTCGGTCACGACACGCGTGAGGTCGTGAACCATTCCCGTGCGATCACTGCCGATCGCGGAGATCGCCAGGTACTGCTTCATCTAGGAGTCTGTCTGACCATTCCGCATGGCCGCGGCCGCGGCGATTTTGGTCTGCAGGCGCAGTGTACCGTATTGGCGCAAGGGTGGAACGAGCCGTGTGCGGCCGCTTGCCTCGTCACGCCCGCCGCACGTAACATCCGCGGTCCTGCGCGACACAGGCACCGAGGTTTCAGATGTTCGGCGGCAGCATGGTTGCAGTCGTCACGCCGATGACGGCCGGTGGCGAGATCGATTTTCCAGCCTGGGAGCGGCTGCTGCATTTTCATGCGGAGCACGGCACCGACGGCATCGTCGTCGGCGGAACGACTGGCGAGTCTCCCACCGTGGAAGGCGACGAGCTCGACGAACTGGTCAGGCGCGCGGTGCGGACGCTCCGCGGACGCATGCCGGTGATCGCGGGCGCCGGCACGAATTCGACCAAGCGGACGGTGCAGCGGGCACGCGAGCTGGCTGCAGCCGGCGCGGACGCACTGCTCATCGTCACTCCGTATTACAACAAGCCGACCCAGCAAGGAATGTTCGAGCACTTTCGCGCCGTGGCCGTGGCCGCCGGCATTCCGGTGATTCTCTACAACGTCCCGTCGCGGACCGGCGTCGATCTGCAGGCGCCAACGGTGGCGCGGCTGGCACACGAGCCCCACATTGCCGGCATCAAGGAAGCGACCTGCAGTGTCCAGCGCGGGCGTGAAATCATCGCCTCGGCTCCCGCACAGTTCGACCTCATCAGCGGCGATGATGCAACCGCTCACGAACTGATGGATATCGGCGCCAGGGGCGTCATCTCGGTCACCGCCAACGTGGCGCCGAAGCTCATGCATGAGCTGTGCGTCGCGGCCCGCGAGCGCCAGGAAGCGCGGCTGAGCGAGATCGATGCCAGGCTGCGGAAACTTCATGCCGCATTGTTCGTCGAATCGAATCCAATACCGGTCAAGTGGGCGCTGCAGACGATGGGACTGATCGGCGCTGGCATCCGGATGCCATTGACGCCACTCGCGCCGCGATATCATGAGCAGGTGCGTGAGGGTTTACGTGCCGCGGGAGTATTGAATTGAGGAATTTCATGAATCCTGTCCGTTGGCTGATGCCGTTGATCGTGGGGCTGATGACGCTCGCCGGCTGCAAGTCGCTTTCCTGCAATGCGCCGCCCGACTACGGCAATGACGACAGCATCCAACCCTTGAACATTCCGGCCGGACTCGATCCGCCCGATACGCGCAACGCTCTCAAGGTGCCCGAACTCAAGACTCCCGACCGGCCGCGCACCGATGCCGAGGGCTGCCTCGATGACCCGCCTTCCTATTTCCCGGATCGCCCGCGCGGTGACCTGCCCAAGGGCGATCGTCCTCAGGCGGCGCCTCAGCCTAAGGCTCAAGCTCCAGCTCCAGCTCAGCCCCAACCCACACAGCCCTGAATTGCGCAGGCGACAGGCGTTCGGTACTCTGCGCGCCCTCAATTCGCGCGGAGAGATGGCCGAGCGGTCGAAGGCGCTGGACTGGAATTCCAGTAAACCGGCAACGGTTTCGTGGGTTCGAATCCCACTCTCTCCGCCACCTTGGGAACAGTCGGCTGCCAATGGCAGTCCGCATCGGCGTCGCCGCGACGATCAGCCGTGAACCCCGCCAGGCCCGGAAGGGAGCAACGGTAGCGGCACCGATCGGGTGCCGGAGAAGTGCTGGTGCGGGCTGCCACCCTCCGATTAGAGTGTGACTCATGAGTTATCTGGTACTCGCCCGCAAGTGGCGTCCGCGGGACTTCAGCGAAATTGTCGGCCAGGAGCATGTAGTGCGTGCGCTCAGCAACGCACTCGACAGCGGCCGCGTGCATCACGCCTTCCTGCTGACCGGAACACGCGGCGTCGGCAAGACGACGCTCGCGCGCATCCTGGCCAAGTGCCTGAACTGCGAAGCGGGCGTCTCGTCGAAGCCCGACGGCAGCTGCGCCGCATGCCGCGAGATCGACGAAGGTCGCTTCGTCGATCTGCTCGAAGTCGACGCGGCGTCCAGAACCAAGGTCGATGACACGCGCGAGCTTCTCGACAACGTTCAGTACGCGCCGTCACGCGGGCGCTTCAAGGTGTACCTCATCGACGAGGTCCACATGCTGTCGACGCACTCCTTCAATGCGCTGCTCAAGACGCTCGAAGAGCCGCCGCCGCACGTCAAGTTCCTCCTTGCGACCACCGATCCACAGAAACTCCCGGTGACCGTCCTGTCGCGTTGCCTGCAGTTCAACCTGAAACGCCTTCCCGTCAACCTCATTGCGGCACGCCTCAAGCACATCGTTGCTGCAGAGGGCATGCAAGCCGAACCGGCTGCGATCGAGCTGTTGGCGCGGGCAGCCGACGGGAGCCTGCGCGACGCGCTGAGCCTGCTCGATCAGCTGATCGCCTTCAGCGGCGGCAAGCTGACGGAGGGCGAGGCGCGGGCCATGCTCGGAACCGTCGATCGCGCGCACACGGTGCGCCTCCTCGAACAGATCGCGGCCGGCGATGCCACGGGTGTGATGCAGAGCGTTGCTGCACTGGACGAATACGCGCCGGACTACGCCGCGGCTCTCGACGACCTCGCGACACTGATCCAGAAGGTCGCCTTGCGACAGGCGATTGCCGGCTATGCCGCGGGCGAGACGTTCGCGCCCGAGACTCTCGATTCGCTCGCCGGCAGGATGCCCCCCGAGGATCTGCAGCTCTACTACCAGCTCGCGATCGTCGGACGTCGTGATCTCGACCTGGCGCCCGAGCAGCGCAGCGGGTTCGAAATGGTGCTGCTGCGCATGCTCGCATTCCGTCCGGCGCAGGCCAGCGATGTGCCAGCACGTGTTCCGCGCACGACCTCGGTTGGCGCCGCGCCTGACATCAAGAGCTCGAATGCGCCTGCCGCGAGCCGCGGACTGCTGCCGGACGACTCGTGGCGCACGATGATCGGTGCACTGGATGTGCAGGGCGCAGCGCGCCAACTGGCCATCAATTGCACGCTGCTCGCTCGCGAACAGAATCAGGTATGGCTGCTGCTCGATCCGCGCGGCGCGCACTTTCGCACGCGCCAGACCGAAGAGACGCTGGCCGGGGCGTTGGGCCGCGTGCTGGGTGGCGAGATCCAGTTGCAGATCGAGCTGGCCGAGGCGGGAACGCAGACGCCGGCGCGCGAGCTGGCGCAGGCTGCAGAGGAACGACTGCAGGCGGCACGGGTCGAACTCGAGTCGGATTCCACGGTGCGTGCGCTGCAGGAGCGACTGGGCGCCACGCTCATCTCCGATTCGATCAAGCCGCTCAATTGAAGTGCGTTGAGGAGTGTCCATGAAACCGGGTCTCGGCAACCTGATGAAGCAAGCCCAGCAGATGCAGGCGAACATGCAGAAGGCACAGGCGGAGCTGGGCCAGCTCGAAGTGCAGGGCGAGGCGGGCGGCGGCATGGTGCGCGTGACCATGAATGGTCGCCACGAGGTTCGCGGCGTGCAGATCGATGCCGCCATTCTCAAGGACGACAAGGAAATGCTCGAGGACCTGGTGGCCGCCGCGATGAACGACGCGGTGCGCAAGGTCGAGGCCCGCGTGCAGGAAAAATTTTCCGGGCTCATGTCGGGGATGGCACTGCCGCCCGGGTTCAAACTTCCACTTTAGGGCAGCCCTGCACAGGTTTCATGAGGCGCGTTGCGATCGCCAACGGTGCAGATGCTAGGCGCGCCGTGCCGCCAATGGTCGATTCCATTGGCAAGCGGTGCAACGACGCAGCTGCCCGTTCGCGACGCAACCCGGACGGGACCGTGAAACCTGTGCAGGGCTGCCCTAAATGAAGTACTCGCCTGCCCTGGCGCGGCTGATCGAAGCGCTGCGAATCCTCCCGGGGGTCGGCCCGAAGACCGCGCAGCGCATGGCGTTTCACCTGCTCGAGCGCGATCGCGATGGCGGTCGGGAGATCGCCACAGCCCTGAGCGACGTGCTGGCTCGCATCGGCAACTGCAAGCGCTGCCGCATGCTGACGGAAGAGGAACTCTGTACGACCTGTGCCTCTTCACAGCGGGACCCGGCCCTGTTGTGCGTCGTCGAATCGCCGGCGGACGTCGTCGCCATCGAGCAGACCGGAAGCTACCGCGGGCAGTATTTCGTCCTGATGGGCCATCTCTCGCCGCTCGATGGGATCGGTCCCGAGCAGCTCGGCCTGGGGCATCTCGAGGCGCGCCTGGCGCAGGGCGGCGTCGCCGAAGTCATCCTCGCCACCAATCCCACGGTCGAGGGCGATGCGACGGCCCATGTGATCGGTGAAATCGCTGCGCGTCGCGGCGTGCGCGCCTCGCGTATCGCGCACGGCGTTCCGGTCGGCGGCGAACTTGAGTATGTCGATGGCGGGACCCTGGCGCACGCGTTGGCGGGCCGCCAGGTCATGAACTGACTCGCCGCCTACTTCCTCGCCCTGCGTGGCCGCGATTCACGCAGCCGCGACTGCAATCGCAGCAACCGGCGGTAGCTTTCATAACGCCGTGCGGTGATGGCGCCGGTCTCGACTGCGCTGCGGACCGCACAATCGGGCTCACGCAGGTGGCGACAGTCCTGGAAGCGGCAGTGCGCAGCCGGCGCGGCGAATTCGCGGAACGCGTGCGCGGCATCGGCCAGCAATTCGACGTCCGGCGCATAGTCGCGTACGCCGGGTGAGTCGATGAGATCGCCGCCGCCCGGCAGGTGATGCAGCGTCGATACGCTGGTCACGTGTTGACCCTCGAGCGTGCTGCGCGACAGGGCGGCGGTTTGTGCTTCCAGGCCCGGCAACAGGCAATTTGCCAGGGTCGACTTGCCGACGCCAGATTGACCGAGCAGCACGCTCACTTCGGAGCGCAGACTCGATCGCAACTCCGCGATGCCCGCGCCTGTGTTGGCGGAACAAGTTGCCACCGGGTAGCCGATGCGCGCGTAGACCGAGAGTTCGGCCTGGCACGCATCCGAGTCGGCAGTCAGTTCCTGCTTGTTGAGGACGACCACTGCCTTCAGCGCATGCAGCTCAGCGGCGGCGACATAGCGGTCGATGATGAAGAAATCGGGGACCGGTTCCGGCGCAAACACCACCACCAGCTGCGACACGTTGGCCACTACGGCCTCGCTTTGGCCCGTGGTATTGAGGCGCGACAACGTCGAGCGGCGTGGCAACTGATCGACAACGATGCCACGGCCCGCGGTATCGCTCAGCTTCCAGCGCACTTCGTCGCCGCACACGACCTGCAGGCGCCGCGCGGCGAGCGTGCACGGAATGCTGCCCTGAGCGGCGGTTTCGACGACGACGTGGCGGCCGTAACTTGCGATTACGCGCCCCAGTTCGCCAGGTTCCTGATCCTGAGGCACGGTCAGGCGGGTTCGACGGCGGCACGCAGTCGCGCGATGCGCACTGGTGCCGGCGGGTGAGAGTCGAAGAACGCGGAATAGATCGCATCCGGCGCGAGTGTGGTGGCGTTCTCGCGGTAGAGCTTGACGAGTGCGGAGGCGAGCTGCCCGGCATTCGCCTGCCGTGTCGCGTAGCGGTCGGCGGCGAACTCGTGGCGGCGCGACCACGCGGCACCTAGCGGCGAAAGCCAGAACGTGAGCACCGGCAGCACCAGGACGAACAGCAGCAGCGCCATGTGCGGAGAGGGCGTAGCGACTCCGAAGGCAGCGTAAAACGTGGGCTGTGTACTCAGCCAACCGAGAACATAGAGCCCGCCAAGGCCCAGGGCCAGGGTGAGCACCAGCCGCCAGCGAACATGGTGCAGGCGGAAGTGGCCGAGCTCGTGAGCGACCACCGCTTCGATTTCTTCCGGGCTCAGGCGCGCGATGAGAGTGTCGAACAGCACGATGCGCTTGCTGGCACCGAAACCCGTGAAGTAGGCGTTGCCGTGTGCCGAGCGGCGCGAGCCGTCCATTACGTAGATGCCGCGACTGCTGAAGCCGCAGCGCGTGAGCAGCGATTCGATCCGTTCCCGGAGCGATGCGTCGCCGAGTGGCTGGAAGCGGTTGAAGAGTGGCGCGATGAAGGCGGGGTAGGCCCAGGTCAGCGTGACACTGAAACCGGCCCAAGCCAGCCACGCGTACCACCACCAGTAGCGGCCCGCGCTTTGCATGAGCCACAGGATGAGTGCGAGCAGCGGCAGCCCGAGGACGGTCATGAGCGCCAGGCTCTTGAGGAGATCGGCGAGGTACAGGCGCCAGCCCATGCGATTGAAGCCGAAGCGGGTTTCGATGCCGAACAGCCGATAGAGCGAAAGGGGCCAGCCGGCGAGTGCGGTGACCATCCAGGCACTGACGATGACCGCGAGTCCCAGCGCGACTCCTTCGAGCCCACGTCCGCGCCAGAACGCGTCCAACCACGCCAGCCCGCCGCCCCAAGTCAGTAGGGCGAACAACGCTGTATCGAGAATCGCTTCGCCGCTTGCCAGCTTTGCGTTTGCAATCGTGTAGTCGCTCGCCTTGCGATGCGCGTCGGGTGGCACCGCGTCGCGGAACGCATCCGGGACGCGATCGCGCGCGGCGCGCGCACTCGCGCTCTGTCGGCTCAGGAGCCAGATGCGACAGGCAAGCGCAAGAAGCAGCAGGAGGGCGAATGATGCAGTGAGCAGGTGCATGAGATTGTGGATGCAGGCGCCGCCAGCTTACCGTCTGCTAATATCCCGGCACAATCCGCTGCGCGCACATGGCACGAGACCCGGACAACCTGATCTGGATCGATCTCGAGATGACCGGGCTCAGGCCCGACGTCGATCACATCATCGAGATCGCCACTCTGATCACCGACAAGCACCTGCATGTGCTCGCCGAAGGACCGGTGCTGGCGTTGCATCAGCCGGAGGAAGTGCTCGACCTCATGGATGACTGGAACCAGCGCCAGCACGGTAGCTCGGGCCTGCTCGCACGGGTTCGCGCCAGCACCACTGGCGTGAGCGAGGCCGAGCGCATGACCCTGGGGTTCCTCGCGCAACATGTGGATCCCGGCGCCTCGCCAATGTGCGGCAACAGTATCTGCCAGGACCGTCGCTTCCTGGCGCGCTTCATGCCGGACCTGGAGCGCTACTTCCACTATCGGAACCTCGACGTCAGCACGCTCAAGGAGCTGGCGCGCCGCTGGGCGCCGGAGGTGGCGGCGGGCGTGACCAAGGCGTCCGCGCATCTCGCGCTGGATGACATTCGCGATTCGGTGCGCGAGCTCCAGTACTATCGCGAGCGGTTGTTCGCGCCGTCCATCGCGTTCCCGCCGGGCAGCTGATCGAAGCATGAGCAACGATTTCGCGACGGTTCCCGAGCAGGAGCCGGACATTGCGGCCATCCAGGCCGCGGCGGCGCGCATCAGGCCGTTCGTGCGTCGCACCCCGGTGGTGTCGGACGAATCATTGGACGAGCAGTTTGGCGGCCGCTTGTTCTTCAAGTGCGAGAACCTGCAGCGCGGCGGCGCGTTCAAGCTGCGCGGCGCGTCGAATGCCATCTGTTCGTTGACCGAGGCGCTAGCCGCACGCGGCGTTGCGACCCATTCCTCCGGTAATCACGGCGCAGCGCTTGCATTGGCGGCACGACAGCGCGGCATCCCCGCGGTCGTCGTGATGCCGGAGAATTCATCCGCCGTGAAGCTCGCGGCCGTCCGCAGCCACGGGGCCGAGGTGATTCTCTGTCCGCCGGGCCGGATTGCACGCGAGGCTGCACTCGCTGCGCTGATCGCCAGGCGTGAGCTGCACGTCATTCATCCCTACGACGATTATCGCGTCATCGCAGGCCAGGGCACTGCATGCCTGGAGCTGATCGAGGAACATCCCGAGATGGACATCGTGCTCGCCCCAGTCGGAGGCGGCGGACTTCTGTCCGGGACGGCCATAGCGGCGCGGGGCCTGCTGCGGCGCGTACGCGTGATCGGCGTCGAGCCGGAGCAGGCGGACGATGCCTGGCGCTCTTTCAAGAGCGGCGAACGGGTCCTGCTCGATGCACCCGACACTGTGGCCGATGGTCTGCGCTCCTCGCTCGGAGCTCGCAATTTCCCCATCATCCGGCGTTGCGTCGACGACATCGTGCGCGTGTCGGAGGACGGAATCCTTCGCGCCACCCGGCTGGTGCTGGAGAGGCTGAAACTCCTCGTTGAGCCATCGGCCGCCGTCGTGGTCGCGGCGCTGCTCGAGGAGCGGCTCGACATTCGGGGGCGCAACGTCGGAGTCATCCTGTCCGGAGGCAACGTCGACCTCGAGACCGCGCGCTGGTTGAGGTCATCGCCATGATACGGGCCGACTGGTATTTCGATTTCATCTCTCCTTTTTCCTACTTGCAGTATCACGAGCTGCACCGGCTGCGTGCGGTGTTCGAGATTCGCCTGCGGCCGATCCTGTTCGCTGGACTGCTTGCGCACTGGGGGCAGCTCGGCCCGGCGGAGATTGCGCCCAAGCGTGCCTTCACTTACCGGCAGGTGCGCTGGCTCGCGCGACGTCACGGTGTGCCGCTCAGCCTGCCTCGGGCGCATCCCTTCAACCCGCTGCCATTGCTCAGGCTTGCGATTCACCTCGGTGTGAGCGACGAGGTAGTGGGTCGACTGTTCGCGTTCGTGTGGCGCGAAGGAAAGATTCCTGATGATCGAATGGCTTGGGAGCAGCTGCTCCGCGAGCTCGGCGCCGAGGATGCAGACCAGGCGATCGCTGCGGAGGTGGTGAAGCAGGAGCTGCGTACCAATACCGAGGCGGCAATCGCGGCGGGAGTATTCGGCGTTCCCACTCTGGCGGTGGGAGAAATGCTGTTCTGGGGCAGCGATTCAACGCAGATGGCTTGCGACTACGCTACAGACCCGTCAAGTTTCCTGGCCGATGAGGCGCGCATCCGCGAGCTGCCCGTCGCCGTTGCGCGCAAGGCGGCCGCGTCCCGACAGCGCTCATGAGCACAGAATACGTCTTGCATCACGGTGGCTGTCATTGTGGCGCGATCTCCTACACGGTGCAGGCGCCTGCAGACCTCGAGGTGTGGGAGTGCAATTGCTCGATCTGCACCATGACCGGGTTTCTGCACCTGATCGTCCCGGCTGAGCGATTTCACCTGCTAGGCGGCGAAGCTGCGCTGGTCAACTACACGTTCAACACCGGAGTTGCACGGCATCTCTTCTGCCGGCATTGCGGCGTTAAATCCTTCTACGTGCCGCGCTCCAATCCCGACGGCTACAGCGTGAACCTGCGCTGCCTCAATCGCGACACGGTGGGCGCTGTCACCGTGCGGCAGTTCGATGATCGGGATCGCGAGCGCTCCGACGCGGCGGTTCGTGGGCTGTCGCACGGGGAATAGAGCAGTTGCGCGCGGTCATTGGGTAACTGCCGAAGAGCAGTCCCGTGCGGCCATTGGGGTGAATACCGTGAACGCCGTGCGCCGGGGTCCCTGCTCTTCATCGATGGAGTGAGTTCTGCGGCTCACGCCTAAGAGCCTTTGAGTTGGGACTGCGTCTGACTAGAAGAACGCAGGGTCGCGAAGCGAAAAACCCCCAACTATCTCTTGCTAAATAGTGCAGGACGCTCGGGGCGTTGGCTGGGTGTGCCTTGAGAGCGTGTGTGAAATGCCCTCTGTCCGGGCGATCAGCGCTCAGACCT
>Ga0137410_10000138_pt1 | contig 50405 bp, 49 predicted proteins | sample CZODoug1_16funga_FD_108878 | JGI IMG/M metagenome (GOLD analysis project Ga0137410, IMG submission 108878) | Vadose zone soil fungal communities from Angelo Coast Range Reserve, California, USA - CZODoug1_16fungal (Illumina Assembly) | ecosystem: Environmental > Terrestrial > Soil > Vadose zone... | reverse complement strand
GATGGCGCGACCGCGTGCGACCTCGTCGCGTACGAATTCCGGCGTGATGAGTTTCGGAATTGACGCGCCGAAATCCTGCCCTGGATGCTGGCGCGTGATCAGATCGGAAAGGAGATCACGGCGCTGGTTCTCGCGGATGGCAATGTATTCCATCTCCGGCGTCACCAAGCCTGTCTTCGCGTAGTGCATCTGCGTCACGCAGCGCCCGGCCTTCGCCCGGCGCGGCTTACGCCTAAGGTCGAAGCGCAGCTCCGCGAGCTTCGGATCGGCGAGCCGTTCGCGCCCGTAGCGCGACGTCGGTCCGGGCAATTCCTCCGTGTCGCTGCGCTCGGCGATCCAGTAGGCGCGCAGCGCGCCCAGGCCACGGCGAATATCGATCTGGACCTTCGGATCGGTATAGGGCCCGGAAGTGTCGTAGATGTAGATTGGTGGATTCTTTTCGGCACCGAAAGACGAGGGCGTATCCGATTGGACGATTTCACGCATGGGAACTCGCAAGTCAGAGCGAACCCCCTGGACGTACACCTTGCTGGAGTTCGGAAGGGGCTTCACCGCCGCGTCGTCGACGTGGGCGGTGGCAGCGATGAATTTGGGATTGGCGTTCATGGTTTCTCTCGCACAGTTGCCGCGGGAGCGCATGAACCGATCGTTCAACGCTTCCCTGCGGCGGCATTATCCGCATCAGGTTCGAAGGGTTTGCTCTCACCCGAAGAGACGAAAATCACGTCTCTCAGGACCCCTACGTTGCTGGGAAAACTTACTCCAAGCCGCAAGGCTTGGCAAGCGCGTCAGTCGCGGGGACGCACGGCGAACGTCAGGCGAATACAGTTGCGCTCGCCTTCGCGACTGTAGCCCGCATCGCTTGCGAGGGACCGGATCAGCTTGAGTCCGAGGCCGCCCACCGGCTGCTGAGCGATCAACACGGTAGTGTCCATAGGACGGAATTCACCAAATGGGTTGTGCGGCGGAGCCGCGTCCTCGTAACGGAGGGTGAACCCCGCATCTCCGGGCTCGAAAGCGATCCATACCGGAGACTCACTCTCCTCACGATATCCGTGGGTTACAGTGTTCGTGAATAGTTCCTCGACGATCAGGAGGAGTTTCAGGCAATCTTCCCGTCCTATTCCGGCAGTGGTGCATGCGGCTTCAACAAAACTGCGGATTTCGGCCATGGAGTCCATCCTGGCTGGAAACCGGGCGAGCGGGACGTTAGCCATGGACGGAATGAACCGGCAGAAAGCTGTTTGGGCTATTATAGAAAAAAGACGTCCTCACGGGCGTTGGCCCACTCCGGAGATGTAGGCTGACCAATCATTGTGGGGGGTCATTATGCAAGCAAATCGTTGGATCGACGTTCGTCGGTTTATCCTCGCGTGCGCGCTTGGTTTCGCGCCGATTGCGGCATTCGCGACTGACATCGCCCAGTTCAAGGTGGCCAAGGGCGCGGTGTATCTCGAGCGCGGCGGCAAGCGCTTCCCTGCCTACGTCGGAACGCATCTGCAGGCGACCGACACGGTCGTTACCGGAGCGGATGGATCCGCGGGAATCACCTTTATCGATAATTCCCTGCTGTCAGTCGGTCCGAATAGCGTCCTGCAAATCGAACGCTACGCCTTCAACTCGACGACACATGAAGGCGTCTTCGACACGACGCTCTCCCGGGGGACGCTCTCGATGGTCTCGGGGAAGATCGCCAAACAATCCCCCGATGCCGTGAAGGTGAGAACGCCGTCTTCGATCCTCGGGGTGCGCGGGACCGAGTTCTTGGTGCGGACGAGTGAATGAGTTGTAAAGGGGGTTCATGCACGGACGCTACCTAGGACCTCTAGCGGCGCTCCTGGTCCTGGGTGGCTGCGCAACCTCCCAAGACTTTGTCGTACTCCTCCCGGACAAGGACGGCAAGGTCGGAAAAGTCCTCGTACACAATCCTAAGGGCGACACGGTGCTCGACAGCGCCTACGCTGCGGCGCGTACCTCGGGCAGCGGCCTGCAACGCAACACCGCCAGCCAGAGCGAAGTGAAGGAGGCGTTCGGCAGCGCGCTCACCGCGATGCCGCCCCGTCCGATCTCCTTCACGCTCTACTTCGAGAGCGGCACGGACGAATTCACCGAGCAGTCGAAGCAGGAGATCAAGCGGGTCATCGCCGAGATGGCGCGGAGGCAGGCGCCCGAAATCACCGTGATCGGCCACACTGACCAAGTGGGGCCGGACCCGACGAATGATGCGCTCTCCCTCCAGCGGGCCGAGCGCGTGAAATCGATCCTGGTTGGTATGGGCATTCTGCCTGAGCGAATACTGACCGCAGGGCGAGGCCGGCGCGAGCCGTTGGTGCGAACCGCTAACGGCGTTTCCGAACCGCGTAATCGCCGGGTGGAAATCAGCGTTCGCTAGCACCGTTCCAGCGCAGGACCAGGAGCGTGAGGTCGTCGGCCACTTCCGCGCTTCCCACAAATCGCGACACGTCTGCCTTGATCGCATCAACGATTCCTGCCGGACTGCCTGCGTCGCCACCGAGCCGCAGCGCCCGTTCCAGCCTTTCTGTTCCGTAGAGTTCCCCTTTTTCGTTCATCGCTTCCGTTACCCCGTCGGAAACGACGCACGCGATTCCGCGAGGCTCCATTGAATATTCTGCCGCAACGTATGCAAATCCATCGAGCACGCACAATGGAGGGCCTCCACCTTCGGTGAGGCGGACGATCTTGCCATCAGGAGTATGAACGAACGGCGGCTCGTGCCCGGCGTTGCAATATTCCAGGCGGCCGGTTTTCGCATTGAGAACTCCAGCAAAAACAGTGACGAATAAAGACTCGGGATTCTCGCGGGCGATTTCCGAGTTGGCCTCGCGCAACAAATCCTCGATCGGTTGTTCGCGCCGAAGCGCGGCACTCTTGCACAGCGCCTTGCTGACGGCCATGAAGATGCTCGCGGGCAAGCCTTTCCCCGAGACATCCCCCACAAGAAAGAACAATCGCTCATCGTCGAGCATGAAGAAATCGTAGAGGTCTCCTCCCACTTCGCGGGCTGGCTCCATGGAAGCAGCAATCTCGAAGCGCCGCTCGTTCGGGAAAACCAGTTCGGGCCGCGGGAGGATTCCCGCCTGAATCCGTCGCGCGGCATCGAGCTCACCGGCGAGCCGCGCCGCCGCTTCGCGCTCATGCTGCAAGCGTTCCTGGAGCGATTTCTTCTGTGCGTTGGCGTCCGCTAGTGTCTCGACGAGCATGGCGGAAAATAGGACGGCAATCGCGGCCCCCGGTACCGCGGCGTCCAGCAATAGTCCGGCTCCCCGATAGGCTGCGAAGCCCCCCAGACCCAGCGCGATCACCAACAGCACAAGCAGAGCGGTCGAACGTCCGGGGGGGAGCCGCGGCACGTAGTACACGACGGCCAAGCCCGCGACGACAAACGCGAAAGCCTCGATCCAGGCTGCCCAACGCGGGCGCATCAACAAAGCGCCGTCGAAGACATTCTCCAGCACCTGAGCATGGATCTCGATGCCGGGCATGCGCTCGCCCAGAGGCGTGCTCTGGTAGTCGATCAGACCCAGCCCGGTTACTCCCACCAGGACGAGCTTGCGCTCGAGCCGAGCAGCGTCGGTCTCTTCGTCCAGCACTTCCGCGGCCGGAATGAATCGTTCCGGGGCGTGAGGCGTGTAATGCACCCATATGCGGCCGTCCTCCTGAGTCGGGACGCTGAGATCACCGATGCCCACCGCTTCCACTCCTCTCGAACCGCCGCGAACGGCGAAAAAGGCTTCGCCGCTTGCAAGGCGCAGAGTCTCCAGACTCAGCGGAAGGACCGGGGTCGCGCCGACGAGGGCCACCATCGGTACGCGCCGGACGACTCCCGCTTCCGTATCCGCACTGAGCAGTCCATGACCTTTCGCCGCCGCGTCGATCTCCGGGAGACTGCGCAGCGCGGTGGTATAGCGACGCAGTGTCCCCAGCGCGGCGGGATTTCTCTGCAGCGACGGAGTCATCGGCGCCGTCTCGGAGACACTACCCGCCTCGAGCCCGGCGATGCCGAGAACAATCGGAGCGGCTCTTATTGAAGCGGCAAGGGTCGCATCATGACGGGGTAGCCGAGCGAGACGCTCGGACAGTCTCGGGTCCGCGTCGGCGACCGAGGGTGCAATCCACTCCGGGGAAAGTCGATCGGGCTCGGAAAACAGAATATCCACGCCGATCGCGGCAGGACGCGCCGCAGCAATCTTGTCGAAGAGCCGGGCGACCAGAGTTCGTGGCCACGGCCATTGGCCGAAGCGCCGTAGACTTCCCTCGTCGATCGCGACAATGACCGCGGGGGCGGAAAGCCTTTCGCGCGGGGACAGTTCCTGATACCCGTCGAGCCAGGCCAGGCGCATGGCCCCGATAACCGGCATGTCCTCCCACAGGACGGGCACCAGCAGGACCGCCAGCAGGATAATGCCGTGCCGAACGCCGCGCCGGTTCATGACGGCCCCTAGCCGATTCGCGCTCGATGCCGCCCCGGAGTCCCGAGCGGCCCCCGATTCCGCGCCCGGCGAGCCGTCGCTCAGAGCTCGATCTCCATCCCGTCGTACGCGGCGGACACGCGCAGCGGCTCGCCCGTCCTTGAGATCTCTTCGTAGCGGAGCGTTTCCCGCCAGATCTCGGCGATGCGTTCGTCGTTGTTGGCGGGCTCGTGGTGAAACAGCACTAAGTGCTTTGCGTTGGCGAGCTGGCACAACTCGACTGCGACCACGTTGCTCGAATGGCCCCAGTCTTCCTTCACCGACACGGCCTCCGCGAGCGAGTACATGGCATCGAAAACGACCAAGTCCGCGTCGGCAAAAAAAGCGGCCGCGCCTTCGACCTCGTCGGGAATGTCCAGCCTGTGCTCCGAATCCGTCGAGTACACGATGATCCGGCTATCGCGAACGAACCGGTAGCCGTACGAATCGCCCGAATGGTTCTGCAGCCTGGCGGTCACGCTCCAGCCGGCGATGTCATAGCTTCTGCCCGGCTGAAGGGTGATGAATTCAATCGAAGCAGCAAGGGTATCGAAAGGAACAGGAAAGCTGGGTGGATCCTGCTGTCGCCGGAGAGCTTGCTCGATATTGGAATGGCAGCCGTAGATTCGGATCTTGTTTCCGGGGACGTACGCCGGCCCGAAAAACGGAAACCCCATGATGTGATCCCAGTGGACATGGGACAGGAACACATGGAAAGTGCTTTTTTTCGAAGGGCCATCGCGGCTGAAGACGTGATTTCCGAAAGCGCGCACGCCGCTTCCGAGGTCGCACAGCACGTATTCCTCATCGCCCGCATCAAGCTGCACGCAGGCGGAATTGCCACCGAAAGTATGGGAAACCGCGAAATCGAGTTCGGTGTCCACCCACGCCCGCGCTTTCTCCTGGGTGTCGAGGCCTTTGCCCGAGGCCGACACTATCGCGCTCGCGAGCTTGTCCCGTACCGAAGCGCAGTCCAGGGAAACGGGAATCGATCCTCGCGTTCCCCAGAACGTAACCCACAGAGCCATCGGTCAGGCGCCGTGGGCGGAGTCGTAGGCCTCAAGCGCAGCCGCCGAAACCTTTCCCAGCGCCTCGCGCACAGTCCCGAAGCACTGGAAGACGAGGTTGAAGCGGCTGATCTCGAAGATTTCACGGACCACCGGCTGAAGCGCGGCGACGACGATCATCCCCTCCTGCTCCCGAATTTTCTTCGCCGCTAGCATGAGGACGCGCAGACCAACACTGCTGATGTAGTCGACCTTGGAAAAATCAAGAACCAAGCGATCGCCGCCCTTGCGGCAGGTCGCCACGTAGGTGTTGAGGTCGGACCTCAACCCGTCGGTCGTGCTGTTGTCGATCCGACCGACTGGTGTGAGTACCAACGCGTCTCCGTAACGCTCCTGGGATACACGCATGCATCAGGCTCCGGAACGATTTGACTGGCCCGCTAGCAGGAAGGGCGCCATTGTTCGGCAAATCCGCGGGCAATTGGAGGCTATTCTGATTCATCGCCGAGCCGTCTTCAAGTGCAGGACGCTGACCGAAATACCAGCCAAACAGTGCTAGAATCGCGGCCTTTCGCACCGTCCCGCGTCTCCATGAGCGTCGAGCAAGCGCGCTTCAACATGATCGAGCAGCAGATTCGCACCTGGGAGGTGCTCGACCAGGACGTGCTTGATCTTCTTTATGCGGTACGGCGTGAGGAATTTGTCCCTGTCGCCTACAGGGAGCTAGCGTTCTCGGACCTCGAAATCCCCTTGTACGAGGGCGCCCCCGAAGGCGAGCGCATGATGCAACCCAAAGTCGAGGCACGCATCCTCCAGGAACTGGCAGTAAGAAAGTACGAGCGCGTGTTGGAGGTTGGCACCGGCAGCGGATACCTTGCCGCGCTCCTCGCCGCTCGGGCGCATCACGTGCATTCGGTGGAAATCATTCCTAAGTTGAAGGCGTTTGCAGAGGAGAATCTCAGGCGCGCCGGTGTGGAAAACGTAACCGTCGAGCTCGGAGACGCGGCGCAGGGCTGGCCAGGACACGCCCCCTATGACGTCATCGTACTTACGGGGTCCACGCCCGTCCTGCCGCAGTCCCTCCTCGCGCAACTGAAGACCGGAGGAAGACTGTTCGCCGTCGTGGGCGATCCGCCCGTTATGGAGGCGCGGCTCATTACCTGCGTTGGCCAGGGCTCGCACCACACGATCGATCTCTTCGAGACCTCTCTTGCCCCGCTGAAAAACGCGATGCAGCCCGGGCGCTTCCAGTTCTGATGCTGTTTCAACCGAGTCCCAGGCTGCCGCGGGGCAGCATCGTCGCGATGCTGATTTTCGCGTTTTCCGCCGCCCCCGTCGGCGCGGCGGACCTCCTACAGATCTATCGCGACGCTCTTGCGAACGATGCGACCTATGCCTCCGCGCGCGCGACGCGCGACGCGGGGCTGGAAAGCCTCCCGCAGGGTCTTGCCCAGATCCTTCCGACAGTCAACGCCACGGGGTTCACGCAAGCCAACAATGTCGACATCCAGTTCCGGGACATCGCGGGCACGGGAGCTGCTACCGAGTCTCGGCGGTCGGGCTCAACCGGCGGTTTCACGGTGACGCTGACGCAGCCGCTGTTCAACTGGCAGAACTTTCAGGTCTACAAGGAAGCCGGTTTCAAGGCAGCACAGGCCGAAGCCCTGTTCGGTCAGGCCACACAGGATCTGATCGTGCGGGTTGCGCAGGCCTATTTCGACGTACTCGCCTCGCAAGACAGCTTGGCCTTCATTCAAGGCCAAAAGGTCGCAATCGCCGAGCAGCTCGCGCAAGCAAAGCGCAATTTCGAAGTTGGCACCGCGACCATCACCGATACCCACGAAGCGCAGGCGCGTTTCGATCTCGCAACCTCTCAGGAGATCGCAGCGCAGAGTGACCTCGAAATCAGGAAGCGGACCCTACAACAGATCGTGGGAAGGTTCCCGGAACAGCTTGCGCCGCTGAAACCCAACATCGACCTGAACCCGCCCAAACCCAACTCGATGGAAGATTGGGCCGCCGCAGCGTCAAGCCAGGGCTATCCGGTTCGCGCACAGGAGGCGGCCGTCGAGGTCGCCGTACGCGAGATCGATCGCGTCCGCGCCGGGCATCTGCCAACGCTCAACATCGTGGGTAACGCTGGCCTGAGCTCGTCGGGCCTCAGCACCACCGCGACTGTCAATACCGCTTCAGATACCACCAACTACAATATCGGATTGCAGCTTGCGATCCCCCTCTACGCCGGAGGTAACGTTAGTTCACTAGTCCGGCAGGCCGTCGCCAACCGCGAAAAAACACAACAGGATCTGGAAGGCGCTCGGCGTACTGCGGCACTCAACGCGCGCCAGTCCTTCCTCGGCGTGACCAACGGAATGGCGCAGGTGAAAGCCCTAGAGGCAGCGCTCATCTCGAGCCGCAGCGCTCTCGACTCGAACAAGCTCGGTTATGAGGTCGGCGTGCGCATCAATATCGACGTCCTGAACGCTCAGCAGCAGGTGTTCAGCACGTTGCGCGATCTTTCAAGGGCGCGCTACGACACCATCCTGAACGGACTGCGTTTGAAATCAGCATCGGGAACGTTGACCGACGGCGACGTCGAGGAGATAAACCGCCTGCTCGGTGCCAACTAGCCCTGGGGCGCTCGCCCGGGTTCCGAGGCGCGGCTGAGCAGCCGCTCGCATACGGCAAGCGTTCGCTGGGTTGCGCCGCGATGGGTTGCACAAAAGGCGATCCCCGCTTCCCCTAGGCGCTCGCGCAGCGCCGCGTCGCCGAGCAGCGAGTGCGCCTGGCGTACGGTTTCTTCTGCCGTCTCGACCCGAAGGACCGCACCGGCGGCGACAGCGCTTTCGGCGGCCTGGGCAAAATTGTAGGTGTACGGGCCGATGAGGACCGGCACACCCGCCGCGCAGGCCTCGATTAGATTCTGGCCGCCGTACGGGAGCAGGCTTCCTCCCACGAACGCCACATCGCAGGCGCGATAGTAAGCAGCCATTTCGCCCATGCTGTCCCCGAGCACTATCTTGCAATCGGCGTCCAACGGCTCACCGGAGCTGCGCCGTGCGAACTTGAAAGCTCGCGCGGCAAGAAGCTGTGCAACCGCATCGAATCGCTGAGGGTGCCGCGGGACGATCACCACCAAAGCGTCGTCCAGAGGGTCACGCTTCAAGGCGTCGAGGAGCACCTCCTCCTCTCCCTCCCGCGTGCTCGCGGCGAGGAATATCCTTCGATTTCCAAAGCGCAGCCTGAATTGCTCCGCGAGCCACTCGCTTCCGGGCGCGGGCTCCACGTCGAACTTGAGATTTCCCGTGACTTCGATCGCGCGCGCGCCGAGAGACCGAAGCCGGTCGGCGTCTTCGGCGGTTTGCGCCGCGACAGCGCTCAAACCCGCGAGCGCATCGCGGACCAACGGCCCCACCACGGCATAGCCGCGCGCCGATCTTGCCGACATTCGCGCATTGGCGAGCATGATCGGCACCCGGAAGCGCTGGCACTCCGCCACGAGGTGAAACCATATCTCGGTTTCCATCAAGATCCCGAGCCGCGGCTGGAAATGACGCAAGAAGCGTCTCACTGCGGAGGGATAGTCATAGGCGAGCCAGGCGACTTGCGCAGAATCACCGAAGAGCTGCTGGGCCGCCTCGCGGCCGGTCGCCGTCATCTGGGTGATCAGGAGGTCGCACTCCGGATGGCGTTGCTGCAGCGCCCGCAGCAGCGGCTCCGCCGCGCGCGTCTCACCCAACGACACCGCGTGTAGCCATATCACCGGGCGCCGCGGCGCCGTGCGGTAGAAGCCGAATCGCTCTCCCGGATTTTCGCGGTATCGCGGCTCCTGCCGTCCTCGCCACCAGAGCCGCGCGAGCACGAACGGGAAGGCAAGCCAAAGCAGCAGCCTGTAGGCAATGCGCCACATCAGAACGCCCCCGGCTGCAATGACCGGAAAGCGGTTAGAATGCCGAACATAAGCCGCTGATTATACGGGTTGGCTGGCTCTTTCTTCGCGCCCATGCCCTTGTCCGTAGCGATCATTACGCGTAACGCAGCCTCGCAGCTCGGGGGCTGCCTTGCGAGCATCACCTTTGCCGAAGAAGTGGTGGTCGTGGACTCGGGCTCGACCGATGGGACGATCGAGCTCGCGAGACGCCACGGCGCGCGCGTCATCGCGAAGGAATGGCTCGGATTCGGTCCGCAAAAGCAGTTTGCCGTCGAGTCCGCCAGCCACGATTGGGTGCTGTGCCTAGATGCGGACGAAAGCCTTAGCGAAGACCTGCGCGATTCGATCATCGCCGAGCTCAAGGCGCCGCGCGGCTTCGTCTACGCCATGCCGCGCTGCAACCGATTTCTGGGACGCTGGCTCAGACACGGCGAGGGTTATCCCGACTGGAGCGTACGCCTGTTCCATCGCAAGCACGCTCGCTGGGGCAACGAGACGGTGCACGAAAAAATCGTCACGGTCCTTCCGATCCTCCGGCTGCGCGGCGATCTCCTGCATGACTCGGCCGAGACTCTGGAAAAGTACCTGGACAAGCAGAACCGCTATACCAGTCTGCAGGCTGAATCGCTGCGCGCCGCGGGCCGCCGTGCAAGTCTGATGCATCTGGTATTTTCACCCTCGCTTCGCTTCGTTAAGTTCTATGTGCTGCGGCTCGGATTCCTCGACGGGTTGGCGGGCCTAGTGCACATCGCGATTGGCTGCATGAATACCTTCAACAAGTACGCGAAACTGAAGGCGTTGGAGCGAGCCTCAAGATGACCATATTGGTGACAGGAGGCGCGGGGTTCATCGGATCGAACTTCGTTCTCGACTGGTTCGCGCAGGGAACCGAGCCTTTGGTCAATCTGGACAAGCTCACCTACGCCGGCAACCCAGAGAACCTCAAACCGCTGAAGGACAGCCCGGCGCACGTGTTCGTTCACGGCGACATCGGCGACCGGAAGGCGGTGCGGCGTCTCTTGGAAAAGCACACTCCCCGTGCGATCGTGCATTTCGCCGCCGAAAGCCATGTCGACCGCTCGATCCACGGCCCGGACGAGTTCATCCAGACCAACATTCTTGGGACGTTCGCTCTGCTCGAGGAAACGCGGAGCTGGTGGGAGAAGCAGGCGCCCTCCCAGCGCGACGAGTTCAGGTTCTTGCACGTCTCGACCGACGAGGTGTTCGGCTCCCTCGCGCCGCTCGACCCCCCGTTCAACGAATCGACGCGGTTCGCCCCGAGCAGCCCTTACGCTGCCTCAAAGGCTTCGGCCGACCACTTGGTGCGGGCCTATCATCATACCTACGCCCTGCCGACGCTCATCGTCAACTGCTCGAACAACTACGGTCCCTACCAGTTTCCCGAGAAACTCATTCCTCTGATGATTCTGAACGCGATCACCCATAAGCCCCTGCCAGTCTACGGCGAGGGCGGCCACGTGCGCGACTGGTTGTTCGTCCGGGATCATTGTGCGGCTATCCGCCAGGTACTCGCCAGCGGCCGGGTCGGCGAAACCTACAACGTCGGCGGCCACAACCAGAAGACCAATGTCGAAGTCGTGAACGCGATCTGCGCCCTGCTCGACGAGGCGCGGCCCCACAGCAAGATCCGGCACTCCACCCTGATCACGTTCGTGAAAGACCGCCCGGGGCACGACCGGCGCTACGCGATGGACATCTCGAAGATCGCTCTACAGCTCGGCTGGGGGCCGACCGAGACCTTCGAGTCCGGGTTGCGCAAGACCGTGGCGTGGTACCTAGACAATCCGGAATGGGTGGCGCACGTAACGAGCGGCACGTACCGACACTGGATGGAGAAGAATTACGCGAATCGAGGCGAAGCGTGAAAGGCATCATCCTCGCAGGAGGGTCCGGTACCCGGCTCCACCCGGTGACACAGGTCGTATCCAAGCAACTGCTGCCGGTCTACGACAAGCCGATGATCTACTACCCCTTGAGCACGCTGATGCTGGCCGGAATCGACCATATCTTGGTGATTTCCACTCCACAGGACTTGCCCCGCTTCCGCGACCTTCTCAAGGACGGCACGGACTGGGGCGTGACTTTCGAATACAAAGAGCAACCCCGACCGGCCGGCATCGCGCAAGCGCTTCTCATCGGCGAATCATTCATCGGCAAGGATTCGTGCGCACTCGTGCTCGGGGACAACATCTTCTACGGCCACGACTTGCGCCCGACATTCAAGCGAGCCGCAGCCAGACCCTCCGGGGCAACGGTGTTCGCTTACCGGGTGCAGGACCCGCAGCGCTATGGCGTGATCGAGTTCTCGGGCGACGACCCGGTCAGCATCGAGGAAAAACCAGCGAAGCCCAAGTCGCACTACGCGGTCACCGGTCTCTATTTTTACGACAACGAGGTCGTGCGTATTGCGAAATCGCTCAAACCCTCGGCGCGCGGCGAGCTGGAGATTACCGACGTCAACCGGCGGTACCTCGAACAGACCAAATTGCACGCCGAGAAACTCGGGCGCGGACATGCCTGGCTCGACACCGGTACGCCTGAATCCCTGCTCGAGGCGAGCCAGTTCATCGAAACCGTCGAGCGCCGCCAAGGGTTGAAGGTCGGCTGTCCCGAAGAGGTCGCCTGGCACATGCGCTTCATCGACGATGCCGATCTTGAGAAGCTGGCCGCACGGATGGAAAACAGCGGCTACGGTCGCTACCTGCTGTCGCTAGTGAGCAGCGGCGCGCGAATGCCGCTTGAATGAAAGTCGTTTCCACTCGCCTAGCGGAAGTGTTGCTGATCGAGCCGAAAGTTTTCGGCGATACGCGCGGCTTTTTTTTCGAGAGCTGGAACGAGCGCGAATTCGAGCGCGCAGGAATCGCTGCGAAGTTCGTCCAGGACAACCATTCGCGCTCGCAGAAAGGCGTGCTGCGGGGCCTGCACTACCAGGTGCGCCAGCCGCAAGGAAAGCTGGTCCGCGTCACTGAAGGCGAGATTTTCGACGTCGCAGTGGACATCCGCCGCAGCTCCCCGACTTTTGCCATGTGGGAAGGCACGCGCCTCGGCGCGCAATCGAAGAGCATGCTCTGGATTCCGGTCGGGTTCGCGCACGGATTTTGCGTATTGAGCGATTTTGCCGAAGTGCTCTACAAAACCACGGATTTCCATGCGCCCGAGCACGAGCGCTGCATCGCCTGGAACGACCCGGATCTCAAGATCGATTGGCCCCTGTCGGGCACCCCTGTGTTGTCGCGTAAGGACGCCACGGGAGTGCACCTGAGGGATGCCGAAGTATTTCCGTGAGGATCCTCCTCACCGGGAAGAACGGCCAGGTCGGCTGGGAACTCTCGCGCTCGTTGGCGTTGCTGGGCGAGGTCGTCGCTTTCGACCGCGAGGGGCTGGATCTCGCCGCGCCGGATCAGATTGTGTCGGCGGTGCGCGCGGTCCGCCCCGATGTGATCGTCAATGCCGCGGCCTACACCGCGGTCGATCGCGCCGAGAGCGAGCCCGACGCGGCGCTCACAATCAACGCCGTCGCCGCGGGCATCCTAGCCGAGCAGGCCAAGCGGGCCGGCGCCCTGCTTGTTCATTATTCGACCGACTATGTATTCGACGGCGCCAAGGATGGGCCGTACGCCGAAGAGGATCCGCCCAATCCCCTGAATGCCTACGGCCGCAGCAAGCTGGCCGGCGAATATTCCATTCGAGCCGTTGGCGCCGCTCATTTGATATTGCGCACGAGCTGGGTGTACGCGGCGCGCGGCAAGAACTTCTTCATGACGATCCTGCGATTGCTTCGCGAGAAGAGTGCCCCGCGGATCGTTGCCGATCAGATCGGCGCTCCGACTTCCGCGGGAGCACTCGCCGATGCGACGGCCGAACTTCTGCGCCGCCACGATCCGCCCTTGCTCGCGAGAATGTCCGGTATCTATCACGCCACGGCGGGAGGGAGCACGTCGTGGCATGGGTTTGCTACGCAGATTGCGCGCCTGGAGCAGGCCGCCTTGCCGCAGATGCCTTGCATCGTACCGATTCCGTCGAGCGAGTATCCGCTCCCGGCGGCTCGACCGAAGAACTCCCGCCTGTCGAACGAGAAGCTGCTTCGGTGCTTCGGCGTCAAGCTGCCGCCGTGGGAGGCATGCCTCGAGGCGTGCCACGCCCAGCTGCGTCGGGCCGGCCCGGGGCGCAATTTCTGATCGGCCCGCAGCGATTATTTCCGAGCGAGGGCCCAGACCGAAACCGGAAATTCCGGCTCGTTCACCAGTGATTTGAACCATCCCCGCCGCGCCCAGTGCCGGAAGTTGGCCTGCACGCAGGCGCGATTGCCCCACGAGCCGGTCCGGATCCCTTCGAGGGGAAAGCCGCATTCCGCAAGCAAGTGTTTCATGCCCAGTTCCGTCCATCTCGAACAATCGACGGGAACCTCGTGCACCTTGATCAGGAACGGCGTGGTCACCAGAAAATGCCCCCCGGGCTTCAGCATGCTGTGGACATTCCTACCGGCGCGGTAAGGCCAAAGCAGGTGCTCGAGCACCTGGTCGGCGATGATCAGATCGAACCTCAAGGGCAAGGTCATGCTGCAAACGTCGAAATCGGGAAAATTGGCCTCGGTGAAGGATTGGAAGCCAAGCGGCCTCCAGACTTTCCCAGCCGAAATTTCGAGCGCGTCGAGCTTCGATGGACCGAGCTCGCGAACCAGCCGGAAGCACTCCCTGTACATGACGGTCCTAGCCCAATGCCCGTAGTCGTAGTGGACCGCATCGAGAACTTTCTTGATCGTCTGCTTGTTCTTCTCGGAAAACATGTTCGCGTTAAGGGTTTTTGTCGCGTCTTGCGCTTGCCCGAAGCGCCGACGGCGAGTCTAACGTGTAAGCACCGAAACGATCCAACGCCTGGCGTACTTGAGAAGCGACCAGAAGCTCAACAGCAAGACGGACGCCGGCCCCAGCTTGCCTCCCCTTCGGAGGTCCCAGTAATTGTCCAATTCAGCCTTTTCCATCTCCCACAGCCTGGCGCTTAGCCCACTGTCGCCGTAGTCGGCCTTGAAAGTGAAGGCCAAGGGCAGATTGAGCCTGACTATCTCCTGGCCGGAGAACACGATTTGCAGCAGCCACCAATAATCCTCCATGTATCGCTTGGTCGGGTGGAAGCGGACCGCAAGGTCCCGTCGGAACATGATCGACCTCGATGAAAAGCAGTTCGAGAGCAGCAACCGACGGTGGTCGACGCGGCCGGCCTGCACCGATCCGGGCAGGGGTGAGGGGATTTCCCCGTCTTCCATCCGCTTGCTCGGATGCCCCGTCAGCATCGCGTCCGGGTTGACCCGCATCCAGCCATATTGGATTTCGATTTTCCGTTGATGCCAGCTGTCATCCGCGTCGAGAAAAGCGATGTAAGGTTGCGTAGCTGCATCCCACCCAGCATTGCGGGCATGTCCCGGCCCTCCGTTGGCCGGAAGCGACAGGACCTTGACCCAGTCGACCGGGTGTTCCGCGGCAAGGCGCCTGAGAGACTCGGCTGTTTCATCCGCGCTGCAATCGTCGACCAGTATGACCTCTCGGGGCAGCGCGGTCTGTGCGGCGACGGACTCGAGTGCGCGGCGGATCGTCTGGCCGCATCGGTAGCACGGGATCACCGCACTGACGGGCACATACTCTTTGGCAGGCGACGGCATCTCCGTCCGGTTTTACGTCTTCGTCCAGTAAGGCTGCTTTCCCAGGAGCCGCCTCCCCCAATCCAGAGCGCGCCGAGCAGCCCGCTCCCCCACGACGCGCCACAGGATCAGGCGTAAGCGTACTCTGAGGAGCGCGGCAAAATAGTGGAAGTTGAAGGCAGGCAGGCCGTGCTTCACGCGTGCGGCGCGCATCTCGCGCAAGGAGACGAGAGTGCTTTCCGGACGGCTGCTTATTCCTCCATATTGCATGTCGGTGAGGGCGATTTCCGCGACGTAGCGCGGATCCGAAGTTTTCAGCTCTCTCAGGAGGAATTCATAGTCCCCGGCAACGCGAAACGACTCGTCGAAGAGTCCGTGCTCCTGAAACAGGCCCCGACGAAACATGACCCCCGGGGTGGGCAGGCAAGAGGTGCCGCGCATGAAACTCCTGCGAGCCCTTCCCCAGGACATGCCCAGCTGCGTAATTTCGGCGCCGTTCGCGTCCACCACGATCACCCGCCCATACACGACGCGCTGCGCGGAAGGAACCGCAGCCAGATGCGCCGACATTCTTTGCAGCGCGAGCGGATCATGCAAATAGTCGTCCGCACCGAGAAAGCATATCCAGTCGCCCGTTGCGAACGCCAGACCCTTGTTCCACGCGTGATAGATTCCGCGATCCGGTTCGGAGAGCCAATGATCGATCTTTCCGCGATTGGCACGAAGGATCTCCACGCTGCCGTCCGTGGAACCTCCGTCGATGACGACCAGTTCCCTGGACGCGTAAGTCTGTCTTGCCACGCAGTCAATGCAGCGCTGAAGCGTTGGTGCGCGGTTGAAGCTGGCGACGATGATCGTGATCCTCTGGGGACCCGCGCTTGGATTGGCCATGATGTCGACAGGCGGCTACCGGCCTAGGCGCGGCTATCCCTGATCCGCCGCAGGTATCTGAAGATGCTCGCTAGATGATGGGCCGCAAGGCGGAAGTTCCCGCGGCTCGCGCGCTGAGCGTCATGGGTGATCTCGGCCCGGGGATCGTAGATCACCGAATACCCCTTCGCATGCAGCCGCCAACAGATGTCCACGTCTTCGTAGTACAGGAAATAAGCCGCGTCGAAGCCCCCCACCGCCTCGTAGGTCTCCCGTCGAAACAGCATGAACATGCCCGCTATCCAGTCGACCGGAAGAGGCCCCTGGTCGATCGGATAGACGGCCCCCACGCGCTTCTCGAACGCCCGCAGCAGCAGGCTGGTGCGCGTGGGAAACACCCTAGCGCTGTCCTCCAACGTACCGTTCGAGTTGCGAACCAAGGGGCCGACGACGCCGACGCGCGTGTCCTCGAGCGTCCCTGACAACGATGGCAAGGGATCGGACTCGAAGCGGACGTCCGGGTTGACGACGCAGAACAGGGGCGTATGACAGCGCGTGAACGCCGCATTGTGGTTTGCGCCAAAACCCTTCGGGCTCGCGTTGACGATCTTCTCGACCGGAAAGGACAAGTTCTCGGTTGAAATGGGAACGGAATCAGGCACGTTCTCGGTCAGGATGACTCGAATCTTACCGTCGCAATGGCGCCCTATGTCCCCGAGCAAGTGGCTTATCATCCCATTGTGTCGATGGCTCACGATCGACACGGTAACGCCCGAGGTGTCGGCCATCGCGGGCTCTAGATGAACTCCAGGCGCGGCAAGGGCACCACCAGCCGCGCCGAGGAAAACTTCGGATTTTTCTTGAAAAACTTCCGGAAGTGCCACGGCAGGACAAGGAGATAGTCTGGCTTTCGCGTGAGCACCTCTTCTTCCGAGATGATGGGTATCCTCGTACCGGGGGTGTAGCAGCCGAACTTGTCGGGGTTGACCTCCCCGATCGCGCCGACGTCCTGGTCCGTGATGCCGCAATATTGGAGGATGACGTTCCCCTTGGTCGAGGCGCCGAGGCCGGCCACAGTTTTCCCTTCGGCTCGAGCCTGATGCAGGAAGTCGAGCAGTTCCGCCCTCGAGGCTGCAGCCCGGCTCGCGAACGCTGAGTACGGGTCGAGCGTATCGAGCCTTTTTTCCCGTTCCTCCCCGAGCATGCGCTGCACGGCCGCGCCCGGGGCGGCCGTGCCGCTCGCTTTCTGCACCACCACCGAGAAGCTGCCCCCGTTGACGTCGTTCAACTCGACATCGACGATTGTGAAGCCGATTCGATCCGTCATCCACTTGATCTGCTTGAGGCCGTAATACTCGAGGTGCTCGTGGCACACGGTATCGTAGGAGTTCGTTTCGAGCATCGTCGGCATGTAGCTTTGCTCGAAAACCCATATTCCATCGTCAGCCAGGACGTCGTAGACCTGGCGCATGAATCCAATGGGGTCCTCGAGGTCGTAGAACATCGAAAACGACGTCACGACCTTCGCCTTCTTCCCGGGAAAGCGCTCCTGGAGGGCGCGCGCGGAGAAGAAGTCCGGTATCAGGTGGATATGAGACGGGTAGTGCTCCGCGAACTTGATGCCCGTCGGATCGACGCCGACCAGGATCGCGCCGCGATACGGGTAAGCCTGCAAGGTCGTGCTGTCGTTGCTGCCGATGTCGACGATGAGATCATCGTCGTTCAGAACCACGCTCCGAAGGATCTTGCGAACCTTGTCGCGCAGGTGCGTGACCATGCTGATATTGAGCGCGGAGCGGTAGCCGTAATTCTCGCCGTACATTTCCCGCAGATCGTAGGAATGCTCCAGCTGCAGCAGCCCGCAGGCCGCCTCGCCGCCCGTGCATTTCACGAGCCGGAGAGGACCGCTGGTGATCGCCGCGCGCTTGTCACGGGGAAACGTGCCGGTCAGGGCCTGTACGCCCAAGTCGAGCACGTTCACGAGCTCGGTGTTTCCGCAGATTCGGCATTTCTCGGTTCTTGTGTACATGTGGGTGCGTCGTGGGCCGGTTCCTAGGCGGCGAGCATACGCAAATCGGCGTCCACCATCATCTTCACCAGGTCTCGAAATCCCTTTTCAGGTTTCCAGCCGAGCAGCCGATGCGCCTTGGCACTGTTCCCGACGAGTTGAATCGTCTCGGCGCGCCGGTACGCGTCCGCGTCCTCCTTCACGTATTCCCGATAGTCCATCCCGACCTGCATGAAGGCACATTCGCAAAACTCGCGGACGGAATGAGTCTCGCCGGTGGAGACGACGAAATCCTCTGGGCTCGGCTGCTGCAGCATCAACCACATGGCGCGCACGTGGTCGCCCGCGAATCCCCAATCCCGTCGGGCCGATAGGTTTCCCAGCCTGATTTCCGCCGCAAGCCCCCGCCTGATGCGGGCCAGTTCGTGGGTGATCTTTCGCGTGACGAACGCCGTACTGCGGCGAGGGCTTTCGTGATTGAACAGGATCGCCGAGCATGCGAACAGTCCGTGCCTTTCCCTGTAGATCTGCACCATGAAGTCCGCGTACGCCTTTGCCGCGCCGTAAGGACTGCGCGGACTGACTGGCGTGGCCTCGGACTGAGGACTCTCCGAGGCGTTGGCGAATATCTCGCTGCTCGACGCCTGGCAGAAGCGGATCTCCGCATCCACGCCGCGTATGGCCTCCAGGACGCGCGCCACCGCAATGCCGTTGACCTCTCCAATCGCAAGCGGCTCGTCGTACATCCCGGCGCCGGACGAATAGCCCGCGCAATTGTAGAACTCCGCGGGGCGGTATTCGTCGAGAATTTGCGCGATCCTCGATGCATCGTACATGTCCCAGGCGACCAGTTCGGCGCGCCCGGCCACTTCGGACGGAAGCGAGCGCCGCGCCTCGCCCGGATCCCTGCGCACCACTCCGATTACCCGATATCCCCGCGCGAGCAGCAATTCGGCCAGGTAGCTACCGTCCTGGCCGGTGATTCCGGCGATGAGAGCGGTCCGCAAGGCCATCAGCGGAGATCGAAGCCCAGTGCACGCGCAGCCAGGCGGCTGGCCGGGCCCGCGTGCCGGCTTTTCAGCACCTCATAGAGCGCCGCGCGCGAGTTCCTCTTGAACAAACCGAAGTAGACCGACACCGCGAGATTCGCCAGAGCCGCGGGGCAGCGCGCCACCAGCCAGGCAACGGCTCGGGCGCGCCCGCGAGCGATGTTTGCGAGATGTTTCCGGAACTCCGCGATCGAATACGAGCCCAGCGCCCTGTGAAAAAGCAGAAAGTTGAATCCACGCCACGGCTCTCGCGGGCAAACCGAGCGCTTGGTCGATTCCGGGAAATCGCCGAACGACCACAGCAGGGTGGGCCACTTGAAGCCCCAGATATCGAAGGCGCGGGAAGTCCACATGGCATTTCCGTTGCGGATCCTGATCAGGGGCTGCGCGATCACCTTGGCCGCGCCGAGCGCAGGACTCTGGAATATCACCCCGACGTGGATGAATTGCGTGCCGTAGTAGGGCTTCCGCTCGCGCGCAAGCCAGACTTCGCGCCGGATGACGACTCCGCCTATGAAAGAGAGATAGGTCGCTGTTCGGGCGAAGAAGTCCTCGCTGCGTTGCGCGCCGTATTGGAGATCCTCGTAGACGTCGAGCCGTGGGCTCTCCAGCCTCACCGTGAGGTCGAGGTTGCGCACCTCGGAGTTGACCACCACCAGGTCGGTACGGCCGTCGAGCGCGGCCAGCACCCGCGACACGGCCCCCGGCATGAACACGTCATCGTCGGTCATCAGCCAGCAATACTCGCCCGCAGCGTAGCCCACCGCCTTGTCGTAGTCCCCATCCACGCCCGAGTTGACCTTTTCCCGATAGTAGCGCAGCTCCGGGTGGCGAGCGGCCACCCTGGCGACAACCTCCGGGGTATTGTCGGGAGAAGCGCCGTCCACGACGATCAACTCGACCTCGGCAGTCATTTGCCCAAGAACGGAATCCAGGGTCTCCGCTATGAACGCGGCCCGGTTGTAGGTCGCGATGCAAACGGACAGCCTCAAGGGGTTTCGGGAACTGGGCACGGCGGAGATTCGATGCGAGTCCGGTAGGACTGCTGTCAGATCGAAACATACCTCTGCGACGCTATCAGCGAGAACTGCCGCGCGCTAGGCATTCGGAATTTTCTCTGCTGGTAGTAGTTTTCCGCGAAAGCGAGCCCTTTCAACCTCTGCAGAAAGCCGGGGTCGAAATGCAGCGGGTCCACGAAAAAAGCGTTGACGCCGTTGCGCTCGACCGTCACGAAGCGATAGTTCTGCTTATCGAGGTAGCTCCGCCATCCGGCGATCGATACCCCATAGTACAGCTGCGTCGGATGAGCCGCGGCGATGTCGAAATGCGCCTGGTACTCGATCGTCGCGTTTTGCTCGGGGCCGAAAACGGAGTTGTATTCGACGACCAGAATCCTCGGCCGCACGCCGGCATCGAGGAGTGCCCGGACAACGTAGTAGTCGCAGCCGTCTATGTCGACTGAAAGCACGTCCGGGTCTCGCTCCAGGGCGAGAGACGCGATTTTTGCCGCGATTTCCGGCACGACGAACAGGTGGTGGCATTCGACGCCGAGATTCGCGCGCGAGATCATGCGTGCTGCGCGCTCGAAACGCAGTGCGTCGCCCTCGATCATGATCCCGCCGTGCTTTTCCGCGAGGGCGAGCCAGGCCGTATTGTTCTCGATTCCGCTCCCGGCCCCGATCTCCATGAAATGGCGATTGGTCGAGCCGAGCTGCTTGCGCAGAACGTCGAGAATGCCGTCTTCCCCGTTCTGGCTGAACCCGGAAAACTCCCACGTGGACGGCGCGGTCAGGTCGATTTTTCTCGCGTTCATCATTGCGGCGCCTCGGGCGAGAGCGATGGCGATGTGCTGACGATCGCGAAGATCGAGAAGGTAGTTCCGCAGGACGCCTATCATGTTCTCCTCAAGGTAGCCGGTACGCCACGCCGCGAAACCGTTGCAGTGCAGCAGTGCGCAGGGCCGGCGAAGCCGCGATCGCGAGCGCGGATGCGACCAGCGCCCCCGCGGCTCCGCAAGCCAGCCGGACAGACACGCTGAAGCCTGTGCCGGCACTCAAGGTGTGAGCGAGCACGCCTACCAGCGCCGACACCGCGAATGGAACGCCGACGTCGAACGCGATCCATTTCGCCCCGAGCCCCTTCAGCAGGTGGCGGTGGGTCATCCAGGCGCCGAGGACCATGTACAGCGAATGCAGCCAGAGCCAGGCGAGCGCACCGCCGAGCGCGCCGTAGTGGAGAACCAGGAACACGGTCGACGGGGTCGCGACCAGCAGCAGCACGGCGCTGATCGCCACCTGAAGCCGCGTCGTTCCGTACGCGAGCTGCAGCGCAAAGGGAACGTGCATGACGCCGTGCAGGGCGGTGCCGATTGCGAGAAACGGCAAAAGCAGCCGCGCGCTCCGGGCAAGCCCGGGGTCGCCCGTCCAGGCCTGGACCAGCTCTTCCGGAAACACCGCAAGCAGCATCGCAAGGGGAAAGAGAATCGCGCCAAGCAGGCGCGTGCCCAGGCGATAAGCCTGCTCCAGGCGCTCGGTTTCCCCCGAGCGGACCAGGCTCGAGAAACGCGGATAGACCGCATTGAAGACCGGACCGCTGAACAGGTACAGCGTTCCCGCGAGGGCGAAGGCGATCATATACTGCCCGTACTCGGCGAGACTCAACATCTTGCTCAGAACGACCTTGTCGAGCTGACCGAGCACCATGCCGGCGATGGTGATCGCCGTGACGCCCGCCGAGAAGCGCCAGATCCGCCTCAACTGGCTGCCGTCGTGGAGGACCCTCTCCCGGCCGATGATCCGCCAGCTCGCCGCGCGCGCCGCAAGCGTGTAGGCGAGACCCACTCCAGCCTGCCACAGCAGCAAGGCCGACACGCTGGGCGACACGAACGCGAGCACGAGCACGGCGCCGCCGCTTCCAAGCGTCGCCAAAGCGATGTTGAGCGCGCTGGATACCACGATGCGCTGGGCACCCATCAGGGCGCCTTGATAGAGCTGTCCCGGCCAGCGAGCGGCAATCACCAGGCCTATCAGCATCACGGCGTAAGCGAGATCGTCGAAGGCGAGCGTCTCTGAGCTCAGCCAGCGCGCTGCGATAAAATGTGACAGCGCCAACATGGCCAGCGCGATGACTCCGGCCATGGCCCAATAGATCGTGGCGGCGGTGTGTAGCAACGCCGGTGCACCGGACAGGTCGCCCGACTGCGCTTCGCGGGCGACCTCGCGGTTGACGTTGGTCGCGAGTCCCAGGTCGAGAACCTGTAAGACAGCCTGGGCAGTGACCAGGAATCCTATCAATCCGTAACCCTCGTGACCCAGATACTTGACGTAGAACGGAATGACCGCAAAACCGATGAGCGCGGTCCAAATCGAGCTTGCGAATCCGGCAACGAGATTGCGACCAATCCCCATGGACGTTTGGCGATGCGCATGATGGTCGACGCCACCGGCATCGCGCGCTCTCATTCCCGCTTATAGCGATCCTCGAAGCGAACGATATCGTCCTCCCCGAGATAGCCGCCCGACTGGACCTCGATCAGAAACAAGGGGGTCTTTCCCGGGTTCTCCAGCCTGTGCTTCGTGCCGATCGGTATGTAGGTGGATTCGTTTTCCGATAGCAGCTTCGTCTCGTCATCCCGGGTCACCTTGGCGGTCCCCGATACCACGACCCAGTGCTCGGCCCGGTGGTGATGCATCTGCAGCGACAGCGCTTCGCCCGGCTTGACCATGATTCGCTTCACCTGGAAACGCTCGCCTGCGTCGATACTTTCATAGTAGCCCCATGGGCGGTAGACGCGGCTGTGCGAAACGTGCTCGGTCCGGGCGTTCCGGTCGAGTGTCTCGACGACTTCTTTGACCTCCTGCGAGCGCGACTTGTCGGCGACGAGCACAGCGTCGTCGGTCTCGACCACCACCAGATCGGTCGCACCAAGCACCGACACCAGACGACTCTCGGCGCGAACATAGCATCCCTTGGCATCGCGCAAGTTGACATCGCCGTGCACGACATTCTCTCTCTCATCCTTGTTTCCGGTTTCCCAAAGCGCGGCCCACGAACCCACGTCGCTCCAGCCGATGTCGGCCTGAACCATCACGCTCGCCGAAGTGCGTTCCATCACCGCGTAATCCACGGAGTCCGAGGGGCAGGCCTCGAACGCAGCCGGGTCCAGCCTCATGAAATCGAGGTCGCTCTTGCCCGCCTGCCACGCCGCCTTCGCTGCAGTGGCTATGTCCGGGCGGAAGCGCTGCAGCTCCTCGAGAAACCGCCTCGCCAGAAACACGAACATTCCGCTGTTCCAGAAGAACCTGCCGCTCGCGACGTAGCGGCGCGCCGTTTCCAAGTCGGGCTTTTCGACGAAACGCGCGACCCGAAAGCTGCCCTTGCTCTCGGAGATGGGTTCGCCGCGCTCGAGATAGCCGTATCCGGTCACGGGGCCCCGCGGCGTGATCCCGAAGGTAACCAGCGACCCGCCCGCAGCCAGAGGCAGGGCGGTGGCGATCGCCGCGTGGAAAGCCGGCACGTCCTGGATCAGCTGGTCCGAGGGGAGAACGAACAAGCAGGCGTCCGGTTCCCGGCTCTGGACATGCAGCGCCGCGACCGCAACCGCCGGCGCGGTATTGCGCCCTACCGGCTCCAGGATCTGCACCTCGGGCTTCACCCCGATTTCTCTCAGCTGCTCGGCGACGAGAAACCGGTGCTCGGCGTTCGAGACGATGATCGGGGCGCGGGCGCCCTGGACTCCCTGCAGCCGCGCTACCGTCTCCTGAAGCAGGCTGCGCTCGGAGGTCAGCGGCAGGAACTGCTTCGGCAGGAGGCGCCGCGACATCGGCCAGAGACGGCTGCCCGAGCCGCCCGACAGAACCAGAGGATGGAAAGAAGTGGTCACCGCACGTCTTGCGCCCGGATAAAGCGCGTATTGTAGTGGTACGAGATAGCCTCAGATAGGGGCTTGCTAGAATCCTGCGTCGCCGATCAGCGGCGCCTTCAGCGTCTGGGCATGCGCGTTCTTGTTACGGGTGCATCGGGTTTCATCGGTGCTGCACTTTGCCGAGAGCTGCTCGCGCGCGGGCACGAAGTGCGAGCGGCGGTACGGCGCGTGACCCCGGCGGAGGGCCTGTCCGGTGCGCAGCAGGTTCTCGTCCCGGACCTCGCCACGGATTTCGACCGGCGCACGCTGCTCGCACACACGGACGTCGTCGTGCACCTCGCGGCGATCGCGCATCGGGCTGCGCCGGAAGCCGAGATCAGGCGCGTCAACGTCGATGCGACGCTCCGCCTGGCTGAAGCGGCAGGCGGGCTTGCCCGCCGCTTCGTCTTCATGAGCTCCGCCAAGGTGCATGGCGAAGACTCTGGCGACCGTGCTTACGCCGAAACCGACCCGACTCGTCCACAGGACGCCTACGGGCGCGCGAAGCTCGAAGCCGAGCGCGCCCTCAGCGACTTGGCCGCGCGCAGCGGAATGGAACTTGCCCTGATCCGGCCGCCGCTGGTATACGGCCCCGGAGCCAAGGCCAACTTTCTGCATCTGCTGCGGTGGGTCGACTCCGGCCTGCCCTTGCCCCTCGCGAGCGTGCACAACCGGCGCAGCCTGATCTACGTCGGCAACCTGGCCGATGCCGTCGCCCGATGCGTGGAGCATCCGAGCGCGCCCGGCTCCCTTCTCGTGGGCGACAACGAGATCGTTTCGACCCCCGAGCTTACCCGCCGTATTGCCCGGTCGCTCGGAGGTCGGGCAAGGCTTGTCCGGATGCCGACCGGATTCCTGCGGTTTCTCGGGACAGTCTCGGGCCGCGGCGAGGAAATCAAGCGCTTGACCGGAAACCTCGTGATCGACACTTCCAAATCGCGACGGTTGCTCGATTGGCACCCGCCTCGCACGCTCGACGAGGGTCTTGCCGAGACCGTCCGCTGGTTCAGGTCGGGGCGCGGCTGAGATACACTTGACGCGATGTCCTTCGTCGTCGAATCCACCCAGGCCTCCGCCACGCACATCCCGATTTCCGCCCGAATCGAGCGCGAATTGCTGGTGGCGCTGGCGTTCGTGCTTCCGCTTTTCGAAGCCCCCAAGAACATCCTGTGGGTCGCGCTGCTTGCCGTTTGGGTGGTGAACCGCTGGCGCGCGCAAGCGTTTGGCGGCCGCTGGGACCATTGGGACACGCTGATCGCCGCCTGGATCGCTTCCGGCTTCGTGGTCGCGGCGTTCGCGGGGATCCGCGACGACGAGTGGCGGGCGGCCGCGGACATTGTGCGCTACGGCAGCGTGCTGTGGATGCTGAAGCGCAGCCGCTATCCGGATTCGACCTGGTCCGCGCTGATCGCCGCGATCGTCTCCGGAACGGTGGTCGCGCTCGCATGGAGCTATTACGACACGGTTTCCGCGAACGAATACCGCGCGCTGAATCTCAATTCGGTCGGCCATGTCAACCACAGCTCGAACTATCTCGCGATCGTGTTCGGCGTCACCCTCATGGCGGCGAGAGCCCGCTGGCCGGGCTCGAGCATGCTCCGGCATGCCGCCTATAGCGCCTTGCTTGCCTTGCTTGTCGCGTCGCTGTTCTGGATGCAGAGTCGCGCCACCGTTGGGGCGGCGTTCTTTACGGCATTCGTGCTCCTCTCCGTCTACGCGGTGCGACGACGGCAGAACCTCGGCCCGGTGGCGCTGGCCGCCGTCGTTGCCGCCGGCGCAGTGCTTGTTCTCAGCCCCCAGGTCGTTCGGAAGAACACCATGTTCATGGAGAAGAGCTACTGGCTCAACGGCCGCGACCAGATCTGGCGCGTGGGCGTGTCCGCGTGGCGCGAGTTTCCGGCGTTCGGTGTCGGCATGGGGAACTTCGGCCGCATCGACACCCGGCGCCTTGAATCATGGAGCGAGAAACGGGGCGAGGCGTTCGACCCGCAGGCGTTCCTAACCGGGCCGCACGGGCACAGCCTGTTCGTCAACTCGCTGGCCGAACGCGGGCTGTTCGGACTCGGCGTATTGCTCGCCGTGCTCGCCGCCTGGGCCGTCGCCCTAGTTCGCCGGCTCCCCGATGCCCACGCCCCGCCGCTCGTGTGGATCTATTGGGGCGGAGCGGCCGGTGCCTGGATGATCACGATCGGCGCAGGCGTATTGAATACGACGCTTCACCACGAACAGGCTCTGCTGAGCGTGCTTCTCCTCGGCGGATGGCTGTCTCTCTCCCGCAGAATATAATCCGGACAAGCGTGCACCCATGCATTCCAGCACTTTCTTCGCCGAAGCTGCAAAGATCGCCCAGACGATAGACGCCGCGGGCGTCGAGACCCTGGCAAGAGAGCTCGCCGAGCTCAGGCAGCGGGGAGGCAGGCTTTTCTTTCTCGGCGTGGGCGGTAGCGCCGCGAACTGCAGCCACGCGGTCAACGATTTCCGCAAGCTCTGCGGCATCGAGGCGTATACCCCCGTCGACAACGTCGCCGAGCTGACCGCCCGCACCAACGACGAAGGCTGGGATACGGTGTTCGCGGCCTGGCTCAAGACCAGCAAGGCGACCCGGAACGACGCCGTGTTCGTTTTCTCCGTTGGCGGCGGCAACCTGGAGAAGAACGTCAGCGCGAACATCGTGGCCGGCTTGAAGGAGGCCAAGCAGCGCGGCATGAAGGTCTTCGGCGTGGTGGGACGCGACGGCGGCTATACCAAGCAGGTCGGCGACTGCGTCGTGGTCGTGCCGACGGTCGACGCCTCGCGCGTCACACCGCATACGGAAGCGTTCCAGGCGGTCGTGTGGCACTGCCTGGTTTCGCACCCGGCGCTCCAGCAGATGTCGACCAAGTGGTGAGTCAGAGCGGGCCGTGAGGCGCGCCGTCTTTCTCGACCGCGACGGCGTCATCAATGAATCCGTCGTCCGGGACGGCAAACCTTATCCGCCGGAGTCGTCCGCGGAGATGCGGATCATCGCAGGCGTGCCCGAGTCGCTGGCATCCCTGCGCAATGCCGGATTCCTGAATATCGTGGTAAGCAATCAGCCCGACGTGGCGACGGGCAGGCAGAGCGTCGCGATCGTCGAGGCGATGCACAGGCGTCTGAGGGAAGAACTGCCGCTCGACGACATCAGAGTCTGCTATCACCGCGACGCCGACGGCTGCGAATGCCGCAAGCCGAAGCCCGGAATGCTCCTGCAGGCCGCGCGCGAGCTCGGCATCGACTTGGCGAAGAGCTATATGGTGGGCGACCGCTGGCGGGACGTGGCTGCGGGCCAGGCCGCCGGATGCGCGAGCTTCTTCGTCGACTACGGCTACCGCGAAAAGCACCCCGAGCCGCCCTATATCGCGGTAAAATCGTTAGCTGAAGCCGGCGCCCACATCCTCGCCGGCTTTCGTATAGAAAACAAGGACTAGCGCAATGAGCTCAGCACCCAAAATCAAGGTAAAGCTGTTCGCCGATGGGGCCGATCTCACCGGCATCAAAGAGATGGCTTCGAACCCGGCGATCAAGGGTTTCACGACCAACCCGACGCTCATGCGCAAGGCTGGCGTCACCGACTACAAGGGGTTCGCTTCGCAGGTCCTGCAAATCGTCGGCGGGCGGCCGATCTCGTTCGAGGTCTTCGCCGATGAATTCGGCGAAATGGAAAGGCAGGCGCACGAGATCGCATCCTGGGGCAAGAATATCTACGTCAAGATCCCTGTCACGAACACGAAAAGCGAATTCTGCGGCCCGCTTGTCCAACGCCTCTCTCGCGCCGGAGTGCAGCTCAACGTCACCGCGCTGATGACGGTGGATCAGGTGAGGCGCGTCACCGACCGGCTCGCCCCCGACACGCCGGCCATCATCTCGGTCTTCGCCGGCCGCATCGCCGACACCGGACGGGATCCGATACCGATTATGGCCGAGGCCGTGAAAGTGATGAAGGCAAGACCCAGGGCCGAGCTCATTTGGGCGAGTCCGCGCGAACTGCTCAACATCGTCCAGGCCGGCCAAGTGGGCTGCCACATCATCACGGCGACCAACGACATCCTGAAAAAACTGTCGTTGGTCGGCAAGGACCTAGACGCCTATTCGCTCGAAACCGTCGAAATGTTCCACAAGGACGCGAAAGCGGCCGGCTACAGTATCAGCACCCGCGCAGCGGCCTGAGTCGAACGTAGTCATCAACTATCGGAAGCGTCATGTTCAAGAGCGTTCTCGTCACCGGCGGCGCCGGCTACGTCGGCAGCCTGTTGACTCCGCAACTGCTCGACCTGGGCTACCAGGTCACCGTCTACGACATCATGTACTTCGGGGACGATTTCCTCCCCAAGAGCCACCCGAAGCTCAAGGTGGTTCACGGCGACATCCGCGATGTCGCGAAGCTCTCCGGGTCGCTCAAGGGCATCGAGGCTGTGATCAATCTGGCCTGCATCTCCAACGACGCCAGCTTCGAGCTCGACGAGAAGCTCTCCACCTCGATCAACCTGGACGCGTTCGAGCCAATGGTGATCGCGGCCAAACGGGCGGGCGTCAAGCGCTTCATTTACGCCTCCTCGAGCTCGGTCTACGGCGTGTCGGACGCGCCCGACGTGACCGAAGATCATCCGCTGGTACCGCTCACGCTCTACAACAGGTACAAAGGCATGTGCGAGCCGCGCCTGTTCAAGCACCAGTCTCCGGAATTCGTCTGCGTGACGATACGGCCGGCGACGCTGTGCGGATACGCGCCGCGCCAGCGCATGGACCTTTCGGTGAACATTCTGACCAACCACGCGATCAACAACCGCAAGATTACGGTATTCGGCGGCTCGCAGAAGCGTCCCAATCTGCACATTCAGGACATGGTGGATCTCTACGAGCTCCTGCTTACCGTACCCGACGGCAAGATCGCCGGAGAGATTTTCAACGCCGGCTTCCAGAATATGTCGATCATGGAGATCGCGCAGATCGCCAAGCGCGTCGTGCAGGAGGCATTTCCTGAAAAAAGCGACATCCCCATCGTCACGACGCCGACCGACGACACCCGTTCCTATCATGTGAACTCGGACAAGATCCAGCGCGTCCTGGGCTTCCGGCCGAAGCACACCATCGAAGATGCCGTGCGGGACCTGTGCACCGCTTTCAAGGCCGGCAAGCTCCCCAACAGCATGGAGGACACGTTCTATTTCAACGTCCGGCGGCTGAAATCCCTGAAGGCGGCATGACGGACCGGCCCCTCGCGGTCGTCACCGGCGGCGCCGGATTCATCGGCAGTCACATGGTCGATCTGCTCGTCGACCGCGGTTTTTCGGTGCGGGCGATCGACAACCTGAGCGGCGGCCGCGCGGACAATCTCGAGCAGCACCGGGGTAACCCCGCCGTGACCCTGGAGGAGCGCGACATCCGCAGTTTCCGCCCGGACGATCCGCTTTTCCGCGGCGCCCGATACGTGTTCCATTTTGCCGGTATCGGCGACATCGTGCCCTCGATCGAGCAGCCGCTCGAGTACCTGTCGACCAACGTGCAGGGCAGCGTCCACATGCTCGAGTGCGCTCGGCACGCGCGCGTGGAGAAGCTCGTCTACGCCGCTTCCTCGTCCTGCTACGGACTAGCGAAGGTGCCCACACGCGAAGATCACCCGATCGATCCCCGGTATCCGTACGCGCTGTCGAAGTATCAGGGCGAGCAGGCGGTATTGCACTGGCATCGCGTGTACCGGTTGCCGGTCAACTCGATCCGCATCTTCAATGCCTATGGCACGCGCTCGCGCACCTCCGGAGCCTACGGCGCGGTGTTCGGAGTGTTCCTGCGCCAGAAGCTGGCGGGCAAGCCCTACACCGTGGTCGGAGACGGCACGCAGTCGCGGGATTTTCTGTACGTCACCGACGTGGCGCTCGCATTCCTCGCGGCGGCGCAGACTCCGCGCGTCGGCGGCGTCTATAACCTCGGCGCCGGGAAACCCCAGTCGGTGAACCGGCTGGTGGAGCTGCTCGGCGGCGAGAAGATTCGCGTTCCGAAGCGCCCCGGCGAGCCCGACTGCACCTGGGCCGACATCTCGCGCATCACCTCGGAGCTCGACTGGCGTCCGACGGTGGGCTTCGAAGAGGGCGTCGGGAAGGTGCTCGCCGCCATCGAGTACTGGCGCAACGCCCCTCTTTGGGATCCGGAGTCGATTGCTACGGCGACACGGACCTGGTTCCAGCATCTTGGCGCGGAGTGCTGACCGTGCTGTCGTCCCTCACCGAGAAATACGGCTACAAGATCAAGACCGCCGAGGAGCTGAAGCGGATCGTCGGCTCCCGCCCGCGCGCGAAGAAAGTGATCATGTGCCACGGCGTGTTCGACGTAGTCCACCCGGGCCACCTGCGCCATCTGCTCTACGCGAAGAGCAAGGCCGATATCCTTGTCACCAGCATCACCGCCGACGTCCACATCAGCAAGGGGCAGTACCGTCCCCACGTGCCGCAGGAATTGCGCGCGCTGAACCTCGCCGCCTTCGAAATCGTCGACTATGTCGTCATCGATACGAACGCCACCCCGATCCAGAACATCGCCCTCCTGCAGCCGGATTTCTTCGCCAAGGGCTACGAATACACGGCGAGCGGGCTCCCGTCCAAGACGCAGGAGGAGGTCATCGCGCTGCAAAAATACGGCGGGGAAGTGATCTTCACGCCGGGCGACATCGTCTACTCCTCCTCCAAGCTCATCGAACTCGCACCGCCGTCGATCAAGCACGAGAAGCTGCTCACGCTCATGGAAGGCCAGGGTCTCACCTTCGACGCCTTGCGGTCGGCGCTCGATCGGCTGGACCGGTTCCGCGTGCACGTCGTCGGAGACACGATCGTGGACAGCTATACCCAGACCGCGATGATCGGAGGGCAGACAAAGACGCCGACGATGAGCGTGCTCTACGAGCGTCGAGACGACTACATCGGCGGAGCAGCCATCGTCGCCGAGCATCTGCGTGCGGCCGGGGCGCAGGTCGCGTTCTCCACCGTCCTCGGCAACGATGCGCTCAAGGACTTCGTCCTCGAAGGCCTCCGGAGCCGCGGCGTGGTCTGCCGCGAGATCGTCGATCAGACGCGACCCACCACCAACAAGAACGCGATCGTCGCGGGCGGCTACCGCCTGCTCAAGGTCGATACGCTGGACAGCCGCTCGATTTCCGACGAGATTCTCGAGCGCCTTGCCGCGGCAGTCCGGACCGAAAAGAGCGACGCTCTCGTTTTCAGCGATTTCCGCCACGGGATATTCAACCGCCGCACTATTCCCCAGCTCATAGCGGCGATCCCGCAAGGAGTATTCAGGGTCGCCGACAGCCAGGTCGCGAGCCGCTGGGGGAACATCACCGAGTTCAAGGACTTCGACCTGATCACCCCCAACGAGCGCGAGGCGAGGTTTGCTCTTGGCGACCAGGACTCCGGGGTGCGTCCGCTCGCCTCGGCGCTGTACGATACGGCGCGATGCAAGACGCTCATTCTCAAGCTCGGCGAGCGCGGGGTGCTGACCTGCCGCAGCGCCGAACACGAGTCGCTCGATTCCTACATCGTGGTGGATTCCTTCGCCGAGCGGGTCGTCGACGCGGTCGGCGCGGGCGATGCGCTCCTCGCCTACGCGACGCTCGGCAAGCTCGCGACCGGATCGGATGCCGTGGCTACCGTACTCGGCTCGATTGCGGCGGCGTGCGAATGCGAGCTGGACGGCAACATTCCCATCACCCCGGTAAACGTCATGGGCAAGATCGACGACATCGAGCGCCATGCCAGCTACAACGAGCGCGGGCGGCCGTGAAAATCATCGTCGTCGGCCTCGGGGTGCAGGGCTACAAACGGCGCGCGGTCGCGAAGGAGGAGTTCGTCGCCGCGGTCGACCCGGTCAATGCCGAAGCGCAGTACCAGCGGCTGCAGGATGTTCCCACCGACCTCTACGACGCGGCGCTGGTGTGCACGCCCGACCAGGCGAAGGTCGAAGCGCTGGACTATCTCCTGTCCCGGGGCAAGCATGTTCTGGTCGAGAAACCGCTGTGGGCGCCTCGCGATGAGGATATCGAGCGCCTGGGAAAGCTCGCGCGCGAGCGCCGCGCGGTCTGCTATACGGCGTACAACCATCGCTTCGAGCCGCACTACGTTCGCATGCGCGGCGTCATCGCCTCCGGAATACTCGGACAGCTCTACCACTGCAGGATGTTCTACGGAAACGGGACGGCCCGCCTGGTACGGGAATCGGCGTGGCGCGACCAGGGAGCGGGCGTGCTGCCCGATCTGGGCTCGCACCTCCTGGACACGGCGCGGTTCTGGTTCGGCGATCCGGTCGGCGATTTCTCCGTGCATTTCGCACGCCGTTTCGAAAACCGCGCGCCCGACCACCTGGTCATCGGGTCGCGCGGCGCGCGGCCGCAGTTGGAGCTCGAGATGACACTCCTGTCCTGGCGCAATCATTTCACCTGCGACCTGTTCGCCGAGCGCGGCTCGGCGCACATCCGCTCCCTGTGCAAGTGGGGGCCGACCACTTTCACCCTGCGCACCCGCGTCCTGCCTTCGGGGCGGCCGCCCGAGGAATCCGTCACGCTGACACAGGACGATCCGACCTGGTCCGCGGAGTACGCCCATTTCAGGTCCCTGTGCGAGCGCCGGGAGGCGACCGATGTCTCCCGCGACCTCTGGCTGCAGCGGCTGCTGCGGGGACTCGGCGAGCAGGCGATGAAGGTTGCGGGGGCCTGAAGGGCATGCGGGTCGGCTTTGCGGGCATGACTCATCTCGGCGTGAATTCCGCCGCGGCGGCGCTCGCGCGCGGATTCGAAGTCGTCGGATATGACGCAGATAGAAACGCGATCGCGGGCCTGCGGCGCGGCGAGCCGAACATCGTCGAGCCCGGCCTGCCCGAGGTCCTGCAGAAGCATGCCGCCAGGGCGAGCTTCACCGCGGACATCGCCGATCTGTCGCGCTGCGACCTCGTATACATCGCCTCGGACGTTCCCACCGACGATTTGGGCGCGAGCGACCTCGCGGGCATACGCCAGCTGATCGAAGGGGTCTCGGCGAAGCTTGGGCAAGGCGCGGTGCTCGTAGTCCTGTGCCAGGTCCCGCCCGGTTTCACGCGCGCCCTCGCGCTGCCCCGCGAGCGGCTTTTCTACCAAGTCGAAACCCTGGTGTTCGGCCACGCAGTCGAGCGAGCCATGCATCCGGAGCGGATCATCCTCGGATGCGCGGATCCGGCGGCGGTCCGGCCGAAAGCACTGGAACAGTTCCTGTCCGCCTTCGCCTGCCCCATCCTGCCGATGCGCTACGAGAGCGCCGAGCTCGCGAAGATCGCGATCAATTGCTGCCTGGTGTCCTCGGTCAGCGTCGCGAATACCCTCGCCGAGCTGTGCGAAAGCCTGGGCGCCGCCTGGCCGGAGATCGTTCCCGCTCTGAAGCTCGACAAGCGCATCGGGCAGCACGCGTACCTCGCGCCCGGCTTGGGCATCGCCGGCGGGAACCTGGAACGCGACCTCGCGACGGTCTGCCGTCTCGCGGACGAGCGCGGCACCGATGCCGGCGTGGTGCGCGCCTGGATGGCGAACAGCCGCTACCGCAGGGACTGGGCCCTGAACGAGCTCCACGGGGCCGTTCTCTCGAAGCTGGAAGATCCCGTGATCGCGGTGCTCGGCCTCGCCTACAAGCAGGACACCCACTCGACCAAGAATTCCCCGTCGCTCGCCCTGCTCGCCCACCTCGCTCCTTTCCGCGTTCGCGTCTTCGATCCCGTGGTGCCCGCGTCCGCGGCCGCCCATCCCCGCTGCCACGCCTCGACATCGGAGCTGGACGCCTGCGAGGGGGCGGATGCGCTCGCGATCATGACGCCCTGGACACAGTTCGGCGCGCTCGACCCGGTGCGAATCGCCAAGACGATGCGCGGCAAGCTTGCCCTCGACCCGTACGCGGTGCTGAAGGCCTCAGCGTGCCGCGCCGCCGGCCTCGAGTACCGCACGCTCGGGGGAACATGATCACCCATCTGAACTCCGCCCCCACCAAGCCGGAGCGCGTGGCGCTGCTCGGCGCTCGGGGCTTCATCGGCGCAGCGCTTCGGAAGCAACTGGACGTCCGGAAAATTCCCTACCTCGCCCTGACTTCATCCGATGTGGATCTTTCCGCATCTTCGGCCCCCGACAAGCTGGCTACGCTGATCAAGCCCAGTGACTCGGTCGTCATGCTCGCCGCGCTCACCCCCGACAAGGGCCGCGACGTCGCGACGATGATGAAGAACTTCGCGATGATGCAGAACACCTGCGCGGCGGCCGGAAAAATCAGCTGCGCGCATTTCGTCTATTTCAGCTCGGACGCCGTGTACAACGCCGCCGACGCCCTTGTCACGGAAGAAACGCCCCCTTCCCCCCAGGATCTCTACGGGGCGATGCACCATACGCGCGAGCTCATGGCGCGCAGCCTTCCCAAGGTACCGGTCCTGGTGCTGCGTCCGACGCTGATCTACGGACTGGACGACACCCACAACTCCTACGGCCCGAACCGGTTTCGCCGCGCCGCGCAGAAGGACGGCAGGATCACGCTGTTCGGCGGCGGCGAAGAAACGCGCGATCACATCCACGTCGACGACGTCGCCGCGCTCACCCTGCGCTGCCTGCTACGCCGCAGCACCGGAACACTGAACGCCGCGACCGGAGTCTCGCACTCGTTCCACGAGGTCGCCGAAGTCGTGGCCAAGCAGTTCAAGACCGCCGTGGAGATCGTCAAGACGCCCCGAGCCCATCCCGCCACGCATCGCCACTACGACATTTCCGCCGCGATCAAGGCGTTTCCCGACACCCGCTTCACCGGAATCGAGCAAGGCGTCGCGAGTGTACACCGTGAAATGCTGGGGAAGAGCTGATGGCCGAGATGAATCTTCTCGCAAGGCTGCCCCAGACCCGGCGCAACGTCGAAGCGCGCGCCCGGGCGAAAACGGGGGAGCACGTCGCGATCGCCTGCAGGTTCGGGGAAATGTACTTCGACGGCCCGCGCGAGTACGGCTACGGGGGCTACCGGTACGACGGGCGCTGGATTCCGGTGGCGGAGGACATCGTCCGGCACTTCGGACTGGCGGCGGGCGACCGGATCCTCGACGTCGGCTGCGCAAAAGGCTTTCTCGTGAAAGACCTGATGAAGGTATGCCCGGGGCTGGAAGCTTTCGGTCTCGAAATCTCGGAATACGCACTGAAGCATTGCGAGACGGAGGTGGTCGGGCGCCTGCACCTGGGAAACGCCACGAGCCTGCCCTTTCCGGACAGATCGTTCGGCGCGATCATTTCGATCAACACCATTCACAACCTGGATCGCGCCGGCGTCATCCGGGCGCTTCGCGAGATAGAGCGGTTGGCGCCGGGGCGCGCGTTCGTGCAGGTCGACGCGTACCACACGCCGGAACAGCGGGAGCTCTTCATGCAATGGGTGCTGACCGCGAAATTCCACGACTATCCGAGCGGCTGGCTCGGCGTCTTCGAAGAAGCGGGTTACACTGGCGATTGGTATTGGACGGTGCTGGAGCGCTAGGATTTTGCCGGGGAACGGATGAAAAAATACGCGATTCTTGGAGGCGGAGGATCATTCGGCATACACACGGCGCTCTACCTGCTCGACCACGCGGATCCGAGCCTCGTCATCGGCGTGGGCCGCAATCCCCTGCGCCCCGAGCCGTTCTCCCTCAACGTCGAGAAGCGCAGGAACTACCGGTATCACGCCTACCACATCACCTACGAGCTGGATCTCCTCCTCGAGCTCCTGGACAAGGAAAAGCCGCAGATCATCATCAACTACGCCGCCCAGGGAGAGGGCGCCGTGTCGTGGAAGCATTCCTGGCGCTTCTTCGAGACCAATTCGATGGCGCTCGCACGGCTGTGCGAAGAGTTGATGAAGCGCACCTGGCTCGAGCGCTTCATCCAGATCGGGACATCGGAAATGTACGGATCGGTTTCGCACGCGGCGAAGGAAGACGAACCGATCAAGCCGACCAGTCCCTACGCTGCATCGAAGGTCGCGTTCGACATGTACCTGGAGTCGGTGCACAAGTTTCTGAAGTTCCCGATGAACATCATCCGGCCGTCGAATGCCTACTGTCCCGGACAGCTGCTCCACCGAGTGGTTCCGAAGGCCATCGTCTGCGGCTTGACCGGGAGCAAATTGCCGTTGCAGGGAGGGGGCAGGGCGGAGAAATCGTATATCCACGCGCGTGACCTCGGGCGTGCGATCCACCTGGTGGCGGAGAAGGCACCTCTCGGCAGGATCTACAACGCCGGTCCGGCCGAGCCGACGAGCATCCGGCGAGTGGTCGAGCTGTGCGCGGAAGCGCTGGGAATGCCCTTCGAGCAGTTGTGCGAGATGGCGCCCGACCGCCTGGGGCAGGACTCGCGCTACTGGCTCGACTCGGGCGCGATCAAGCGCGACGTCGGCTGGGAGCCGGCGATCGACTGGAAAGAGGGCCTGCGCGAGATGGTCGAGTGGGGGCGCAAGTATCTCGACCAGCTGCGGGAATGGCCGACCTCCTACACGATGCGCGGGTGAGACGGATGAGCGCGCTTTCCCACGAGAGCATTCTCAAAGCCGGGCGCTACAAGGGCGTGAAGGTAGGCACAGCCGAGGCAGAGTCGGCGAAGGCCATCCTGCGCTTCATGATCCGTCTGCGGATGTGCGAGGAAGCGCTCGCCCGCGAATATCATCCCGCGGACGAGATGCGGTGCCCGGTGCACTTCTGCATCGGGCAGGAGGCCGTTCCGGCGGCCTTGTCGGTGACTCTGCGGGACGACGACTATCTTTTCTGCCACCATCGTTCCCACGGCTACTACCTCGCGAAGGACGCCCCCATGGACGCCCTCTTTGCCGAGCTCTACGGCAAGGCCGGCGGGGCAAACGGAGGGCTCGCCGGGTCGCAGGACATCTCCTTTCCCTCGAGAAGGTTCTACAGCGGCGCCATACTCGCGGGCGCGGCTGCCATCTCTCTCGGCGCCGCCCTGGCCTGCCGCTTGAGGGGCGGGTCGCAGGTGGCCGTGGCCGGATTCGGAGAATCGGCGACCGACGAGGGAATCCTCTGGGAAACTCTGAACTATGCGGCTGTCGCCAAGCTCCCGGTCATTTTCGTCTGCGAGAACAACAACTACTCGGTGTTCTCCCCGCAGCTCAAGCGGCAGGCGCTCGACAACATCAGCGCGCGAGTCGCTTCCTTCGGAGTGCGAAGCACGGCGATTTTCGGAAACGACGCGATGGAGGTCCAGCGGACGCTGAGCAGGGAGATCGGTCTAGCGCGCGCCGGACAAGGCCCGGCTTTCATCGAGGCGTATACCTACCGATGGAGCGGACACTACGGTCCGGAAAGCGACGACCTCGTCGGCTACAGGAATGCGGCCGAGATCGAGGCGTGGAAGCAAAACTGCCCCATCTCGCTACTCGAGGAAGCGATGCAGAAAAGCGGCACCCATCCGCGGGCCGAGCTCGAGGGGTTCAGGCGCGAAGTCGCATCGGAAATCACCCGCTGCTTCAGCTTCGCCAAGTCGAGCCCGTTTCCGGCGGTACCGGACTGGCAAGCGCTCAACTTCGCGGCCGGCAGCCCGCTGGCCGACCGGCTTCTCGCCGAGGTCGAGCTTGCCGACTTCGATGCCCAGCAGGAATCACAGCAGGCGAAGGGCTACTGAGGCCGCAGACCGTGGCAGGCACCGCGCCATCCGGCATCGAACGGCCCGCAACGCACGCAACCGGCTCCACCGAGCAGGCAGAGATCAGCTACGCGGAAGCCCTCAACCAGGGACTGCGTCAGGCGCTGGAACTGAGTGAAAGCGTGATCGTCCTTGGGCAACTCGTGGACTACGGCCCGGGCGTGTTCGGGTCTACGACGGGTCTCGTGGATCGCTTCGGCCCCGAACGCATTCGGGATTTCCCGGTTTCCGAGAGCGCGATGACGGCGGCCGGAATCGGAGTCGCGATCGCGGGCTTCAGACCGGTCCTCGTCCACCACCGGCTCGACTTCATGCTGTATTCGATCGATGCCATCGTCAACTGGATGGCTTTGTGGCGCTTCAAGTCGAATGCGCAGTCGTCGCTCCCGATCGTGATACGCGCCATCGTCGGCCGCGGCTGGGGGCAGGGACCGCAGCACTCGAAGAGCCTGCACGCCTGGTTCGCCCATGTCCCCGGAATCCGGGTCGCCGTTCCCGCAACCGCCTTCGATGCAAAGGGCCTGCTCCTCGAGGCGATTTTCGGCGAGAACCCCGTCATCATGGTGGAGCACCGGTCCCTTTTCGCCCTCAAGGATCGGGTTCCCACGGTGCCCTATCGGGTTCGATTCGGACGCGCTGCCGTGCGCAGGAGCGGAACGGACATCACCATCGCCGCGATAGGCTTCATGGTTCCCTTCGCGTTGCGTACGGCGAGCAGACTGTCCACACTGGGCGTCGAAGTCGAGGTCGTCGATCTGCGCACGGTGTCGCCTCTCGACTCGGAAACGGTGATTACTTCCGTGAAGAAGACCGGGCGTCTGTGCGTGATGGATCCCGGCTGGCAGTCATTCGGCGCTTCGGCGGAAATAGTCGCGAGAGTCGCCGAGCGAGCCGGCCGGGCGTTGCGAGCCGCACCTGTCCGGATCTGCCACCCCGACAGCCATACACCGATGAGCTCCGCGCTCGAGCTGGCCTACTATCCCCAGGAAGATGCGGTGGCGGCGAGGTTGCGTTCGCTCGCGGCCGAAGGCTGACCGCCCATGGTGTTCGTCGAAAGTGAAGGATTTCGTCCGGAGCATTTTGTTCCATCCGGTCGTGCGCCGCGCCCTCAAGACGCCGTCGCAGGTCTGCTCCTCCACCAGGACGGCCGCTACATCATGCAGCTGCGCGACAGCAAGCCGGAGATCTTCTATCCGGCGCACTGGGGGTGCTTCGGCGGAGCGGTTGAAATCGGCGAAACCCCGCTCGACGCGCTCAGGCGCGAGCTGCGCGAGGAGATCGGATTCGAGATGCCGGCCGCAACCCGCTTCACGCAATTCGACTTCGACTTCGGCGCACTCGGGTACAACAAGGTCTTCCGGATTTACTTCGAAGCGCGCGTTCCCGACACGGCGTTCAGAGCCTTCGTCCTCAACGAAGGAGTAGACGTACAGGCGTTTCGCGGGGAGGAACTCCTCACGACCCGGCGGATAACCCCCTACGACGCTTTTGCCATCTGGATGCACATGAACCGGCGGCCGGCATGAATCGCAACGATATCCTGATCTTCACGCCGACCTACAACGAGGCCGAGAACATTCGCTCGCTCGTCCGGCAACTGCTCGATCTTGGCCTGCAGGCGGATATCCTGGTGATGGACGACAACTCGCCCGACGGCACCGGCGATATCGTGTCCGAGATGGCGCAGAGTCACCCCAAGCTGAGGTTGCTGAAGCGGGCGGGCAAGGAGGGCATCGGCAGCGCCCACCTCGCAGCCCTTCGGCTAGCGCGGTCGGAGGGCTACGGATTCCTGGTCACCCTCGATGCAGACTTCTCGCACAAGCCTCAGGACATTCCCAGGCTGCTTGAGCTGAAGGAGCGCTACGACGTCGTCGTGGGTTCGCGGTTCCAGCTGGAGAGTAGTCTGCAGGAATGGAATTGGTTTCGGCGATTTCTGACCCGCTTCGGGCACTTCCTGACCCGGGTATTGCTCAAGCTTCCCTACGATGCCAGCGGAGCGCTTCGCCTCTACCGGCTGGACCGCGTGCCGGGTGCTCTGCTCGACCGCATCGAGAGCCGCGACTACGAGTTTTTCTTCGAAAGCCTGACCCTCCTGCACCTCGCCGGATTGAGAATCGGCGAGCTCCCGGTCGAGCTGCCGGCGCGTACCTACGGCCACTCCAAGATGAGGCTGCGCCACATGGTTCGCGGCCTGCTGCACCTCTTCAGGCTCGCCGGAAAGCTCGCCCTCACCCGCTCGCGGCTGCGGGAGGCCGGCGTCGGGGCCGGGCCGAGCCCGGGCCCGGACGCGGAAGCGATGCGCAGCGACTGGGACCGGTACTGGCAGGAAGGCGGGCGAAGCGCGTCGAAATCCGCTTACGACATCGTCGCGAGGTTCTACCGGAACTACCTCATCAAACCGACGCTGAACCGCTTCATCAAGAGCACTTTCGCGGCTCACGCGGAACTGGTTCACGCGGGCTGCGGGGGAGGCGAGGTCGATACGGACGTGGTGCGCTACGCGAAAGTGACCGCGGTCGATATCTCCCCGGTCGCGATCTCGAAGTATCGAGCCAATCATGGAGCGCAGGCCGAATGTATGGTCATGGACATCTTCCGGCTGTCGCATATCGGACGCCGCTTCGACGGACTGTACAACCTCGGGGTCATGGAACATTTCGAAGAGAACCAGCTACGGGAGATTCTCTTGGAATTCAACCGGACGCTGAAACCAGGCGGACGGCTGGTGCTTTTCTGGCCCCCGGTCTACGGCTTGTCCGTCATCGTGCTGAAGATCATTCATTTCGTCCTGAATCGGGTACTACTCAGAAATGTCCAGCTCCACCCGGCGGAGCCGAGCAAGGTGCGCTCCAGAATCCAGATACAAAGACTTCTGGACGAGTCCGGGTTCAATCTGGAATCGTTTTCCTTCGGCCCGAGGGACGCATTCACTTACGCGGTCATCGTCGCCGCGAAGCGATCATCCACACCCGGGGCCACCTCGTCTACTCGCTCGTCCCCGGACTGAAAGCACCTTTGGAGTAGATCGCAAACATCTCCCCCGGCAGCGCAAAAGTTACTTTTGCGGAAGACAGGGCTCGGGATTTGAAAATCCCACCGAAGAACTTCGATGCCAGTGGATACCTCCCGATGGAATTTGCAACAGATGCCATGCTTAACACGTACGGATACTTCTTCATGGCTACCTTCCTGAAACCGCACTGGTCCAGCAGGGAATGCAAAGTTGCTTCTGAGAAATACTGGATGTGCTGTCCCATGAAATACCACCATTTTTTCCCGAGCAACCTGGCAGTCAGGGACTCGACGTCGCCTGTCCAGATGCATAGGATGCCGCCCTTCTTCATGAGCCGGAAAATGTGTTGAACCTCGCTCTTGGGGTCTTCTAGGTGTTCGATCACCCCCCATAGTGTGACCACATCGTACTGTTCGGGCGAATTCAGGTCGGCAAGGCAGGACTCGTGTATGGTAAGCCCTCGCTCTTTTGCGAGGTGAGCGGCCCATTTCGACAGCTCGATCCCTTCGGCCTCATAGTATCGCCGGGCGATTCGCAGGAAATCTCCCGTCGCGCAGCCGACATCGAGCAACCGCCCTGTCTTCTTGTACTTCCGCAGAACGCTGGTGACCTTTTCTGCGGTAGCCAACCTCTGCGGCTCGCTTCTCAAGTACTCGATGTCCTCGACATCGACATATTCCTTGAACAGCTGCTTCGGGAGAGGCGAGCAATACCTGTGTCCGCAATTGATGCATTTCACTATTCTGTAAGTCTTGATATGCGAAGGCGTGAATTTGTATCCCAGGTCCGGAAGCGAGTGCCCGAGGGTATTCTGGTGCAAGACTCGATATCCCTCGTGATCGCAAACCGGGCAGCCGACCTCAACCATATCTACTTCCGTGCGCCTAGTGCCCTGCAGGCCAATCGCAGTCACAGTCTGGAACCGCTGATCGAAAAGCGCCGGTCGAACAGATCGCCGAGTCGGTCCGGGGAGAACCACTTGAAATACAGATACTCGATTGCCAATCTGACCATCGGGGGTTGCTTGGAAGGGTGGACATCCCCACGCTCGTCGAAAGGCCGTTCAAACTTGGCGGAGCCGAATCTCTCTTCCGGCGCTGCGACTGTAACGAGGTATTGGGGGCCCGGTTGCACTTGCGGCGCGAACACGTATCTGATCGTCGTCTTTTCCAGGACGTCCTCCACCTCCTTGCTGGTCAATGGTCGCCCCTCTGAAGCGGCCCAATAATCCGGCACCACAAGGATGCTCCGGTCCGGCCAGATCGCCTTGACCATGCAAGAGAGATATCCCGGCCAATACACGGTCGACTTTCGCTCATGGGGATATTCGATCCAATGAACATCGCGAATCTTTATCACCGACGCATCGTTAAGGCGAGGATTTGCCGCAAGCCACCGTATGAGAGCCTTGTCCTTGACCGACGCGGCGATATGAAGAAGGTGGATCCTGACTATGTAGAACAGGTTCGCGCACAAGATGACCGGGATCATCAAAACAGCGAACGCACCGAGTACAAGCTGCAACCATCCAAAAACAATCAGCGCGAAGGGAAGATGGAACAGCATGAAGTTCTTCGAAGCCCAGCCCCCTTCGAGGAAACCTTGTCCGACGGCCACGTAAGGAACAGCACAGAGAAGAAAGAGCCCGTATCCTGCAGCGAGGATTTTCAGCGCATCGACCGCGGGCATTGCGAGAAATTCGCCGAAATCAAACGCAAGGAATCCCAAGAACACGCTCAAGAGCAGCAGAGTCGCCTGCTTTGAGCCCACGAATTCGAGAACCGGCTTGAGCATCGGAACATCGATCCCGTACCTGAATGCCCGCGCCGCGACCTGGAGGGCCGAAAAGGGGCTGATCCGGATACGGTTGTAGCTCTTGTAGTAGCCATGGCGAGGGGTAAGGGTTTCTTTTACGACCCAATATGCAAAGGGTAGGGTCGCCAACAAGGCTATTTTGGTGATCTCGTGACCAGTAAGTCCGCCCGACGACCTCGTATGGGCGAGCCATGCGTAGAACAACAGGAACCCCCAGAAGTAAACCAGCACGGAGTTAGCATTGAATGCCACAAAGAAAAGAAGCATTGAAAGAGCGAACACCGTGAGGTGACCTGCATCGAAACTGGAAATGGTCGCAACCGCGAGCAAGCAGCCTATGTAAAACAGGGCGACCTTGAACGTGTACTGAAGGCTGACGTTGCTTTCGAAAGTTACCGCGTAAGAGGGATACGAGAGTAGGAGCAAGGCGATAGTCGTCGCCTGTGGCGGGTTGAAGGTGTCGGTGTATACCGAGGCTAGAAAAACAGCTAGTGCAACCGCGAGGACTGAGACGAGCGAAATCACCCGATAGGCCGTCCGCCGCCACGGAAGATAGCTCAGCATTCTGTGCTCGAAGTAGAGATTCACCATGCCGACTTCCGAGAAAAACCTCCGCATGGACTTCCAGTCCTTGTGCTCATGCCAGAACTCAAGCATCCATCCGTCCCCATACGTGGCGTCGTTCACCAGGATGATCCCATGGGTCAAAATGCCGTAACCAAGGATAACGGCCATCCATGGCCAAGAATAACCAACGGTCTCTAGCATGCAATTCCTCGGCAGGAGCACAACATCGGGCATTTTCTCACAGGAGCCCGAGTTGGACGGACGCTCGGTACTTCGCTATCTTCGGTACTCTCAAACGCCAATGGGATAGCATGCGCTGAACGGAACGATGAAAACAGCAGTGTCACGACCTTCTCCAGTTCCTCGGATAGCGGTCATCGTACCGAACCGCAACGACTCGCGATATCTTCCGCGCTGCATCCGGTCGATACTCGAGCAGGAAGATCCACCCGACGAGCTGATCATCGTCGACGATCAGTCGACCGACGACAGCGTCGCGATTATCCGCTCTCTGATCTCCGGAAAGTCGGGGGCCAGGCTCATCGAGAATCCCGTGAATCTCGGGACCTATGGGGCCCTGGACAAAGGCCTCGAGGTCTCCCGCAGCGAGTACGTTCTCTTCCTGTCGGCCAACGATGCCGTGCTCCCGGGCCTGTTCGCTCGCGCGAGATCGTGTCTGGCGCGTCACCCGGGCGTGGGGTTGTGGTCCGCGATGGGATGGCTCGTCGACGAGAACGACCGCCTGCTTCGGCTTCACCGCTCGCCGGTGGTCTCCCTGCGCGATGCCTACATCCCCCCGGAGCGGTGCGCGCAGATGGCGTATCGGCTTGGTAACTGGTCGGTCGGCTCCACGATCATCTATCACCGGCCCACGCTCGAGGCGGCCGGTCGGTTCAACGCCGCGTATATGGGTCTGGCCGATGTGGTCACCACCTGGACGGTGGCGAGCCGGCGCGGCGCGCTGTACTCCCCGATCCCCTTCGGAGCAAGCCGCATCCACTCCGGAAGTTACCTGTCCAGGACCCTGAGCGGCGAAAACCTCGAGCCCATCCTCGCGCGATTGCGGGACCTTGCGCCGCGTCTCGCGCCCGAGCTGTTCACCCCGGCGTTTCTCGAACGGACGGCGCTGCGCTTTCGTTTTGCCGCAATCCGGACCGGCAAAGGAGAAGATATCGCCCTCGCCGCGGCGCACTACCCCGGCGTGCGCCGAGCCCTGCTCGAAGCCATCGAGCGGCTGCCGCGCAATCTGCACCGGGCGCGCGTGGCACTGGCCTTTCTCACCTTGTGCCCCTTCGATGTCGTCCCGGCTTTCTGGAATCGCCTGCTCGGTTCCGCAGCCGTTCTTGCTCTCCTTCCTTTCCGGCGGCACGGAAGGCAAACCGGGTCGCTCTCGTGACGGCCGCCGCCAGGCAGCGTATCTGCTTCGTGGTGTCCTCGCCCCTTACCGTTCGCGCCTTTCTCGCGAGGCACATTGCCGTTCTGTCGAGGCAATTCGAGGTGAGCGTCGCGGTCAACGCGAACCCGGAAACACTCGCGGCCGAAGCCCCGCAAGCGCAATTTTTCAATGTCCCGATCGTGCGCACGATCTCTCCGCTGCGCGACGCGCTCGCCGCGATTCATCTCCTGTTCTTCTTCAGGAGGCAAGGTTTTGCGGTAGTGCATTCGATCACGCCCAAAGCCGGCCTGCTGTCGATGGTTGCGGCGTGGCTCGCGCGCGTACCCGTTCGATTGCACACCTTCACCGGTCAGGTCTGGGTGACGCGCAAGGGTCCGATGCGCGCCTTGCTGCGGGGAATGGACCGTGTCATCGCCCGCATCGCGACGGGGGTGCTGGTCGACAGCCGATCGCAGCGCGAATTCCTGATCGCCAACCAGGTAGCAACCGCCGCGAAAGCGACCGTGCTCGGCGGGGGTTCGATCTGCGGCGTGGACGAGCGCTTCCGTCCGGATGCAGCCGCTCGGGACCGCGTGCGCGCAGCGCTGGGCCTGCCTCGCGACGCGGTGCTGTTCCTGTACCTGGGTCGCGTGAGCCGGGACAAGGGCGTGATCGACCTCGCCAAGGCATTCGCCGCCCTTGCGAAGCGACAGGCTTCCGCGTATCTACTCGTCGTCGGACCGGACGAAGAAGGCCTCATGAAGCGGGTGGAAGAGCTCCTCGCCGGATGCCGCGATCGTTTTCGCCGTGTCGACTTCACGAATCGTCCCGAGGAGTACATGGCCGCGGCGGACGTCTTCTGCCTGCCGAGCTATCGCGAGGGTTTCGGGCAGGTCGCGATCGAGGCCTCTGCTACGGAGTTGCCGGTCATCGCCAGCCGGATCTACGGCGTGACCGACGCGGTGGTCGACGGGGAGACCGGCCTGTTCCATGCTCCCGGCGACGTGGATGCGCTGACCGAGCGAATGCAAACCCTGATCGGGCACCCGGAGATGCGCCGCAGCCTCGGGAGCGCGGGCCGCGTTCGCGTGCTTCGCGAGTTTTCCGCGGAGCGAGTGACGCGCGCGCTGCTCCAGTACTACTCCGACTTGTTACTCTGACGTGCTACTCTGAACTGAGCGGAAAGCTATAATCCGCCGAATGATCAAGCGGTTCCTGGATGTTGCCACCGCCGGCGCAGGTCTCCTCGTTCTCTCGCCGGCGATCCTCGCCGTGACGGCCCTCGTACTGGCCTTCATGGGCTCGCCGATTCTGTTCGCGCAGACGCGACCGGGACGGGGTGCGCGGCCCTTCGTCCTTTACAAGTTTCGCACCATGTCGGCTGCCACCGACGCGCGCGGCATGCTGCTTTCCGACGCAGAGCGCTTCACCGGCCTGGGCCGATTCCTCCGCCGCACCAGTCTTGATGAGCTGCCGCAGCTGTGGAACGTCCTGCGCGGCGACATGAGCTTGGTCGGCCCGCGGCCGCTGCTTCTCGAATATCTGCCCCTGTACTCACCCGAGCAGGCGCGGCGCCACGAAGTCCGGCCGGGCATTACGGGCTGGGCGCAGATCCACGGACGCAACGCGCAGTCCTGGGAGGAGCGCCTCTCGCTCGATGTGTGGTACGTGGACCATCATTCCTTGTGGCTGGATCTGCAGATTCTGTGGCGGACGCTATTCAAGGTGCTGCGCTCGGAAGGCGTGAACCGGCCCGGACACGCGACCATGCCGCGCTTCACGGGCAGTCGCGGCGAACCGCGCAATGGATAAGCAGCCGGCGCTCGTCCTGGTCGGCGCGAGCGGCCACGCCAAGGTGGTCATCGACATTGTCGAAAAGGAAGGCCGCTACCGGATTTCGCATCTTGTGGACGACAATGCGGCCTTGCACGGCAAGACTTTCTTCGGCTACCGCGTGACGGGCGCGACACCGAGCATTCTCGCCGCCACGGCGAGCGAAATGCCGCTGGCGCTCGTGGCGATCGGCGACAACAGCACCCGCATGCGCATCGCGACTTGGCTGCGCGACAACGGCTTCGAGCTCGCCCGCGCCGTTCATCCTCAAGCGCAACTCGGTCGCGGCACGGTCATCGGCGACGGAACGGTGATCATGGCCGGCGCGGTGGTGAACTCCGACGCGGCGATCGGCGAGAACGTGATCGTCAATACCGGCGCAACGATCGACCACGACTGCGTCGTCGGCGACGGCGTGCACCTCGCGCCGGGCGTGCACCTGTGCGGCGGCGTGCGGGTGGGCGCGGGAACCTTCATCGGCGCCGGGTCCGTCGTCATTCCCGGGATCCGCATCGGCGGCAACGCGATCGTGGGTGCCGGCTCGACCCTGCTCGAGGACGTCTCGGAGAACGTCAAGGCGGCCGGATCCCCGGCGAGAAAGCTGTCCGCGTGAGCGCGCGACCGGAGAGCGCGTCCGGCGATCGCCTCGCCCTAGAGGGAGGCAGCCCGCTTCGCGACGCCCCGTTCGCACCCTGGCCCCACTACGCGCGGGACGAAATCGACGCGGCGGTCCGCGTGCTCGCTTCCGGCAAGGTGAACTACTGGACCGGCGAGGAAGCCCGGATCTTCGAGCGCGAATACGCCGAGCACGTCGGTTGCGCTCACGCCGTAGCGCTCGCCAACGGCAGCGTCGCCCTGGAGCTCGCGCTCGAGGCTCTCGGCATCGGCGCCGGTGACGAGGTCGTCGTGCCCAGCCGCACCTTCATCGCCACGGCGAGCTGCGCCGTGATGCGGGGAGCCGTGCCGGTGATAGCCGACGTCGACTCCGTGAGCCAGAATCTCACCGCCGAAACCATCCGCGCGGTGCTTTCGCCGAGAACCAAGGCGATCGTTGCGGTGCACCTTGCCGGCTGGCCCTGCGACATGGACCCGATCATGACGATCGCGCGCGAGCGCGGGCTGAAAGTGATCGAGGATTGCGCCCAGGCGCACGGCGCGGTCTACAAGGGACGCCCGGTCGGTTCGATCGGCGACGCGGGCGCGTTCTCGTTCTGCCAGGACAAGATCATCACCACCGGCGGCGAGGGCGGAATGCTGGTGACCAATGACCGGACCCTTTGGTCGCGGGTCTGGGCCTACAAGGATCACGGCAAGAGCTACGACACGATCTATCATCAGCCGGCTCCCAAACCCGGGCTGTTCAACTGGATCCACGAAAGCTTCGGCACGAACGGACGCATGACCGAGCTGCAGGCCGCGATGGGGCGCGTGCAGCTGAGCAAGCTCGCGCAGTGGCGACGCGCCCGCCACCGGAACGCCGCGATCCTCACTGAGACGTTTTCCAGTCTCCCGGGCCTCAGGGTCACGGTTCCCCCGGCGGACATCGGCCACGCGTATTACAAGTACTACGCCTTCGTGCGTCCGGAAGCCCTCAAGCCAGGATGGCACCGCGACCGCATCGTCGAAGCGGTCAACACCGAAGGCGTCCCGTGCGCGGTCGGCAGCTGCAGCGAGATCTACCTCGAGAAGGCTTTCCCGCAGTCGCTGCGACCCTCGAAGCGTCTCGAAGTTTCCCGCGCCCTCGGCGAGACCAGCCTGTGCTTCATGGTGCACCCGACCCTGACGGAGTCCGACATGCAGGACACGGCGGCCGCGCTTGGGAAGGTCCTGCGCGTGGCAGCGCGCTGATCGCGAGGATGGCGAACGGGCCGTCCGGAGGCAAGCGACCCTGGACGCCGGCTCTCGGCAGCTGGCAAACCTGGGTCACCGTTCTCCACGACTTGCTGGCCGCGGCGGCAAGCTGGCTGATCGCGTATCAACTCCGCTTCAACTTCGAGGTCTCGGACTATTACGCGAGCCTGATGTTCGCGGATCTCCTGTGGATACTTCCGCTACAGGCGTTCCTGTCGTGGCGCTCGGGCCTGTATCGGGGGCTATGGCGCTATGCCAGCCTCACCGATCTGCGGCGCATCCTGGTCGCAGCGGGGTTGGGTGCGCTCGGAGTCGCATCGGCCGTCGTGCTCTTCAGGCTTGTCTATGTTCCGCGCTCGGTCGTGGTGATGTATCCGATCCTGCTGGCAGCGGTGATGAGCGGCAGCCGCATCGCCTACCGGGCCTGGAAGGAGGGCCGCATCTCCCGGCTCAGCGCAGCCGACTCCAAGCGGGTGGTCGTCCTCGGCGCCGGAACCGCCGGGGCCAATCTGCTGAAAAGCCTCGGCCGCAGCCCGGAGTGGACCTTTGTCGGTCTCCTGGACGACGATCCCGGCCGGCACGGCCGTGACATCGACGGCGTCAAGGTGCTCGGTCCATTGGATGGCCTGCCGGAGATCGTCGCCAGCAGGAACGTCGATCAAGCCATTATCGCGATGCCAGGCGCCACGCACGCCGCCCGCAGGCGCGCCATGGAGCTTTGCGGGAGCGCCGGCATCCCGGCGATGACGGTCCCGTCCTACGAGGATCTCATGTCGGGGCGCGTCAGCTACTCGCAGGTGCGTCCGGTGGAGCTCGACGACCTGCTTGGGCGCGATCCCGTGGCACTGGACAGCGCCGGACTCCGCGAGTGGCTGCATGGAAAAACGGTGATGGTGACGGGCGCGGGAGGGTCGATCGGCACGGAGCTTTGCCGCCAGGTGGCTCGCTTCGATCCCTCGAAGCTGGTGCTCTTCGAAGCGAACGAGCTCGCTCTCTACCAGATCGAGCAGGAGTTCCAGGTACGCCTGCCCGGGGTCGCGATCACCTGCGTCATCGGCGATGTCAAGGACGCGGCGCGCCTCGCACAGACGATCCGGAGTTGCCGGCCTGCGGTGCTGTTCCACGCCGCGGCGTATAAGCACGTCCCCCTGATGGAAGAGATGAATGCCTGGGAGGCGATTCGCAACAACGCGCTCGGAACCTGGCGGGTCGCGCAGGCGGCGATCGCGAACGGCGTCGAGAAGCTGGTGCTCGTCTCCACCGACAAGGCGGTCAACCCGACCAACGTGATGGGCGCCTCCAAGCGGCTCGCCGAGCTGCTTTGCCAGAGCCTCGCCGAAGAACGCACGCGCATCGTCATGGTCCGCTTCGGGAACGTGCTCGGCTCGACCGGCAGCGTCATCCCGAAGTTCAGGGAGCAGATCGAGCGCGGCGGTCCGATCACGGTGACCCATCCGGAGATCACGCGCTACTTCATGTCGATTCCCGAGGCGGCTCAGCTCGTGCTACAGGCGGGCTTCATGGGGCAAGGCGGCGAGATCCTGGTGCTGGACATGGGCGAGCCGGTGAAAATCGTCGACCTGGCGCGCGACATGATCCGCCTCTCGGGCTTTCGCGACGACGGCATCCAGATCGCATTCACCGGCCTGCGCCGGGGCGAAAAGCTCTACGAGGAGCTGCTCGCCGACAACGAGCACACGCTCGCCACGAGCCACCCGAAGGTCCGCGCCATGCGGGCGCTCTCGCCTCCCGACCCATCGTGGGTGCGCGAGACCCTGGCGTGGCTAGAGGCTCCGCAGGCGCTCGAGGACGAGGCGGTCCGGGCGAAGCTCGCCACGCTGGTGCCGGAATATCGCCCGCAGGATCGGCGCTGAGATGGATCTTCTCAAGTTTCTCAGCCATCTTGCCTTCGCGGGCGCGATCTTCGCCTGCTCCGCGGTCCTGACCTACGTGATGGCGCGCTACGTGCGCGTCATGGACGTGCCGAACGATCGCTCCTCGCATTCCCGCCCGGTCCCGAAATCGGGAGGCATCGCTTTCGTTTCGACCTTTCTGATCGGGAGCCTGATCATCTACTTTGTCGCCGACGTCGCGCGCATCGACGACCGATATTTCTGGGGATATGTCGTCACCGCCATTCTCCTGGCGATCGTATCTCTCATCGATGACGTCACGCAGAAGACCTTTTTGGTCAAGGTGCTGACTCAGATGGTCTGCGTCGGCGTGGTTCTCACCTCAGGCGTGGTTCTCACCCGGCTTGCGATTCCCTATTGGGGCGAAGTCGAGCTGGGCTGGGTGGGCTATGTGCTGACCTTCCTCTGGATTGTCGGACTTACCAACGCGTACAACTTCATGGACGGTCTGGACGGACTGGCGGCCGGGG